>Ga0137407_10000415_pt1 | contig 29675 bp, 27 predicted proteins | sample CZOMad2_2_16fung_FD_108410 | JGI IMG/M metagenome (GOLD analysis project Ga0137407, IMG submission 108410) | Vadose zone soil fungal communities from Angelo Coast Range Reserve, California, USA - CZOMad2_2_16fungal (Illumina Assembly) | ecosystem: Environmental > Terrestrial > Soil > Vadose... | reverse complement strand
CTGCGGCATCTTACTCAGCATTCGGTTCAGCAATCGGCATAACGGACTTCCCCTCGTTGGGTAATGATGGCGATATCATCAGCCTGCAATCTGCCGAAGGAATTACTGTTCATACTGTAGCCTATGATAAATCATCATATCAAAATGAAATAAAAAGCAATGGTGGATGGACACTCGAAATGATTGATACTAAAAATCCCTGCAATAGTTACAACAACTGGAAAGCAAGTATTGATGACCGTGGGGGTACACCTGGTATAAGAAATTCTGTTGATGGAAACAATACAGATCTGCAGGTACCCGCATTGCTAAGAACCTACACAACCGACAGCATAACAATTATTGCAGTTTTTGATGAGCCGCTCGATAGTAATAACGCATCAATAGCAGCAAATTATGAACTTGATAATGGAATCGGCATTCCATTTAATGCAAACCCATTATCACCGCTGTTTAACGAAGTTCAATTGACATTTTCCGGAACACTCGGGACGAATAAGGTTTACCGGCTTACCACCAACAACCTGACTGATTGTGCAGGTAATACGATCGGAATGATGAATACTGCAAAAGCCGGTCTGCCGGTTGTTGCAGATACTATGGATATAGCGGTGAATGAAATTCTCTTCAATCCAAAAACTAACGGTTATGATTGGGTTGAGTTATATAACAGGAGCAATAAAATTATAGATATGAAACAATTGTATGTCGCCAACAGAACTATAACCAACACGCTCAACAACACAATACAATTGAATCCATCATCATTTTTATTTTTTCCCGGCGAATACTATGTGATCACAGAAAACGGCCAATCCCTGAATCAAAACTTCATGGTAAAAAACCCGGATAAGATCCTGGAATTATCTTCCGTGCCTTCTTTACCCGATGATCAGGGAAATATTGTATTATTAAATCATTTGGGGAATATCATAGATGAATTGGAATATAATCACAAATGGCATTTTGGTTTGATTGATAATGAAGAAGGCGTAGCTCTCGAACGAATCGATTATAATAAGCCAACGCAAAATGAAGGCAATTGGACTTCTGCCGCGTCCACGTCGGGATTCGGCACACCGACTTACCAGAATTCACAATTCAAAACCGGCGAGCAGGCAAAGAGTGGAGTAAATATAAACCCCGAAATATTTTCACCCGATAATGATGGTTATGAAGATTATTGTTTTATCAATTACCAGGTGCCTGCACCCGGCTATGTTGCAAACATTAGCATTTTTGATGCAGCAGGCAGGCCTGTCCGTTATCTTGCGAAAAATGCCATCCTTGGATTAAATGGGAATTTCCGCTGGGACGGACTGAACGATACTCAACAAAGATTATCTGTAGGAATCTACATTGTACTCACAGAAATTTTTAACTTAAATGGATATACGAAGAAATTTAAAAACACAGTTACATTGGCAAAAAAACTAAATTAATGTCTGAACTGGGATTGGTGGGATTATTGGGAAAATTAAAATGATGTAATTTCTTTTCCCAATAATCCCATTCATCCCACCAATCCCAGTTCAGACATTAATTACCAGATCTTAATCCTCTCATTTTCCTGTTTATACATTTTTTCCCCCGGCTGAACGTTGAATGCAGTATAGAAAGGCGTAAAATTTGTCAGTGGACCGTCTACTCTCCACATCTCGGGCGAATGAGGGTCAACATTGACGAATCTTCTCATCAATTCATTTTTCTTTTTGCTTTTGGCGATTTGTGCAAATGCCATAAAAAATCTTTGATCAGGAGTAAAGCCATCGATTTTCACACTATCCTGTCCCTGTTTAGTCATTTTAAATGCATCGTAAGCAATATTAAGTCCGCCCAGGTCAGCAATATTTTCACCAGCAGTCAATGCCCCATTGACATGCATCGTATCAACGGCGACAAATCCATTATACTGGTCAACAACCAATTTTGTTTTTGCAGCAAACTTAATGCTGTCGTCTTTGCCCCACCAGTTTTTCAGGTTACCGTCTTTATCGTATTGTGCACCCTGGTCATCAAAACCGTGGGTCATTTCATGGCCTATGACCATACCGATAGCTCCATAATTTATTGCATCATCTGCATTCATATCAAAGAAAGGAAATTGCAAAATGCCTGCAGGAAAAACAATCCGGTTGAATGTTGGATAATAGCCTGCATTGATTGTAGGAGGCGTCATATCCCATTCCGTCTTATCAACAGGTTTACCCTGTTTACTGATTTGAAACTGGTATTCATTTTTCGAGGCGGAAATACGATTTTCAAAATATTTATTACGATCGATGGTAACATTGCTATAATCTCTCCATTTGTCGGGATAACCGATTTGCTTCAGGAATGCATGCAATTTTTCCTTGGCTTTGGTTTTGGTGGAATCGCTCATCCAATCAAGTTTATTAATCCTCGCTTCAAACGCGATCTGCAGATTATTCACGAGCTCGAGCATGCGCTTTTTTGCGTCCTCAGTAAAATATTTTTTTACATATACCTGCCCCAGAGCTTCTCCAAGATAATTGTCAGTCGCGCTTGCCATCCGATCCCATCTTGGTTTCATTTGCTGCTGTCCACTCAATGCTTTTCCATAATAGTTGAACCTTGCGTTGTTAAAATCACTGCTCAGGGAGTTACTATTCAGATCGATCGTATGGAAACGCAGGTATTCCTTCCATGTATCAACAGGAACTGTTGTGAGCAGGGTATTTAATTTTTTATAAAATTCAGGTTGCTGTACATTGATAGTATCAATTGTAATTCCCATCGCTGCAAGAGTTGTCCTCCATCCAAAAACCGGCATGGCTTTATCCATTGCTGCAACTGATACCTTATGGTAATTGCTTTGCGGATCACGCAATGCTACTGCTGTTTTATGACTTTCGGCAAGTTGCTTTTCGAGATTATATACAAGGTTCATTTTTTTTACAGCTGTTGCTGAATCAAACCCTGTGAGCTGAAACATTTTTTGTATATATGCCTGGTAAGCTTTGACTACAGCTTGTGTTGCCGGATCACTCTTAAAATAATAATCACGATCTGGCAATCCGAGTCCTCCCTGTACAAAGGCGGCGATATTCATCGAACTATTCTTGTCGTCCGGAGCAATGCCGGTTCCAAATAAAAGTGAGTTGAGTTCCTTTTGCTGAATGACCACATATTGCATGATATCATTTGCATTTTTGATAGCGTCGATTTGTTGCAAATATGGTTTCAAAGGTTCATATCCTCTTTTATCCATTATTATAGAATCCATTCCTGATGCAAAAAAATCTCCCACTTTTTGTTCAAGACTTCCCGGAGGCTCGCTCCCTTTTGAAAGATCTTCTAAAATGGAATGAAGATTTGCTTTTGTTTTGTTATACAAATCAAGGAACGAGCCTACCCGGGATTCTGTAGGAGGGATTGATGTTTTCTTTAACCATCCTCCGTTTACATAAAGAAAGAAATCATCACCGGGTTTAACCGAGAGATCCATTGAAGAAGTGTCTAAAAATTTCTGGGCTGATGCTGTCGTTGTAGTCTGCTCCCTGCAACTTTGCAAGGCAGTAAATATACCTGCAACTAAAACTGCGAAAAGTATTTTTTTCATGTTGGTCGATTTGATAATAGTAGAATATTAAAATAATAAAAACTTCATATCAGGCGCCAGTTAAAGGATGAATGGACTTTACAAATGATAAAGCTATTCTTTTAGCATAAAATGTTTCACGTTAATCCATACAGTTACCAGATTTTAATTTTACTGCTATCAGCTATATACATTTTGTCGCCCGGCTGAATATTGAATGCAGCATAAAATGGTGAGAAATTCATTAATGGACCAAGCACCCTCCACATTTCCGGTGAATGAGGATTTATATTAATCAATGTTCTTACAATTTCATCTTTTTCCTTGCTGCGCCAGGCTTGCGCAAACGAAAGGAAGAATCGCTGGTCAGGAGTAAACCCATCGATCTTGACAGTATCCTGTCCTTCCTTCGTCATTTTAAATGCATCGTATGCGATGGCGATACCACCTATATCTGCGATATTCTCGCCGTTGGTCAGAGCGCCATTCAAATGCACTGAATCAAGTACTACAAAACTGTTATACAAGCCAATTACTTTTTTTGATTTGGCTACAAATTTTATACTGTCATCCTTACTCCACCAGTTTTTTAAATTTCCATCCTTATCATATTGTGATCCCTGGTCATCAAAACCATGTGTCATCTCATGACCAATGAACATTCCGATTGCGCCATAATTGATCGCGTCATCTGCATTCAAATCAAAAAATGGGAATTGCAATATGCCGGCAGGAAAAAGAATTTTATTGAATGTGGGATAATATCCGGCATTGATTGTTGGAGTTGTTATATCCCATTCTGCTCTGTCTACAGGTTTGCCAACCTTGCTAAGCTGGTATTGATATTCATTTTTCGAAGCTGCAATACGATTTTCAAAATATTTGTTGCGTTCAATATTTACTTTACTATAATCTTTCCACTTATCCGGGTAACCAACCTGCTTAAGAAATGCATGAAGTTTGTCTTTTGCTTTTGCCTTGGTTTCATCACTCATCCAGTCAAGTTTATTGATCCGCACTTCAAATGCCGCTTGCAAATTATCCACGAGCCCGAGCATGCGCTTTTTCGCATCTTCCGTAAAATATTTTTTGGTATACACTTGTCCCAATGCATCCCCAAGATAAAAATCGGTTGCGCTAATAATCCTGTCCCATCTTGGTTTTAATTGCTGCTGTCCGCTCAATGCTTTTCCATAATAATTAAATCCGGCATTTATGAAATCGCTGCTCAGCGCATTGCTATAAACATCAAGCGTATGAAAACGCAGATATTCTTTCCATGTATCGACAGGGGCGGATGTAAGAAGTTCATTAACTTTTACAAAAAATTCCGGTTGCCCTACATTCACGGAATCAGCATGTACATTCATAGCCGTGAGCGTGGCTTTCCAGGCAAAGACGGGCATTTTTTTATCCAGGTCCGCGACGGATATTTTGTGATAATTACTCTGTGGATCCCGCAGCTGCACATTTGTTTTATGACTGGATGCAAGTTTTTTTTCAAACTCAAATACAGCAAACATTTTTTTTGCTGCTGCCGCAGAATCATTGCCGGTTAATCTGAAAAGTTTTTGTACATAATCCTGGTATGCTCTGACCACAGCCAGGGTTGCAGGATCTTTTTTAAAATAATAATCCCTGTCAGGTAATCCTAATCCACCCTGGCCATAAACAGCAATATTTACTTTACTGTTCTTGTCATCCGGTCCGATTACCTGGGCAAATAAAATACCATTGTTCCTGGTTTGCAGTTCTATTATATACTGCATAATATCCTTTGCATTTTTAATAGCGTCTATTCTTTGCAAATCAGGCTTAACTGGTTCATAACCGAGTTTATCAATTGTTATGGAATCCATACCAGATACATAAAAATCACCGACCTTCTGTTCAAGACTTCCTGCGGCCTGATTGGCTTTAGAAACATCTTCAGCGATTCCATGTAATTTATCCTTAGTGCTGTTATATAAATTCAGAAAGGAGCCGAGAGAAGATTCTGTTGGAGGAATTTGTGTATTCCTTATCCATGAGCCATTAACATACAAATAAAAATTATCGCCGGGTTTTACTGAAGAATCCATCGCCGAAGGATCCAAAAACTTTTGAGCAGTTATTGGCGGTGTTGTTGAGGTATTACATGCTGCGAGGTATACAAATGCAGCCAGCACAAAAAATGCCTGTATCATGGTTTTCATGAAAGAAATTTTATTTAAAAGGAAATGTAAATAAAACTTTATGAGTACAAAGCAATTTTGTGAAGAAGAAAAGATATAGCTGATGAATGGAGCGAATTACACCAATGCAATATCAAACTGCACCAATTGAACAAACTGCTTTATCCTTTCATCAATCTCCTTCTTTGTGATTTCTTTCAATCTTTCGGTGCCAAATTTTTCCACGCAAAAAGATGCCATGGCGGAACCCACAATGATCGCGGTTTTCATATTCTCAAACGAAATGTCTTTCGTTTTTGCAATATGACCAATAAATCCACCGGCAAATGTATCGCCGGCACCTGTTGGGTCAAATACTTCTTCCAACGGTAATGCGGGTGCGAAGAATACATTATTGGCATGAAAAAGAAGTGCTCCATGCTCTCCTTTTTTAATAATGAGATATTTCGGGCCCATCTGCATAATTTTTTTCGCTGCTTTCACAAGGGAAAACTCTCCGCTCAGCTGGCGGGCCTCACTATCATTCACCATCAGGGCATCAACCATTTTCAATACTTTCTTCAAATCATCCATTGCTGCTTCCATCCAGAAATTCATGGTATCCATTACAATCAGTTTCGGACGGGTTTTTAATTGATTGATCACATCTATCTGTATCCTCGGCATCAGGTTACCCAGCATGACGAATTCACTGCCCTGGTAACTATCAGGCACAACCGGTTTGAAATCAGCCAGCACGTTGAGGTCAGTCACCAGTGTATCTCTGGTGTTCATATCGAGATGGTATTTGCCGCTCCAGAAAAAAGATTTTTTATCGGGAACTATTTCAACGCCTTCCAGGTTTACACCGCGACTTTCTAAGGCTTTCATTTCCTCTTTGGAAAAATCGTATCCTACGATCGAAACCTGGTTAATCGGTTGAACAAAATTGGATGCGGCATAGGCAACATAAGTAGCCGAGCCTCCGATGATCTTATCTGTTTTACCAAAAGGAGTTTCTATGGCGTCGTATGCCATGGTACCAACTGCTATGATTGACATAAATAATAATTGATGAACAATGCCCCCGTTTGGGGAAAACCGTGCAAACCTACATGAATTTTTGCTTGCAGAAAAAAGGTAAAAGTCGAAGCCTTTTGCGACTGCTAGTATAATTGTTTTACATTTAAAAATCACTGGCAACTATACATTTCCAGTGACAAAGGCAAAAATAAAAAAGGGACTTGATAGAAATCGAGCCCCAGTGTTAAATCCAATATCCTATGAAAACCAATTGTAACCCTTCAAATTATATTCCAATTGTTTTATAAACTCAATGAGAGGTTATCGTCATTATCTAATATCATCTGTTCTCTGATTTCAATTTCTTTTATCAGAAGATTTATAAAATAAACCTTTGCATCATCAATTATTCGGGTCGAACCATTTGCAAGTTCTGAAGTGTATTGTTTAGTCAGCTTACCTAAGAGATCAAGAAGGTCATGATAGTCCAGGTTTCTAAAATCTTCGACGGTACTCATAAGCAATATTTATTTCAGACAGTTAAAAGCTGTAAGTGAAAACACATACAACAAAAATAATTCCGATTATTTTTTTGCTCTAATACCTGGATAATTGTGCCCCAACTGTTACCTTTTTTCATCAAAATAATAGGGTGAGTGGGAAGAAATGCCCCCATAATCGGGATAAAATAAGACAACAGCCAATACTATTATTGAGAATGGCTTTAAAAAACCATAAATACCTGCTGTTCATTATTCACTAATTTCAAGGTTAGTCCCAACACATATATAGTTGCCCATAATTTGTACTAACGCCCGTTAGTTTTATATTTGTCTTTTATTATGGCAAAGATCAGGGGAAAGAAAAATAGCACAAAGAAAGAAGTCATTATTGAAAAAGCTTCCAAACTATTTCGTGAAAAAGGTTTTGGAGCTTCGTCCATGCGCGACCTGGCAGTTCATGTAGGCGTGGAAGCCGCAAGTCTTTACAATCATATTCAATCGAAATCGGAAATCCTGCAGGCGATTTGTTTCAAGGTTGCCAATGAATTCATTTCGCACCTTGATGCTGTGGAAGCAAGCAATGAAACCATATTAAAAAAAATGGAAATGATCATCCGCTTTCATATCCGGATGATGATGGAGCAATATGAATTTGTATATATCTCGGACCATGAATGGCGCCATCTCCCTGAACCTTATCTTTCAAATTTCCTGAACCAACGGCGCAGTTACAGGAAAAGCCTGGCCGACCTGATTGAGGAAGGGATTTCGAGGGGTGAAGTAAAAAATATAGAACCTTATGTGGCCGTATTAATCATTTTATCAGCAATCAGCGGCATAGAATCGTGGCAACGCTCACGCAAACATATAACCGCAGATGTGCTTGAAGACAATATGGTGAGGTATTTGATTGAAGGGTTGAAATAATGTGCGAATGTGCTGATGTGCAAATGTGCGAATTCTTTTGAGAGATCGCACTAATGAATTCGCACATTTGCACATCAGCACATTCGCACATTAGACCCGTGTTTTAAACTTAATATGGTGGCTACTCACTTCAGACCTTTAAAAATAAAAAATATCAGGAAAGAAACAGGCGACTGTGTATCTGTTTGCTTTGAAATACCTGATGCCTGGAAGGAGGAATTTCACTTCAGGCAGGGACAGAATATCACCATTAAAACTATTATCGGTGATGAAGAAATCAGGCGCTCATATTCTATTTGCAGCAGTCCGCTCGACAATGAATTGCGTATTGCTGTAAAAAAATTAACGAATGGAAAATTTTCTTCTTACGCCAACCAACACCTGAAAAAAAATAATACTATTGATGTACTTCCACCAACAGGACAATTTTTCACAGAACTAAATCCATCCAATAAAAAAAATTACCTGGCATTTGCTGCAGGTAGTGGCATCACACCGGTTATATCTATTATCAAAGCAACATTGGCTATTGAAAAGCAAAGCAGTTTTTTGTTGGTATATGGCAACCGGAACCGGGGCTCCATTATTTTTAAGGAAGAACTGGAAGCGTTGAAAAACCGGTATATGGATCGGTTCAGCATTCATCATATCCTGAGTCGTGAAAGAACAGATACACCGCTTAACCAGGGAAGAATTGATACTGAAAAATGCAATGCCTTGTTTAAAACCCTGATCGATCCGGAGATGATAAATGAATTCTTCATCTGTGGACCGGAAGAAATGATTTTCAGCATTAAAAATTTCCTGGAATCACAGGGCATTGAAAAAAGAAAAATTCATTATGAATTGTTTACCGTTCCCGGGCAAAATTCTGCAATGAATAAATCGACTGTGCACAGCAATTCAGATTCAGATAGTTTTTCTTCGCTTCAATCTTCCAATTCGCCTTTAAGCAAAATAAATATTAAGCTGGACGGAATAACATTTGATTTTGATCTCGCATTTAATAGCGAACCGATCCTGGATGCTGCCTTGAAACAAGGAGCGGATCTACCCTATGCCTGCAAAGGTGGGGTCTGCGCTTCATGCCGTGCAAAGCTGATCAGTGGTAAAGTAGAAATGGATAACAATTATGCACTGCAGCCCGAAGAACTGGAAGCCGGCTTTATTCTTACATGCCAATCTCACCCGAGAACAGAACAGGTAATTATTGATTTTGATGTAAGGCAATGATATGATGTTGGATCACTTGAATATTGAGTGTTGAATATTGAATATTTTTTGGAGATCGGAGTCTCAATAATATTCAATATTCAACACTCAATATCCAGAGCATGAATCTCGCTTACCAAACATAAGTCGCTACTGCTCCACCCGCAAGTGTCGCTGTTACCCACTTCCCCTTGAATCGTATATTGAACGACGTTATATCATTCCCATCATTCTCTACTATCAATACTTTTTTTCCAACCGGAGTTTGAAATGCCACATTTTGTAAATTACCCGTGATATTACTTTTTATCCGCACAGAACCGGGCACTACGAATTTGGAAGCGTGCGCAATAATATAATAAGCAACATTTCGTGTAACGGTACTGCTATTTATTGTAAGTGCACCTTTACAGGTTGTGCAACCACCCGGAGTGTGCGGGCCATATGAAGGATCATTGGCGAGATTCCATTCCAATGCATTCCTGCTCCAGTTGCGCATGGAACCGATAATTACATTTTTCAGATGCCATTTCAGATCACCATCAAAATCGCCGGAAGATGCTGTGTATTGCTCGGTGAAATATAAATTTTTATCAGGATATGCATCGTGCACTGTGCTCAAAGCGCTGATATCACCGGCATATAAATGAAATGCGGAACCATTTACAAAAGAATTAGCCGCAGGATCATTTAAAACAGTCAATGGATAATCAGGATGATCGCAATTATGATCGTATGTTATGATCTTTGTGCTGATCCCTGCTGTTTGAAATGCGGGCCCGAGATTATTTTTAATAAAGTCTGCCTGTTGCGTACCAGTCATTGTCAGACTGGGATTATTACCAGGATTCAGCGGTTCATTTTGTGGCGTGATGGCATCAATCGTAATTCCCTCCGATTTCATTTGCTGAATATATTTTACAAAGTATTGCGCATATACATTGTAATAAGTTGGTTGCAAATTACCTCCTACAGAACTGCCATTATCTTTCATCCACACCGGCGCACTCCATGGCGCTGCAATAATTTTGATATTGGGATTGATCAGTAAAATTTCTTTAAGCAATGGTATCAAATCTGTTCTGTCAGGGTCAAGACTAAAATGATCCAGGTTGATATCAGTCTGTCCTGAAGGCATATCATCATAACTAAAAACAGAAGCATTCAGATCTGATGCACCGATGCTGAGACGCAGATAATTTATGCTGATTCCGTTATCACCGGCACCAAATAATTCTTTTAAGAGATTTGCTTTATCCGTAGCGTTCATCTTGTTCATAACATATGCACTCCCGCCTGTGAGTGTATATCCAAAGCCATCTACAGATTGAAAAACGGCAGTTGTATCTACATCTATAAATGCATTGCTGTTACTTACGGTACCGAAAGAAAGTATAATGGATTGCTTCTTTAATAATTCAGATTGATCTGTTTTGGTAATCCAGCAATCGACATCATTGGTTCCGGAAACAGGAGGTGGAGTTGGAGGTGTAGTATTGTAGTTTGTTCCGGATTTGCCACAACCCGCCTGTACTGATACAAACCATGTTAATATAATAATCGCATTTTTGTATTTCATAAGAAACAAATAAAATTGAGCAAGCATGATGAATGATTCTTCATGAATTTATTTTTAGAAACAAAGGTCAATTTACATGATTTGCGCCAGTCTTATTTTTCCATCCTGAACCAGCCAATATCATTTCATAAAATTAATATCCCAACCAATTTATATTACAAGGCAAAAAGTAATTATAATGATGTTAATAATGAACAAAAAATATGGTTCAGATTACAATATATACTAACGGTTGTTAGTTTTTAATAAGAAAAGAATATATTTGAATTCAAAACCCGGGTGTATGGATGAACAGCAATCGGAAAAAATTTTCCTTGACAAGGTCAATCGTGAAATCAGGATTGAACCGAAGGACTGGATGCCCGATCAGTATCGGAAAACACTGATCAGGCAAATGTCGCAGCATGCACACAGCGAAATAGTAGGCATGCTTCCGGAAGGAAACTGGATCACGCGCGCACCATCTTTGCGAAGAAAAGCGACACTGATCGCCAAGGTGCAGGATGAAGCCGGGCATGGATTATACCTGTATTCGGCGGCCGAAACGCTTGGCATCGGAAGGGAAGAAATGATTGATCAGTTGCATAGCGGCAAGGCAAAATATTCATCCATTTTTAATTATCCAACACTCACATGGGCGGATATCGGCACTATCGGCTGGCTGGTGGATGGCGCTGCAATCATGAACCAGGTACCTCTCTGCCGCGCTTCTTATGGTCCTTATGCAAGAGCCATGATACGCATTTGCAAAGAAGAAAGTTTTCATCAGCGCCAGGGTTTTGAAATATTGCTGACGTTAAGCAAAGGAAGTGAAGAACAAAAGCGCATGTGCCAGGACGCTATTAATCGCTGGTGGTGGCCGTCGGTGATGATGTTCGGGCCAAATGATGAATCATCTCCGCATACCAAACAAAGCGCTGCATGGAAAATAAAACGTTTTACTAATGATGAGCTAAGACAAAAATTTATTGACGTCTGCGCTGAACAGGTAAATATATTGGGAATGACATTGCCGGACCCCGATCTGAAATGGAACGATAAAACAAAACATTATGATTTCGGCCCTATCAACTGGGAAGAGTTCCGGAATGTTGTAAGTGGAAACGGGCCTTGTAACAAGGAACGTCTCGCTGCCAGGGTGAAGGCACATGAGGAAGGTGCATGGGTAAGAGAAGCGGCGACGGCATACGCTGAAAAAAGAAAGCTGAATGAAAAGAAAGCAGTCGCCTGAGAATAATTTATTAACCGATGCTCATAAATAAAATAATTTATGTCAAAACCGGATTGGCCATTATGGGAAGTATTTATCCGCAGTAAACAAGGATTGGATCATAAACATGCCGGTAGTCTGCATGCAGCAGATGCACAAATGGCGATTGAAAACGCAAGGGATGTATATACGCGGCGTATGGAAGGTATCAGTATCTGGGTTGTTGAAAGTAAACATATCCATGCCTCCAATCCTGCAGAATCCCCTTCATTATATGATCCTGCAAATGATAAGGTGTATCGTCATCCCACTTTTTATAATTTGCCTGATGAGTTGAAGAATATGTAGCCCCCTCTAACTCCCCCGGTGGGGAGAATTGAAAATCTCTGATCAAATCAAATTGAGAAAATGATATAATTAAAAAGTATCTCAGTCAATTAAATAAATGACGAAAATTACGAAGCCGAATAATAATCATAATGTTACAAAAGTCCCTCCACCGGAGGGATTTAGGGAGGCTTTTCTACTGCATCTCGCCGACAATGCGCTGATCCTCGGTCATCGCAACAGCGAATGGACCGGACATGGTCCGATATTGGAACAGGATATTGCAATATCAAATATTGCATTGGACCTGATGGGACAGGCAAGAAATTTTTATCAATATGCAGCCAAAATAATGAACGCCGCATCCACTGACAAAGAAAAAAATTTAGTAACAGAAGATACATTGGCTTATCACCGGGATGCATGGGATTTTAAAAACTGTTTATTGGTTGAGCAAACTAATGGCGACTGGGCCAAAACCATTTTACGCCAGTTTTTTTTCAGCCTTTACCAGTTTTATTTGTATGAGCAATTGCAATTCAGTAAGGATGCAACAATTGCAGCAATCAGTGAAAAAGCACTTAAAGAAGTTACCTATCATGTAAAATGGAGCAGCGAATGGGTGATCCGGTTAGGCGATGGTACAGATGAAAGTCATACACGCATGCTACATGCGATGGATGATTTATGGAAGTATACTACGGAATTATTTGTTCCAACAGATTATGATCAGCAGGCGGCAAACAATGGAACAGGTGTTGATGTTTCTTTATTAAAACCAAAGTGGAATCAAAAACTAAATGAAGTATTTGAAGAAGCTACTATTCCTGTCAGTAAACTTGCAGATGAACATTGGGTAGGATTTTATGGCAAGGAAGGAAAACATTCGGAACATCTTGGTTATATTCTCGCCGAAATGCAATTTGTTCAAAGGGCGTACCCGGGCTGCGAATGGTAAGATTGGTGTTATGCTTCAGCATTCAGCATTCAGCATTCAGCGTTTAGCGTTTAGCGTTTAGCATCTAACATTATGACAATAACAAAAAATGAAATATCAAAAATATTAAGCGAAGTAATGGATCCGGAAGTTCCTGTTCTTTCTATTATCGACCTGGGGATTGTCAGGGATGTGAAAATAAATGATGACCTGGTTGAAGTGATCATCACACCTACATATAGTGGTTGCCCGGCAATGGATATGATCCAGGCTAATATTAAATCATGCCTGCAACAGCATGGATACACAAATTTCAAACTTAGTACAATTCTTTCACCTGCATGGACAACCGACTGGATGAGTGAAAAAGGAAAAGAAAAATTAAAAGCTTACGGTATTGCACCACCGATGCCGAAACAATATGTGTGCAATCCTGCATTGTTTCATGAAGAAGAAGCTATCCAATGTCCCTTATGCCAGTCTTATAATACCAGAATGATCAGTCGTTTTGGATCTACTGCCTGCAAAGCACTTTATCAGTGCAATGAATGCAATGAACCGTTTGATTATTTTAAATGTCATTAACGATGAGCAGGTGGTCGACCCCGGGTAACTTTTCCAAAGTTTTAAACTTTGGAAAAGTTATCCGGGGTCGACCACCTGCTCATCGGGAAAATCGTAAATTGTAAATAATAAATAATAATAAATGGGATCTTCTGTGTTATTCGAAGTGAAGCATGGCGTAGCATCACTCATATTAAATCGTCCTGACAAACTCAATGCTTTCAATCGCGAAATGGCGCTGGAGCTACAGAAAAAATTAGACGATTGTGCACAAGATCCTGTCATACGTTGTGTTTATCTTACAGGAAATGGTAAAGCTTTTAGTGCAGGGCAGGATTTGGGTGAAGTAACAGGACCGGATATGCGTGGTTTTGATAAACTACTTTCTGAGCATTACAATCCCATAATTACAAGAATCCGAAAATTAGAAAAGCCGGTATTGGCCGGAGTAAACGGAGCAGCCGCTGGCGCTGGCGTCAATATTGCGTTATGTTGCGATATCGTTGTGGCTGCTTATTCAGCTTCTTTTATCCAGGCCTTTTCTAAAATCGGTTTGATACCTGATAGCGGAGGTACTTATTTTCTTCCACGCCTGATCGGATGGCAAAAAGCGTCGGCATTGATGATGCTAGGTGATAAAGTAAGCGCACAAGAAGCGGAAAGATTGGGAATGATCTATAAGATATTTGCTGATGACGAATTCGTCGCGTCGGCATTGAATATTGCAGAATTATTGGCACAAATGCCAACCAAAGGATTAGCACTGACCAAGCAGGCTTTAAATAGTTCCTTTACGAATTCGTTTGAATTGCAACTGTCCACAGAAAATGAGCTTCAACAGCAGGCTGCAAAAACATATGACTGCAACGAAGGAATAAAAGCTTTTATGGAAAAGCGCAAACCTATGTTCAAAGGTGAATAATAATATACTCATTCATATTTTACAAGATGGCTCCCAAAACAAAAGCTACAGAAATCATAGATGCAATGATGGAAAAAGATTATTTCAGTCAATGGCTGGGTGTTGAACGACTGGAAGAAAGCGAAGGATACTGTAAGTTGAAAATGGAAATAAGAAAAGAAATGTGCAATGGATTTGAAATAGCACATGGTGGTATTTCTTATTCATTTGCTGATAGTGCACTTGCCTTTGCATCGAATAGTGGTGGCAGGCATGCGGTTTCACTGGAAACATCCATCTCGCATATTAAACCATTAAAGCTTGGAGATATTATCATAGCAACTGCCAGGGAGAAAAATCTTAACAACCGCATTGGAATCTATGAAGTGAGGGTTGAAAAAGAAAACGGGGAACTTGCAGCATTATTCAAAGGCACCGTTTATATTAAACGTGACCAATAAAAGATCTTACATGAAACCGTCCGATACTTTTTTGCTTTCTTCCATGTTTTCTCTAACCGGCAGGTTCATTGGCAGAACGGGAGCCTGAGTGGCACGCATTTGTGATTCCAGTGCTACATATTCTTTCTGTAATTCGAGAATCAGGCCATGGTTATACACAATCTCTTTTCTCAGGTCCTGTATCTTCATCTGCTTCTTTTTTATTTGACGGCTTCTGAAGCTATACCCAAGTAACGTAGCGGCGAGTATAATACTTAATAAAGCGAGGGCGCTTATTGTTAAATCAATATTTAACATATGGGGGTCAGGTTTAAGGGTTAACGTTATTTATTGAAAGAAAATTATATAATTAAAGTATTGTTGATGTTAAATCTGCTTGTTCTTATTTAACTATTTCTTCTATTCTTGTCAATTTCCCTTCTTTATTCATTCCTTCAACTACAATCCTGAATTTGTTCGTAATATCATTGTTATAAAATACCAGTTTAATTTTCCGGTTGTTTTTGTCTGCTACAACACGAGGGTTCCAGTAAATGGTTGATCGGTAATCCGTAGCCTGAATTTCGGAGGAATTTTCGGTGTATTGAGGCGAATAAAATTCCCTCGCAGGCGTATATCCGGTTATAATAGCAAAACCTGTTTTGTTATTGATGATATTATTCTGATAAATGGATTGCCTGCTGGAAATAGCCAGTGTTGGAAGATCCTTTGGGTTCGTTTTTTGGAGGAACTTAATAAATAATATTTCTTTCATGCTCACCAACTTCAAATCATCTAAATTTATCTGCGTTCCGTCTAATACCAGGTTTACATTGTTCTTGGGAGCAGGAGCAGTTATACCTTGCGCTGAACTATTATTTACAGAATAAGATACATACCTGTTGTCTGAATTGCTATTCGCATTGGCCTCTCTTGACGCATAAGGAAATTTCAGATCCGGGAACATGGTCTGCAGGTAATGTGATGCCGTTTCCGATCCGATTTTAGTTTGATCATTCCTTACAGGAGTGAATACGTAATTCATCCCTGTCGATTGTCTTGAATAATTATGATCTTCGGTAATCAAACCGTTTGATTCTTTTTCCAAAATAACATCAGGAACCTTGTTCCATTGAAACGCGGGCTCAGTAGCACGAACATTGGATAAGCCGGACGGCAATAAGCTTGTTTGGAAATTGACATCAGTACCTGAATTGATTTTAGAAATATGATTTAACTGGTAAATAATTTGTAAGGAATCATAAAAAAATACTCCTTTTTGAATAAAGCTTCCATTTGGACTCAGGGGCAGGTTCAAAATTTGTTTTTTACGGTCCCTTGTCATTACAAGCAATGCGATTGAATCACTTGCATCGAAAGCAGATTGGGCAGAACCAATTTTTCCCTTGATTGCCATATAATCAATGTCAGCCGGGTATTGGATGGAAGGAAATTTTCCTGCAACAGCATCTTCCCACGCAAAACGTCGCCAACCATGGGTACGCATCAATAAATCCAGGTGAGCAGTCGCAGTATCCGCATTACCGGAAAAATAATATGCAGGGTTCACGATATTCCCTTTCAAATCACTGCTGAGTAAAAGATCAGTAATAATATTACTCGTGGTGTCATATCCCAGGCCGCCATCTGTAACGGAAACGGAAAGACTTGCAGAAAGACTGTCCGGAACTTCTATTGAAATTTCATTTCTCCCTCTTTTATTTAAATTGACGAGTTCTTTTTTTACTTGTGCTGTAAATTGAAACTGGTGATTATTTACAAACGCTATTCTTTCTGCAAACGGAACCATATGTTCATCAAAAAGAGTTACCTGTACAATACCATCAGGAATTGTTTTTGTAGTTATTCCTCCATCAGCAATCATTTTAGTGCCCAGATCAATAGTCGATTTATATACTACCTGCTGGTGACTTGTGCCGATAATGGTCAGGGATTTGAAATTATCAGGAGCGTCCAAAGCACGCTCAACCTGGAAATGAATCGTATTGTCACCTGCTACTGTTGCGATACGGATAACCGCACCGGATAATTTTACCTGCGGAAGGGCAGTAGTGTGCAATTCACCAGATTCATCTTTCCAATCAGCTGTATAAGTTTCAGCAGCATGCGGAATGAATTTGAAACTTCCCATTCCTTCATGAGCAGTAGCAAAAGAATCGATTATTTCATTATTGCTTTTTTTAATAACACCTTTCACATTGATGGGTCTTCCACGCTGGTCCATAACTTCAAAAGCAACAACTGATGCCATTCCGTTTATCAGATCGCCACCTTCGGGGAAAAATTGAATATTGACAACATGCCTATCCGGGCGAATACTCCCGTCCCAGGACGACAACACAGCAATATTTTTATTAAACAAAAAACTACTATCAAAATTCAGCATCCATTGCGTATATGCTTTGATGTGAACTGCGTTGCCGATGATTGCAAAACTGGAAGGCAGCGTAAAAGAGCTGGTAGATACACCTTCCATAACAGGTGACACGCTATGCAGAAGAAGATTTCCATTGATATCTGTCCAGTCAAAATATATATTCCTGCTTAAATTAGATGGCTTTGATCCCGACAAGATATATGCTTTCATCCAGATAGTTTCTCCGGGCAAGTAAGCATCCTTATCAAAATGAATATGTACTCTTTCCTGTTCGTATTGATTGGCGTAAGTTTTTAGAGTGGCGTCGATGTTTTGCGCCTTCGCCTGATACAACAGGAAGGAGCTGATGAAATAGCAGAGTAAGGATCTACGGGTCATATTGCAAGGATTTGGATTATTGGGGCACGCTATTATTTCTAGAAATCAGCCTCACATTTAATCACTAAAGGGCCAGTTAATTTACTGTCCCTTTAGTGAAAAATTTATCTCAAAATAAAATCTGTTTAACCATTGATAACTGACGATTCGTTCAAATATTTTTTAGTCGGATGATAGATAAAGAAACAGCTGCCATTTTTAATACTCTTAATCACTTTTGCATTTACCGCATTAGGAATAGCAGTACAACCAAGGCTTCTTCCCATTTCACCGTTATTTTTCAGGTAGTCATATCCGATATAATCTGATCCATGTAACACAATACCACGTTTCGCTGCCAGGTTATTATATCCTTTTTCCAATCCTGTTACTTTTAAAGAAAGACCATTTCTTCCTGTGTAAGTCTTAGTTGTCAAATAAAATCCAAGGCTTGTTTTAAAAGATTCAGGTCTGTTTGAAAAAGAAGTTGCATAATCAACACCTGAGTTCATTCCATGAGCTACATAAGTATTATATAATAATTTCCTGTGTTGAACATCTATAACATAAAGGCGTTTACGACGGGATGATTGTGTAAAATCACAGATCGATAATACATTGGCTTTATTTAAAATTCCTTTTTTCAAAAGATTATGATATCCTCTCCAGGCATATTCAAAAGCTTTTTGATTCAGGCCCGACCTGTTAAGTTTCATTGAATCATAGATGCTGGTAGCTTCCATGATGACCATTTTCACTTCAAAAGCTTTTTTCGCTGCGGCGTCCATTGCAACATCAGCTTTCTTTTCAGTTGCTACTGCGACAGTTGTAACAGGCGTAAACTTAAAGTTACGTTCAGCCGAGTTGTTTGTACTATTATGTGTATAATTTGAGGCAGCTACTGCTGTAGTAGAACTTGCAAAATTTATTTTCTTATGACTTCCGGAAATTAAAACCGGGGAAGTAATGACCAATAATGAGATACTACTGGTAGATACGAGTTTAGACAACGTTTTCATGACGAAGGGATTTACAAATTGTTTTCAAAAAGGGTCGTTACCAAAAAATATATAATCAATACCTAAGTATTAATATCAAGCGTACGGTGCGATCTATTCACTCAACTGAAATTCAAAATTTCTTCTGAACTTTAATTGCTCTCCAATTATCAGTGATGTTTTTCTCTGGATTATATGTATACTCTTAGAGACACATAACGAAGAATCCTCGAAGGATATTGTATAACTAAGAACAGATCAGGCGTTTAGTTATACCCATCACAAAGATTGCTTTTCTTTTTATTTTTTCATAACATTTTTCGACGAACAGCCTTTTTTTTCGACGAATAGAAAAGACATCTTCATTATAATCGCACAGCATTTGAAAGATCTGCAGTATAGTTTTCAATACACATACCAGAAATGAAAAACTGAAAGACCAGATTACAAATCTGCTATGAACTGCTAGTATCCAATGAATTAGAATTATTTTTTTGTTCAAGTCATTTTTCAATAAAATTGCAATTAAACAAAAATTCTTCCCGAATCAGGAAGAATTTTCCAAAATTTGGAAAGAGATGTTCAAAGATTTTGTTCTTAATCACCAGCAAGAACATTCCGTAACTGGCGAAACTTTTTCAAGTATGAGCCGGCTGACAGAAGGTTTATCTTTCATATCCCCGTCGCACATTAGGAAGTTTTGTTAATTGGGCAAGTAAACGATCAATGCCCATATCAAGCTCACCAATGATGATGATATAACAAACAGCGGAATCCAACCGCAAACCATCTCGTGCTTCCGAGACGCCATATCCCAATCCAAAGTGGCAACCCCAAGGAGAAAATCCAAATTCCGGACTTCACCATAAAATGAAACTTTAATATCTGATACAGCCCTAATTCAAAAAACTGAACCTATTTTTTCCCATTTGGTTTAACCAATTTTGGAAATGAATTGAAGACAATAATAATCATTTGAAAATATTATTAAAGGATGTCAAAATACAAAATAGCAATTCTCGGAATCGGAGGTGTGGGTGGATATATCGGAGCTAAACTGGCTTACAAATATTCAGGTGCAGAGGATGTTGAGGTTATTTTTATTGCAAGGGGAGAAAATGAAAGAGTGATAAAATCCAACGGACTGAAACTTATTACTGCAAAAACTGAGCAAACGGCTTATCCTTTTATCGTAACCCACGATACAAATAATCTTGGTTTTATTGATTTAATTATCTGCTGTGTCAAAAATTATGATTTGGAAGCTTCTGTCAAATCAATTGAACCTTGTGTTAACGATAAAACCATTATTCTGCCTCTGTTAAACGGAGTAGATGCTCAGGAGAAAATTAAAAAACTAATTCCCCACGCGGAAGTCATAGGAGGTTGTATTTATCTTGTTTCAAGGCTAATTGCTCCGGGTGTAATTAAAGAAAGCAGCACTATAAATCAAATTTATTTAGGTAGCGATCTGGTGCCAGGTCAAATCATGGAGCAGATTGATATGATTTTAAATAAAGCGGGCCTGAATGCTTATTTAATAAATAATATCGAATCGGTTATTTGGGAGAAATATTTTTTCATTTCTACAATCGGAACGCTTACATCATATCTTGATCTGACAATAGGACAAATCATGCCTGATCAAAATCATAAGAAGCTATTGGTTCAACTGATGCAGGAATTAAAATTAATAGCAAAAGCGAAAAAAATATCATTACAAGAGAATATCATTGAAAAAACATTAGCAAAGTTAGCAGCAATGCCTTACGATGCGACTTCTTCCATGCATACTGATTTTAAAAAAGGAAATAGAACAGAGCTTGAATCCCTGACCGGCCACGTTATCCAATTGGGAAAGGATCTGAATATCGCAACAGCTTGTTATGAGCAAATGTTCAATGCCTTAATTCATAAAACAACTAAATAATTTTTTTTAATGAAAATTTTAGGATTGATCGGCGGAACAAGCTGGGTATCGACCATTGATTATTACAGGATCATCAACCAGCAAATAAATGACAGGCTTGGCGGACTTAACTCTGCAAAGATTTTTCTTTACTCACTGAATTTCGAAGAATTTAAACCTCCTGCCGATCTTTCGAAATGGGGACCAATTACGGATACATTATCAAAAATTGCAAAACAACTGGAAAGTGTAGGTGCTGATTGTCTTATTATCTGTGCAAATACACCGCATATGGTTGCTGACATTGTTCAGCAGCAAATTCAGATTCCTCTTATCCATATCGGGGAAGTAACCGCGGTCGAAATCAAAAAACAGGGATTAAAAAAAGTGGGATTGCTTGGAACAAAATTCACGATGGAACAGGATTTTTTTAAAAAGAAATTGTCTCAGCAAAATATAGAAACCATTATTCCGGATCGTGATCAGAGAGAATTTATTCATTATTCTATTTTTAATGAATTGGGAAAGGAAATCTTTACTCAATCAACCAAAGAAAAATATCTTGATATCATTCACGATTTGATGAAACAAGGCGCGGAAGGAATAATATTTGGTTGTACTGAAATTCCCATGCTGATAAAAATTGAAGAATGTTCAATGCCGGTATTTGATACAACGATGATTCATGCTACCGCTGCAGTGAATTTTGCATTGAATGATTAACGGAAATTGATTCCATTCATTATAACTTTTTCTCGCATGAGTTTCAGACATATTATATACAAAAAAATAAGGGCGGAACAACATTCCACCCTTGTTTTTTGCAAGCTATCGCCCGCTGTTAGTCCATTATTATTGGACATTAATGTTACGGGATATCCTTTGTGCGTTTTCCTTTTTAGGAAGACTCAGATGAAGTACCCCATCTTCATACCTGGCTACGATTTTACCCGCATCAACCGTATCATCCAGGTGAAAACTTCTTGAAAAAGTCTGTTGTTTATATTCCTGCCTCAACCATCCTTCATTCTTGTTCTCTTGCTTCTTGTCTTCTTTATGCTCAAAAGAAACTGTGAGCATATCACCATTGACGTTCAGTTGAAAATCCTGTTTTTTTAATCCTGGAGCTATCAAGTCCATCTCAACAGTTTTGTCTGTTTCACGGATGTTTACCGGAACATGACTCCGGTTCGCTGATACATTCGAGCCCCAAAAATCATCGTCGAAATAGCGACTCAGGTTATTTTGGAAGATTTGGTCAACAACACTTCCAAAAGTTGCCGGTTGAATGGCATTTTCCCTTTTAACGATACTTGTCATAATACCCTCCTTTTTTTTGGTTATTAATTCTTTTTGAGCAACAACCAAAATGCCAAAAGAAACAATAATGAAATTTTGACAATCTCTTTTGTCCGAGGCATCAGCTACTGAAAATATTTCCTGAAAATATTTCGTATCAATGGCATGTTCAATAGTCATTTACAGGTTTGCATTTCTGTACATATAGTGTTTTTAATAATTCCCGGAAGGCAATATGAAAATCAAAAAAATAAAAATTTTAACAAATTAGTTAAACTCTTATCCATATTCTTCGCTCAGCATGTGGTTTTTTTAGTACGCGATGGATTGGATTTACCCCAATTGGAGAATTTTACGCCACTATTCGCGAGATCCCTCTGATCAAATTACCAGGAAAAATTTTAGACGCTTCCGGTTGAAAAAAAATTAAACGCAAATTTTCGGGTTAATAAACCCTGTTGTTCTAATTAAAACACATCCCTTGAATATTGTCCTACTATATATTTTTGAAAGATAAATTGAACGCTGAATTTTTAATGCATGCAACTTACTTCTGAACAACAAGCTGTATTGGATAACAACTGCAATTTGGTTATTAATGCAGTTGCCGGTAGTGGTAAAACAACTACACTTATCGCCTATGCGAAAAGCAGGCTTCCTGCCAGCAGGATTTTATACCTGGCATTTAATAAAACTGTTAAAACAGAAGCGCTGCAGAAATTTGCCACAGCCGGTATAAACAATATAAAAATTGAAACTGCGCATTCTCTTGCCTTTGACTACATAATTAAAAATAGCCGCTACAAAGTAATACAAGGTTATAAAAGTTATGAATGGTGCGATATGCTTGGAATTAAAACCGGCGACCGGCATGCTAATTATATTGTTGCCAATCATGTAAATAAATTTATCAGTTATTTCTGCAACAGCAATGCACTAAGAGTGCAGGACCTGAATTATGCAGACACCATTACAGATGCAACGGCCAAAACTTTTGTAAATAATTTCTACAATCTGATAGAAAAATTTACTCGTGAAGCGTTATCAAAGATGGACAAAGCTGATATAGCAGTTACACATGATTTTTATTTGAAAAAATTTCAGCTCAGTCAACCAATACTTCCTTACGATTATATTTTATTTGATGAAGGCCAGGATGCCAGCGCTGCTATGCTATCCATTTTTTTACAACAGGATGCAATTAAAATAATAGTTGGTGATACCAACCAGCAGATTTATAGCTGGCGTTATGCAGTAAACAGTTTGCAACGGGTGGACTTCCCTGTTTATAACCTCAGTAATAGTTTTCGGTTTGATGATGAAGTGGCGATGATATCAAATAAAATACTCGATTGGAAAAAACATTTGTATCTCCCGGCATCTGTAAAAATCAACGGAGTTGGAAATAGTTCAGGCCCCATATCTACAAAAGCTACATTGGGCAGGACCAATTTAAGTCTCCTGCTCAATGCCATTTCACAGTGGCAACACGGCAATATAAAGAAGCTTTATTTCGAAGGCAATATCAACAGCTACACATTCGCTGATGAAGGCGCTTCCTTGTATGATGTACTTAGTTTATATAATGGTAACCCGGGTAGAATAAGAGACAAGCTGATCGCCGAAATGAAAAGCATGCAAGAACTGGAGGAGTATATTAAGAAAACAGACGATAATAGTCTTGCTATGATTGTGGAAGTTGTAAAGGAATTCGGCAGCAAATTACCATCTCTTATTAATGAATTAAAAACAAATCATACCACCGACAAGGTAGAAGCCGATATGATATTCAGCACCGTGCATCGTTGCAAGGGGATGGAATATGACAGCGTAACATTGCTGAATGATTTTATAACTGAAGAAAAATTAAAAAGACAAATCGCACAATGTGGGGCCGATAAAATAACAGAAGCTGATAAAAACCGGCTCGCCGAAGAAATAAATATTCTATACGTGGCTGCTACACGTGCTAAAACTAAATTATTGATCCCTCCGGAAATCAGTCCGCTAAAAAGCATTGAACTGTCGACGCAACATCAAACCATCATACAGTTTAACAGGAATTATCAGCGAAATAGTTATTTGGATGAAATGACCGCATATAGCCAGGCTACAATTGGCAGAGAATATAAAAACAATTTATCCGGCAGGTCCGGCAACCATGGCAAGCGCTGGACAGAAGAAGAGCAAAAGCAACTTGAAAAATTATACAATACCAATCATTCAATAGAAGCAATTGCAAAAGAATTAAACCGGGGAGAAAGAGGCGTGCGCATTAAATTAATCAATATGGGTTTGATGAAAGATTCAGATGTGTTTTGAAAGCTAAATACATAAAATGTAAAGTTCTTTCCAGCCTTATTGCTTAAACATCGGCTCGTTCCGCCAACATTATATGGGAATTACAGGGCAAAAAAATAAAAAATTTATCCGCACACTTTATTGCAATTAGCTTCGTGTTAAAGATATGGTTCACTTTGATGAGAATCATTACCCGATCTTGAAAAGACCTAAAATTTTCCTTTGCCGATTCGCGTCAGCTAGTTTTTTTGGTGATATGCCAGCTTTATTTTCTTTATTAAAATCAGCCCCATATTTTAATAACATTTGAATCTGTTCGATTTCAAATTTTCGCTTCACAGCATAAAAGAGAGCGGTATTACCTTCTTCATCCGCAAAATTTATATCGGCTCCATTTTTTAAAAACCATGCTGCTGCCTTAAACTTTTTCCAGTTGAATGCGGCAAGGAATGGAGTATCTTTTCCGGATGCATCTTTTATTTTTGCACCGTATTTTTTAAATAGGGCGGCCGCCTTAGCATCATCATACCAGGCAATAGCGAACATGCAATGATCAGGGTTTGCACCGCTTTTTAAAAGATAGGTAAACAATTTTTCATTTCTTCCGCGCGTATATGCATACCAAAGTGGCGTAGCCGGGAAAAATCCGCAATCCTCAGGAATCTGGTGAATAGAATTAATATCCATACCACTTTTCAAAAGCAATTTCATAATTTGAAAACTGGTCTCGACTTTTTGTGAGTCTTTTGAAATATCCAGCGCGCACAAATAATGAAGTGCATTTTTGCCTGTGTCCTCTGACCATTGAATCCATTTTGGATCTTTCTGAATTAATTCTTTGGCGGAATTAATATCCAAATCTTTAATTGCCTGAATAAATTTGTTCATAAATGATCTTTAACAAAGATATTATTTCATTAAATAATTTTCGCGATCTGATCAATATTACAATTTATATTTATTCCGCTAATCAGCTACGACAAATCCATGTATTTTTTAAAAATGCTCCTGCAGCGAATAGCAAATAAAAAAACTTTTTTAAATTTGGAAGCTGCGGAAAATCATTCATCCATTGAAAGATCAGTTTTGGGAAGCAATATTTCGGTGTAATAGATAAGTATGCCATTACCTGGATGTTCAAATTTGATTAAAATCCAAAAAGTTAAATACAATGGAAAATTCAATAACAAAGGAAAAAATTCAATTCAAAAGCGATGGCTTAGTATTAGCGGGTAACCTTTACAAACCGAAAAACTTTGATTCTTCAAAAAAATATGCTGCTATTGTAACCGGTGGCTCATTAACATCGGTAAAAGAACAAATGGCTGGAGCCTATGCAGAAAAATTAGCGGAAAAAGGTTTTATAACATTAGCATTTGATTACAGAAACTATGGTGAAAGTCAAGGTCAGCCCCGCCAATATGAAAATCCTTCATTTAAATTAAAGGACCTTGAATCTGCCGTAACATATCTTCTTTCTCTGCCCTATGTTTATGTTGCCGGGGCTTTGGGTGTGTGCACTTCGGGCGGGAATGTGGCTTACCTGTCTGCAGATGATAAGCGCATAAAAGCCGCAGTGATAGTCGCTGCTCATTTAGCAGATGCTTCCATTCTTAATTCCTTATACGGAAGCATGGGAAAAAATGTAGACACATTAAGGAAGGCTGGTATGGAAGCAAGAAAGCACTATGAACTCACTGGAGAAAATACGCTCATTCCTGCATACAGCGTTAGTGACCCCACCGCATCACATGTGGGAGATTTTTTGGATTACTATCGTGATAAAAACAGAGGCGGCGGAGTAAAAGAATGGAAAAATGAATTTGCTGTTATGAGCTGGGAAACCTGGCTTCAATTTGACCCGGTAAGCAAGGCAAAAGATATTACTATTCCTTTTATGATGATTCATTCGGATCGCTGTGCCTTGCCTGATAATGCCAAAAAATTCTACAATAACTTAAAAGGAAAAAAAGAACTGGTTTGGGATGAAGCCGACCATACAGATCATTATGATAAACCAGAAGTGGTAAACTTTGCCATTGATAAGGCAAGCGAATTCCTTTTAAATAATTTGAAATAGTTTTAATTACGCCTGTCTGCCGCGCTGATTCATCTGGATGCAAAACCTCCATCAGGCAAATCCTTTAATTCTTTTCATCATGGTTGTATATTGCATCCATGAACGGCCAAACTACTGTCCAAAAAGTATTTCATTTCTTCCTGACGAAGATCATCATTGGCATTGGAGTTGTCGGAGGCGTCGTTGCTTTGGTGGAAAATTCAGGCAGACCACTCATTGATAAAATCCCGATCAGCGCTGACTTAAAAAACGTGATTATTGGAATTGCGGCGGCAGTGTTGGCGTTATTAAGTTATATACTGCTTTTTAAATTTTATGAAAAAAGAGAAGTCAAAGAATTAAGTCCGGAAACATTTTGGAAAAATGCATTGATTGGTTTTTTTCTGGGACTTATTTTGCAGTCGCTTATAATTTTAGTCATGTACCTGGCTGGTGATTATTCTATTACCGGTATTAACCCCATTTCATTTCTCCTTCCCGGGTTTACTCAGGCACTCGATGCAGGGTTTGTTGCGGAAATAATATTAGTTGGAATTGTATTTCGTTTAACGGAAGAAAAATTAGGAACTGCTATTACACTAATTATTTTCATCCTGCTTTTTGCAATCATGCATTCTGGGGCAAAGGGAGCAACATTTCTATCTGTAGTTTCGACAGCTATCCAGGCAGGTATCCTGTTACCTGCGGCATTTATATTTTCCAGAACCTTATGGTTACCGATATTTTTTCATTTTGCCTGGGATTTTGCCGAGCCGGCAATTTTCGGTGGAATTAACCCGGGTATGGGCGTTGAAAAAAGTTTATTCATCAGCAATATTTCAGGTTCGGGAATATTGACAGGCGGAGAAACAGGACCGCAAAATTCTATACAGGGAGCAATATTTTGTTTGATCGCAGCAATTATATTTTTCCAACTGGCAAAGCAAAAAAACAATTTTATAAAACCATATTGGAAGAAATAGAGCTAAAAATTTCGCGTGGAGCCAACGGAGAAAAAGAGAAATGAAAAACTACTTTGCGGCTTCGCGGTTCTGCGTGAAATAAAAATCGCGCAGAGACGCGAAGGCGCAAAATAGTCTCTTTCTTCCCATTGGCTCCGCGCGAAAAAAAATTATATCCTCGTATTTTTTTCAATCTGCCAATGATGCCCGAACGGATCTCGTACAGTTCCCTGCCTGTAACCATATTCATAATCTTTTACCGGGCTTAGTTCTGTGCCGCCGGCAGCAACAGCTTTTTTTGCAACTTCATCGGGATCATTAACCAATAGTCCCAGTACAACAGTAGTGCCACCAAATGTTGAAGGGCTCATCTCATTATCCCTCGTAACTTCTTCATGCATGCGAAACAATACAGTGGCGATAGACATCTCCGCTACATGAACATTTCCATCCGGGTTACTAATGCGCCACAGTTCAGTTGCATCAAATGCATTTTTATAAAACTCGATGGCGGCCGCAAGATTTTTGAGATATAACATCGGCACCAAAGTCGTAGAATGATTTTCCATATTGCATTACTGTTTTAAATTGCATTGAAATTTACGTAAATATTGGTTGCATTTAATTCCTGCAAAATTTAATATGAAAGATAACCCACTTATTTTATCATCTGCCTTAGATTTTTTGAGAAAATTAAAAAATAATAATACCCGTGATTGGTTTAATGCCAATAAAGAAAAATTTCTCAAAGAAAAACAATTGATGGAGGTTTTTGCTGATGCGTTATTGATGGAACTTAATTCGCATGATATCATCGAAACGCCATCGGGAAAGAAAAGTTTACATCGCATCTACAGGGATACACGCTTTTCAAAAAATAAAACAGCTTATAAAATCAATTGGAGTGGAAGTTTCAGTCGGGCCACCAAATTACGCCGCGGCAGTTATTATTTTCATATTGAACCGGGCAATAGTTTTATTGCAGGAGGATTTTGGGGGCCCGATCCCAAAGATCTGAAACGGATACGCGATGAACTTGCTTATGATGCTTCTCCGTTTAAAAAAATATTAACAAGCAAATCCTTTATTTCAACTTTTGGAACTCTGCAGGGTGAACAAATAAAAACAACTCCAAAAGGATTTGATTCAACCAATGATGCAATCGTACTGTTGCGTTTCAAACAGTTTTTAGCCAGCAGAAAATTTACAGATCAGGAGGTCTTAAGTAAAACTTTTTTGAAAGAGGCAAATAAAACATTTAAAAACCTTCGGCCATTTTTTGATTATATGAGTAATGTTTTAACAACCGATAGCAATGGGATAATAATCTGACTGTTTATTTCTTTTTTGCTTTCGCTTTTTTTGAATTTCTCTTCACCTGGAATTTTACAATTTTGCTTATTAAGGCCGAGGGAATTGGCTTGTCCAATGGAAGTTGTAAAGTGCTTTTAACTCCTTTATAAGCTGAAAGCTCTTTTTTAAATTCATCCACTCCTCTTGGTACAGGATAAAATCCGATATGGTTTTTGAATGCTGCAAAAGAAACCAGGTTACCATTCAATGTAAATGTCGGTATGGCATATTTGATTGTTTCCTCAGCTTCCGGTGCAGCTTTTCTGATTTCAGTTCTGATATCTTCCAATAACTCCTGGGTGTCTTTTGGAAAACCTGCGATATATTCATCCATATTTTTTGCCGGAATGGTTTTCATTGTCTTTGCCATCTTTTAATGATTAATGGAATGATACAAATTTAATATCCCATTTTCGAATTGATGAGGTATGGAAACGACTTTATAAGGGGTGGAATGCGACGGCAAAAACCTTAGGTGTGTCAGATTTCTCTCTCTGCGTTTCTTCGCTTTGTTCGCCGAAGCTTTTAGCCAGGGAGAGATGCGCTACGGAACTCCATTCGAAATTGACGATAATGGGCGTCATTTCTGTAAAAGTCAGATAATTCGGTAACAGAATTTAATCTTTATGAATTAAAATTCTGTTACTATGCGCGACAATAGAAAAGACACCACCATATGGCGGAACTACCTGGAGAAGTAT
>Ga0137407_10000413_pt1 | contig 29830 bp, 29 predicted proteins | sample CZOMad2_2_16fung_FD_108410 | JGI IMG/M metagenome (GOLD analysis project Ga0137407, IMG submission 108410) | Vadose zone soil fungal communities from Angelo Coast Range Reserve, California, USA - CZOMad2_2_16fungal (Illumina Assembly) | ecosystem: Environmental > Terrestrial > Soil > Vadose... | reverse complement strand
CGCAAGGCCGAAATCAGGCCCGCCTGGCGTCCCATCAAATCCCATTTGTTGACCGCGATCACCAGCGCCCGGCCCTCGCGCTCGATCAGGTCGGCGATGCGCAAATCCTGCTCCTCGAACTTGTTCTGCGCGTCCATCATCAGCACCACGACCTCGGCAAAGCGCACCGCGCGCAGTGCATCCGCCACCGAAAGCTTCTCCAGCTTTTCCTCGATCCGCGAGCGCCGCCGCAAGCCCGCGGTATCGAACACCCGAAACTCCCGGCCCTTCCAGTTGATTTCCACCGAGATGGAATCGCGCGTGGTGCCGGCCTCGGCACTCGTCAGAAGCCGCTCCTCGCCGAGCAGATGATTGATCAGCGTCGACTTGCCGGCATTGGGACGGCCGACGATGGCCACGCGTATCGGCCGCTTCGCGAGGTCCTCATCCGTTTCGATGATGTCGTCATCGTCGAACTCCTCGCCCTCATCCGCTGGCTCCGGCATCAATCCGCGCAACGCGTCATAGAGATCGCTGAGGCCTTCGCCGTGCTCGGCTGAAATCTGGATCGGCTCGCCGAGTCCTAGTGCGTAGGCCTCCATCGCGCCGGCATCGCCTTGCCTGCCCTCGCTCTTGTTGGCGACCAGAATCACCGGCTTGTTGGCACGGCGCGCGAAATCGGCAAAAGCGCGATCGTTAGGTGTCAATCCTGCGCGCGCGTCGATTACAAACATCAAGGCGTCTGCGAGACCAATGGCGGTTTCGGTCTGCTCCTGCATCCGCGCGGTCAGCGAGCCCTTCGTGCCCTCATCGAGGCCCGCAGTGTCGATCACGGTGAATTCGAGATCGCCAAGACGCGCAGCACCCTCCCGGCGGTCGCGGGTCACGCCGGGTTCGTCGTCGACCAGCGCAAGCTTCTGCCCGACCAGCCGATTGAACAGCGTCGATTTTCCGACATTGGGCCGGCCGATAATGGCAATCGTAAAGGGCATGGGCGATCCAGGCGCGGGAAAATCGACCTTGCCGAAGAAAGCTCGGTCAGACGCGCATATCAATGAGGCCGGCGGCTGAAATCAGCGTGAGAGCGTACCGCCCGGCAGTGGCGCCGGGAATGGCGCAGCGGATTGTTGGGTGGGCTGGGCCGGTTGCGCGTCGGCCGGCTGATCAGGTGGTGGCGCGGTGGTGCGCTGGCGGGCGATCTTCTTGGGCTTGGGAGCCTGGGGCGCTGCTGCTGCGCCGTCCTCTTCGGGCGTCGCGGCGGGATCGGTGCCGGCTGTGTCTTGTGACTTGCTCTTGGATTTGGCGGAGCGTTTCGATTTCGCGTCCTGAGGGGGTGGCGCGGCGGCGGCCGCCGCGGCCTGCGCACTCTGCCGATCGATTTCCTGCTGCTGCGCGGCGCCCTTGTAAAGTTGCTTGGGCACGCCCTGTTCCAGGCCCGGCACACCTTCGGGGAATACCGGCTTGCGGTCGCCGGGCAGCTTCTTCTTGGTGTCGATCCAGTCGAGCATATCAGTTGGATCCCAGCTGCTGATGCCGCTGGAACAGCCCGCCAACGCGCCCGACAGCGCGACAAGGACGGAAGCTGCGATCAGACGTTGCAAGCGGCGCATGGTCGATGTCTCGTTCAACTGGTTTTCCTGCCGTCAGCTCTTCGCGACCGGGGGAAGCAACGCCTGCAGCGCTTCGGCGCGCGAACGCAGACCCGACGGCGTTTCGCCGTCATTGGCAATCATATCCAGCCACTGCCGCGCGGCCGTGGTGTCGTTGGCACGCCAGGCCGACAGCGCCAGCAATTCGCGCGCGGTATGGCGAAAGGTCGCGTCTGGCTTGGTCGCCGCCTCAAGGCGCTCGCGCATGCTGGGATAGCTCGCCGTCTCCAACAGCAATCCGGCGGCGCGGATTCTGGCCAGATCCTGCTCTGCCGCACCGATGCTGCGATCGGCCGAAATCTCGTCGTACATTTTGGCCCCTGCCTGCGGATCGCGGGTGGCGACTTCCGCCGCAGCGCGGAGCCGCGCGAGCATGCGATAGCCCGACGGCGCGGTCGCGGCCAAATTGTTGAGGGCCGTTTCTGCCTCGGCATGCTTGTTCTGCTCGGCGAGGTCGAGCGCCGCATCAAAGGCCCTGCCGGCCTCGGCAGCCTTCTTCGCTTCCAAATACTGGTAACCGCGCCAGCCGCCGACTGCGACGACGATCAGGATCGCGCCGGCGACGAAATGAATCGAATAACGGTCCCACAGCTTCTTGAGCTGATCGCGGCGGACCTCCTCATCAACTTCGTCAAATAATTCAGACACTTAGAGATATCCCATCCCCGATCGGCGACGCCCAAACAAGGCGCTGCCGCAAACCCGACATCGTGTGGCGCCGCGATACCCTAGTGATATGGCGGTGGCAAGGCAAAGCTAGCCCGATCAAAGCGTTAACGATGCGGCGCCGGACGCGGTCGACGCCGCTCGGCTACTTTCTACTGTACCACAGCCGTCGCGCTAACGCTTGTCTCGCTGGTTAGCCTCGCGAGTTTGACGTCGTCCCCGTCAGCTCTTTGTTTTCATGCCGTAGACATGTTCGGGGCCGGGAAAGGCACGCGAACGCACATCGGTTGCGTAGCCCTCGATCGCGGCCTCGATCATCGGGCCGAGGTTGCCGTAACGGCGGACGAATTTCGGTGCCCGTGGCGATAGTCCAAGCATGTCCTCCAGCACCAGGACTTGACCGTCGCAGGCCGCACTGGCGCCGATGCCGATGGTGGGGATGGCGATGGTCTGCGTGATCTTGCGTGCCAAGGGCTCTGCGACCGCCTCGACCACGACCGAAAAGGCGCCAGCTTGCGCAACCGCGCGGGCATCGTTCTCGATCGGCTCCCAACTACCCTCCTCGCGGCCCTGGGCGCGAAACGAGCCGAGCGTGTTGATCGACTGCGGCGTCAAGCCGATGTGACCCATCACGGGAACGCCGCGCTCGGACAGAAACGCGATGGTCTCAGCCATTCGGGCGCCGCCTTCGAGCTTGACCGCGCCGCAATGGGTCTCTTTGAGGATTCTCACCGCCGAATGGAAGGCCTCCTCCTTCGACGCTTCATAGGAGCCAAAGGGCATGTCGACCACGACCAGCGCATGCTGCGAACCGCGCATCACCGCATTCCCCTGCAGGATCATCATGTCGAGCGTCACCGGCACCGTGGTCTCGAAGCCGTGCATCACATTGCCCAGGGAATCACCGACCAGAATGACATCGCAATAGCGGTCGACGAGGGCTGCGGTATGGGCGTGATACGAGGTTAGCATCACGATCGGCTCGCCATTCTTGCGGGCGCGAATATCCGGTGCGGTCTTGCGTTTGATCGCGGACTGGACTGACATGTTCTAGACTCCGAAGACGGGAACCCCGATCACGACGGGATGAAACGCAAACGCCAGCGCCAGATAGGCGACGATGCCGACGGCCACGGCAATCAGGTCGTTGCCCCAGCCGCCGACCGGAATCGGTGGCGCGCCGGGGTCGGTTCGGCGCCGGAGCGAAATGCGGTCGAACACCGCCCACCCCAGGAACGAGCCAAACAGGACGATCGAGCCGAGATCGCCATTGGCGAGCAGATGCGCCGCCGCCCACAGCTTGACGCCGGCGAGCATCGGATGCTTCAGGGTGGTGTAGATGCGGCCGCGAATGAAGGCTGCCACCACGAGAATGACGGCTGGCAGCATCAGGGCCACGGTGATGTGCTTGAACGCCTTCGGCGGATGCCAGACGTCGATCCATCCGGTCGCGCGGTAATTGGCAAAACCCCAGACGATCAGCACCAGCCCCAACAGCGACACCGCGGCGTAGCCGATCTTGTAGCCGCCCTCGCCCAATGAGGCGATCGCGCGCGCGCGCAGCTCGCGTTGCGCAGGCACCGTGTGGACACCGAGGAACAGGACAAGGCCTAAGACCATCTCCGCCAGTCCCATAATGCTCTCCGTTGCGCGGCCAAGTTGGGAACATCGGGTAACACTTTCGGGGCGCAGACGGCAATGCGTTAAAGGGCGTGAGTGGCGGATCAGGGCGTCGTTTTGGATTGCACTGCCCGCCGCATCGTCATACGCGAGCTTGACCCGCGTATCCATCGTCCGCGCAAGCGGACCTCAAAAAACTTCTCCGAAGAAGATGGATTGCCGCCGGGTCACTCGGCAATGACGGAGAACCAGTCACGGCGACGCCTTCTGCTTGTCGAGCTCGCGGTTGTCGACATAACGGATTGCGATCGGACGGCCAGCCAGCGCACCGCCAAGACCGCCGGTGAATTTCAGCGGCACACAGGCGCCGAGCGAGGCGTTGATCGCCTTGAAATAAGTGTCGCGGATATCGGCGGGGACTCCTGCCGAGGCGTAGGTCACACGCGGGGGTCCGATCAAGTCGCCGGATCGCTTGAAGCTGAAGCGGACCGTCATCTGCATGCCTCCTTTCGCGGACTCGGCTAAAGGCGGCGTCCAGCAGGAGCGCAGAGCGGCGAAGAGGTCGCCGATATTATCGAGATCGTGATCGGGCTTCTGGTATTTCGCAGCGTCGTCCTGGGACGGTACGCTTTCGACCGTCAGCTGCAGGTTCTCGCCATAGGGATAGTCGATTTCGGGAATGCACGGGCCGCGATTGAACACGCTGCAAAAATACGGCGTGCACGGCCGGGGAGACAATACGCTGCAGGGTGCATGCGAAAACGGCGTGGCATCGATCGAATGCCGCCGCCTGGCGTCGGCGGTTCCGGCGACCGTTAAGCCGGCGATGGCAATGATGAGACCGACAGCGATACGATCGCGCATGCAACGAGCCCTCGGAGGAGCACAACCACGGTGCGCCACCGCAAAAATGATACGCTCCGTGAGCGGTATCAAGCCGGACCGCGTTCACATCCGCGCGTTCGCGGAGGGTTCCGCGATCAGCGTCTTCATAACCGCTGTCATCGCCCGGCATAGCCGTCCGAAGGACGGCGTCGCTTCCGCTCGCCGATGACCGGGCGACCCAGTATTCCAGAGACGCTGATGATCGAACCGAGAAGCCGCGGCGTACTGGGTCCCCCGCCTTCGCGGGGGACGACAACCGGCGCAGCACCCCCTCACGCCTTCTTCTTCACATCCTTGATGCTGGAAAAGATGATACCCTCGGCGCGTTCGCTGGTGTAGCCGAGATAGAATTCATTCTTGGCGAGGAACACCGGATCGCCGTCGACGTCGTCGGCAACGCCGGAACCGTTGGCGGCAATGAAGGCATCGAGTTTCTTGCGGTCGTCGGAGGAAATCCAGCGCACCAGCTGGAATTCGGAAACCTCGAACTCCACCGGCAACGCATATTCGGCATCGAGCCGGGCCTTCAACACGTCGAGCTGCAGCGGACCGACCACGCCGACCAGCGCCGGCGCGCCGTCACGCGGACGGAAAACCTGCACGACGCCCTCCTCGGACATCTGCTGCAGGGCCTCCTTGAGCTTCTTGGCTTTCATCGCATCGGTCAGCCGCACCCGGCGGACGATTTCCGGAGCAAAACTGGGAACGCCGACGAAGGTGAGGTCTTCGCCCTCGGTCAAAGTGTCGCCGATCCGCAACGTGCCATGGTTGGGGATGCCGACGACGTCGCCGGCGAAGGCCTCATCAGCCAATGCGCGATCCTGCGCAAAGAAGAATTGCGGGCTGGAGAGCGACATGTTCTTGCCGGTGCGCACCAGTTTCGCCTTCATGCCGCGGGTGAGCTTGCCTGAACACAGCCGCGCGAACGCGATGCGATCGCGATGGTTCGGATCCATATTGGCCTGGATCTTGAACACAAAGGCGCTCATGCGCGGCTCGGCCGCCTCCACCTTGCGCAGATTGCTTTCCTGCGCGCGCGGCGGGGGCGCGAAACGGCCGAGACCCTCCAGGAGATCGCCGACCCCAAAATTGCGCAGCGCGCTGCCGAAATAGACCGGCGTCAGATGGCCCTCGCGAAAAGCGTCCAGCTCGAAAGGCTTGCAGGCCTCCGACACCAGCGCGAGTTCTTCCTTGATTGCTCCGACATCGAGATTGGCGTTGCGGCCGGCGAGTTCTCCAATGTCGATCTGTTGCGCCGCGCCCGTCTTGGCGCCGCCGCCTTCGAGCAGGCGCACGCCCCCGGTCGCGAGATCGTAGGTGCCGAGGAAATCGCGGCCACGGCCGACCGGCCAGGTCATCGGGGTGGTGTCGAGCGCCAGCGTCTTTTCGATTTCGTCGAGCAGCTCGAAAGTGTCGCGGCTTTCGCGGTCCATCTTGTTGATGAAGGTGATGATGGGAATGTCGCGCAGCCGACAGACCTCGAACAGCTTCCGCGTCCGCGCCTCGATGCCCTTGGCGGCGTCGATCACCATGACGGCGGAATCGACCGCCGTCAGCGTGCGATAGGTGTCCTCGGAAAAATCCTCGTGGCCCGGCGTATCCAGAAGGTTGAAGACGATACCTTCGAATTCGAACGTCATCACCGAGGTGACGACGGAGATGCCGCGCTCGCGCTCGATCTTCATCCAGTCGGAGCGGGTGTTGCGCCGCTCGCCCTTGGCCTTGACCTGGCCTGCGAGATTGATGGCGCCACCGAACAATAGCAGCTTTTCGGTCAGCGTGGTCTTGCCAGCGTCCGGGTGCGAGATGATGGCAAAGGTCCGCCGGCGCGCCACTTCGGCTGATAACGGCGAGCGGGATTGCGATTCGGTTGTAAGGGCAAGGTCGGACATAAGGCTCGAGCGTTTGGCAGGGAAACCGGGCCGGATCAAGGAGGATCGGCGCCTGATCCATATATGGGATGGCGCGGGCTTTACTCCAGTCGGGGGGCTAAAAGCGCAGCAACAGCATGGACCAATAAACCAGCGCCGCGACGCCGGCGGAGGCCGGAATCGTGATCACCCAGGCATAGACGATCGAACTCGCCACATTCCAGCGCACCGCCGAGACCCGCCGCGCGGCACCGACGCCGACGATGGCGCCCGTGATGGTGTGGGTGGTCGACACGGGAACTCCGAGCCATGTGGCGATGAACAGCGTCGCGGCGCCGCCGGTCTCGGCGCAAAAACCCTGCATCGGCGTCAGCTTGGTAATCCGCAAGCCCATGGTGCGGACGATCCGCCAGCCGCCCATCAAGGTGCCCAAGGCCATCGCCGCCTGGCACGCCAGCACCACCCAGAACGGCACCGAAAACTCCGCGCCGAGCATGCCTTGCGAGTACAAGAGCACGGCAATGATGCCCATGGTCTTTTGTGCATCATTGCCGCCGTGACCCAGCGAATACAGCGAGGCGGAAACGAATTGCAGGATCCGGAAGGCGCGATCGACCGCGAACGGCGTCGAGCGGACCGACGCCCACGACACGATCGCGACCAGCGCCAGCGCCAGCAAGAATCCAACCACCGGCGACAGCACGATCGCGAGCAACGTCTTGGACAGGCCGGCCCAGACCGCGGCCGAAAGCCCGGCTTTGGCCATGCCGCCCCCGACCAGCCCCCCGATCAACGCGTGCGAGCTCGAGGACGGAATCCCCAATCCCCATGTGATCAGATTCCAGACGATCGCGCCGACGAGGGCTGCAAAGATGACCGCCACATCGATCACGCTGGGCTCGATGATCCCGGTGCCGATGGTACGGGCGACGTTGAGCCCGAACACCAGGAAGGCGACGAAATTGAAGAACGCCGCCCAGAACACCGCGTATTGCGGCCGCAGCACGCGGGTCGATACGATCGTCGCGATCGAGTTGGCGGCGTCGTGCAATCCATTGAGGAAGTCGAACAAGAGCGCGACGGCGATTAGACCGACCAGAACCGGAAGACCAAGCGTGGCGTCCACTGCGCGGGCCCTGCCCTATACCTGTTCGATCACGATACTATTGATCTCGTTCGCCACGTCGTCGAACCGATCGGCGACCTTTTCCAGATGATCGTAGATCTCTGCGCCTACGATGAAGTCCATCGCGTTGGCGTCGCGGTGCTTGAGGAAGAGCTCCTTCAGGCCGATGTCGTGGAGATCGTCCACGCGCCCTTCCAGCTTGGTGAGTTCCTCGGTGATCGCGGTCAGCATCGCGACATTGGCGCCGATCGACTGCATCAACGGCAGCGCACGGCCGACGAGATTGGCGCATTCGACCAGGAGCGTTCCCATTTCGCGCATCGGCGGCTCGAAGGTACGGACCTCGAACAGCACCACGGCCTTCGCGGTCTGCTGCATCTGGTCGATGGCATCGTCCATCGAGGTGATCAGGTTCTTGATGTCACCGCGGTCGAAGGGCGTGATGAAAGTCCGGCGTACCGCAGTGAGCACCTCGCGCGTGATGTTGTCGGCGTCATTCTCGAACTGGTTGACGCGCTGGCAGAATACCGGCGTTTCCTCACCGCCCCGCAGCATGCCCTGCAAAGCCTCCGCGCCCCTCAAGACGGCCTGGGAATGCCGAGCGAACAGGTCGAAGAAGCGCTCTTCCTTGGGCAAAAAGACGCGAAACCAACGCATCAGCATAGGTGAAATCCATTGTGGTAGAATTGGCCGGCCGAGGTAGCCCGTCACACAATTGTCATAAACCATTTCGCTTGAAAAGCCCGTGGCGAGCGTAGGCCGGGAGGCGATCATCCACCGCTTTGTGGGCGGCTCCCCGGATGCACGGACACACCGCGTTTCGAGAGACCTACCCGTGTCAGAGCGATCGCCGGAAATAATGCGCAATCTCGCCGACCACGCCGCGGCGGAACGCCAGCACGCAGGCGACAAAGATCACGCCCTGGATCACCGTCACCCATTGCCCGAACCCCGCCAAATATTGCTGCATGGCGATGATCACGAAAGCGCCGACCACTGGGCCGAATACGGTCCCCAGACCGCCGACCAGCGTCATCAGCACGATTTCACCGGACATGCTCCAGTGCACGTCGGTGAGCGAAGCGTTCTGGGCTACGAACACCTTCAGCGAGCCGGCAAAGCCCGCCAGGGTGCCAGAGAGGATATAGGCAAGCAGCTTGTATTGGTCCGTCTTGTAACCGAGCGAGATCGCCCGCTGCTCGTTCTCCCGGATCGATTTCAACACCTCGCCGAACGGCGAATTGATGGTGCGGAAAATGACCAGGAAGCCGAACAGGAAGCTAGCGAGGATGACGTAATAAAGCACCGTCGGGTTAGCGAGGTTGAAGATGCCGATCAAGTACCCTTGCGGAATGCCCTGGATGCCGTCCTCGCCATGGGTGAACGGTGTCTGCAGATAGATGAAGTACAACAGCTGCGACAGCGCGAGCGTGATCATCGCGAAATAGATGCCCTGGCGGCGGATCGCGACGACGCCCGTGATGACGCCAAGTCCTGCGGCGCCCGCGGTGCCAATCAGAATTCCAAGCTCGGGCGTGACACCCCACACCTTTAAGGCGTGGGCGGTGAAGTACCCCGCGGTTCCCAGGAACATCGCATGGCCGAACGACAGCAATCCGCCATAGCCGATCAGGAGGTTGAAGGCGCAGGCCAATAGCGCAAAGCACAACGCCTGCATCACGAAGAACGGGTAGACTCCGGTCAAGGGCACCACCAGCAACAGCGCGGTCATGATGCCGAAGGCGATCATCTCGTCACGGATCGTGCGCGCCGTCACCGGCAGGGTGTCGTCGGTCATCGCCGTCATATCAGGTTGCCCGTCCCGTTAGTCCAGAAGGCTTCACAAGCAGCACCAGCACCATGAGGACAAATACCACGGTGTTGGAAGCCTCGGGATAAAAGTATTTGGTCAGTCCCTCGATCACCCCAAGCGCAAAGCCGGTGATGATCGAGCCCATGATAGAACCCATGCCGCCGATCACGACCACCGCGAACACCACGATAATCAGATCCGCCCCCATCAGCGGGCGCACCTGGTTGATCGGCGCTGACAGCACGCCGGCGAGCGCGGCAAGGCCAACCCCGAGCCCATAGGTCAGCGTGATCATCCGTGGCACGTTGATGCCGAAGGCGCGCACCAAGGTCGGGTTTTCGGTGGCGGCGCGCAGGTAGGCGCCAAGCCGGGTTCGCTCGATCAGGTACCATGTACCCAAACATACAACGAGCGAGAAGATTACCACCCAGCCGCGGTAGATCGGCAGGAACATGAAGCCGAGATTTGTGCCACCCTTCAATTCATCGGGAATTGCATAAGGCAACCCGGAGGAGCCGAAATAATTCTGGAACACGCCCTGCACGATCAACGCGATGCCGAAGGTCAAGAGCAGCCCGTAGAGATGATCAAGGCCGGAAAGCCATTGCAGCATGGTCCGCTCGAGGATCATACCGAAGATGCCGACGATGATCGGAGCGATAATCAGCGCCCACCAATAGCTAAGGCCGATGCCAACGTGGAACATCTCAAGCGGGGGGAGCTTTATCGTTCCCACGATTGGCAATGACACTCCGTTGAATAGAGTTAGCCAAGACCCATTCAACAACGAGGTCATTGTGGGAACATCAATTCCGTTAAGCAGAAAAAACGCAACGAACGCGCCCATCATATAGAGCGCGCCGTGCGCGAAGTTGATGATGTTGAGCATGCCGAAGATCACCGCGAGCCCAAGGCTGAGCAGCGCGTAGAACGAGCCGTTGATCAATCCCACCAAGAGCTGTGCGTAGAGAGCTTGCATATTGATCGATCTTTCGAAACTCAGTCTCGGTTAACGCCGGATGGCAGCCCGCCGGCGCAAGGCCGTCGGGGAAGCACGATTACTTCTTCACCAGCGGGCAGGCACTTTCCGACAGCGGCCGGAACGCCTGGTCGCCCGGGGTGGTGCCGATCAGCTTGTAATAGTCCCATGGTCCCTTGGATTCCTCGGGCTTCTTGACCTCGAACAAATAGGCCGGATGAATCTTGCGGCCATCGGCGCGGACCGTTCCCTTGCCGAACAGCGGATCGTCCGTCGGCATCGACTTCATCTTCTCGACCATCTTGATGCCATCATGCGGATTGCCGCCATTCGCTTCAAGCGCCTTGAAGTAATGCATCAGGCCCGAATAGACGCCAGCCTGCACCATGGACGGCTCCGCCTTGTTCTTCATGCGCTCGGAGAAGCGCTTTGAAAATGCGCGGGTTCCGTCATTCAGATCCCAATAGAAGGTTTCCGTGAAGTTCAGGCCTTGCGCGACCTTCAATCCGAGCGCGTGAACATCGGTAATGAACAGCAGAAGCCCGGCGAGTTTCTGGCCCCCCGCGACGATGCCGAATTCCGACGCTTGCTTGATCGTGTTCGTGGTGTCGCCGCCGGCATTCGCCATTCCGATGATCTTGGCCTTCGAGGCCTGCGCCTGCAGCAGGAACGAGGAAAAATCCGCAGTGTTCAGGGGATGCTTGACGCCGCCGATCACCTTGCCGCCCGACTTCACCACGACCGCGGTGGTGTCGCGCTCCAGTGCGGCACCGAAGGCGTAGTCGGCGGTCAGGAAGAACCAAGTGTCGCCGCCGGACTTGACCAGCGCCTGACCGGTGCTGTTGGCGAGCATGTAGGTGTCGTAGACCCAGTGGATCGTGTTCGGCGAACACTGGGCATTGGTGAGGTCCGACGACGCCGCGCCGGTGTTGATCATGATAGAGTTCTTCTCCTTCACGAGATTGTTGACCGCCAGCGCAACGCCGGAATTCAGCACGTCCACGAAGATGTCGACCTTCTCGACGTCGATCCACTGTCGCGCAATGTTGGTGGCGATGTCGGGCTTGTTCTGGTGGTCGGCGGAGATGACGTCGATCTTCCAGCCTTTGGCCGCAAGTCCGGAATCCTCGACCGCCATCTGGGCCGCCAAGGTCGAGCCTGCGCCGCCGAGGTCGGAGTAAAGCCCGGAATTGTCGGTCAGAACGCCGATCTTTATGGTTTTGTCCTGGGCTACCGCGAAACTTCCGGCCGCGAGACTGAGCGCCGCGCCCAGCAGCAACGATGTGACGATTCCTGGTTTCATGGTGGTCCCTCCGTGGATCCCGTTGCTTCTTCAGACGCCGAGATAGGTGTGAAGCTTGTCCATGTTGGCTTGCAGCTCCGAATTGGCGAAGCCGTCGATGATCTTGCCGTGCTCGACGATGTAGTAGCGGTCCGCCACGGTTGCGGCGAACCGGAAGTTCTGCTCGACCAGAAGGATGGTGAAACCTTCGTTCTTGAGACGTTTGATGGTGTGGCCGATCTGCTGGATGATGACAGGCGCGAGACCTTCGGTAGGCTCATCCAGCATCAGAAATCGCGCGCCGGTGCGCAGGATTCGTGCGATGGCCAGCATCTGCTGCTCGCCGCCCGACAGTTTGGTGCCCTGGCTGTTCAACCGCTCCTTGAGGTTGGGAAACAGCTCGAAAATCTGATCCAGTGACAGGCCGCCGCTGCGCACTGCGGGCGGCAGCAACAGGTTTTCACGAACGTCGAGGCTCGCGAAAATCCCGCGCTCCTCCGGGCAAAACGCGATGCCCCTGCGCGCAATCCTGTCCGACGAGGCGCGGGTGATGTCCTGGCCGTCGAAACGGACCATCCCGGTGCGCTTGCCGATAATCCCCATGACCGACTTCAGCGTGGTGGTCTTGCCGGCGCCGTTGCGTCCGAGCAGGGTGACGACCTCGCCGGCCTTCACGTCGAAATTGATGCCATGCAGGATGTGGGACTCGCCGTACCACGCCTCGAGATTCTGAACCGACAGCACCGACGCGCCGGATGCCGGCGCGGATTTCATTGTGGCGGCATCGGCCATTTTCGAATCAACCATGGCCTGCCCCCAGATAGGCTTCCTTCACGCGCTCATCCTTGGACAGGTCGGCATAAGTGCCCTCCGCCAGCACGTGACCGCGCGTCAGTACGGTAATGATGTCGGACAGATTGGCCACCACGCTCAGATTGTGTTCGACCATCAGGATCGTGTGTTTCGCCGCGATGCGCTTGATCAGCGTCTGGATCTTCTCAATGTCCTCGTGCCCCATGCCGGCCATCGGCTCATCGAGCAGCATCATCTCGGGATCGAGCGCCAATGTGGTCGCAATTTCGAGCGCACGTTTGCGCCCGTAAGGCATTTCGACCGCGGGCGTCTTCGCAAACTCGCTGAGGCCGACATCGTCGAGCAATTCGTGGGCGCGGCCATTGAAGCGATCAAGCACGGTTTTTGAACGCCAGAAATCGAAGGAATGCCCGTGCTGACGCTGCAACGCGACCCGCACATTCTCAAGCGCCGTCAGATGCGGAAATACCGCCGAAATCTGGAACGAGCGCACCAGGCCGAGGCGTGCCACATCGGCTGGCGCCAGCGCCGTAATATCCTGGCCCTTGTACAGGATTTGACCCGCCGAAGGCTTCAGGAACTTGGTCAAGAGATTGAAGCATGTCGTCTTGCCGGCGCCGTTTGGACCGATCAACGCATGGATGCTGCCGCGGCGGACCCGAAGGCCAACGTCGCGAACGGCAAAGAAACCCGCGAATTCCTTGGTCAATCCGTGGGTTTCGAGAATGAACTCATCAGCCAATCAAACTTCCCCCATCAGCCATCGCCGCGATGCCCCATCGTGGCTGGCCAATCTTTTCTCACCGGCAGGTTCTCCCGGGCGTCTTGGAATTCGCCTCGGACCGGCCGCCTCCGCGCCGGAATATGCCGCCAACGGCCCTCCTTACGCAAGGCGGAAAGCTTCGCATATCGGCAAGCGCGCCTCGTTCCACTTCGCCATTAGTCGAATGGCTCGCGCGGTCAAGAGGACGGGATTGGGCAGCTTGCCGCAGGCCAACTTTTTGAGGCGACCGGGCGCGGCGGAAAGAAGTCGTTAACGGTGTTTCGCCGCAATCCCGGGCTTTCATTGAAAATTTCCGGCTCGGAGTCGATGGTCAGTTGTTTTAGATTGGGGATTGCAGCCTTTTGAGGATAGCGGCCTTGGAATTCGAAAGTGCTAATCCAACGATTATCAAATCGATCAAGCAGCGCGACCTCTTGAACACGTGGCTGCGGCTGTACTCCCGCGCGCAGCTCTTGCCGCGCGTCGAGGAATACCAGCCGGCGCGGATCGAGGAAGAACTTCCCGATCTGGTGTTTCTGACGGTCGAAAATACGCAGCCCCAGCGCTTGATGATCGAAAGCGACGGCGCGCGCATGACTATCGCCTATGGCACCCGCGGCGCAGGTCGATATCTCGACGAATATCTCGGGACCAGATTGGCTCCTCTGATCATGCCCATCTACTACGAATGCTTGAGCCGCGCCCTTCCCGTCTACACTATCGCCAACGTCGACGACAGCTTTGGCCGGATCGTTGCCTATGAGCGGCTGTTGCTGCCGTTCTCGGCAGGCAGCGGCGTCACGCATGTCATCGCCTCGCTGAAGACCATCTCTGAGGACGGCGGATTCGAGATCAGGAATCTGATGCGGGGAAATGACTCGTTACCCATGGTGAAACGCTGCGCGGTGATCGATCGCGATCTTTTTCACCGCGCACCGGGCCGCATTCCGGCCGGCGACCAGATCGAGTTCAGCTAGCGGCTGGGCGGCAATTTCATATCGATTTGGTTTAAGCCTTCGCGCGCCGCGACCCGCCGGAAGCCACTTCCTTGGCATAGGCCTCGGGCTTGAAGCCGACGAGCAATTTGCCGCCGAGATCAAGCACCGGCCGCTTGATCATCGAGGGCTGCGCCAGCATCAGGGCGAGCGCCTTGCGCTCGTTCAGGCCTTCCTTCTCGCCATCGGGCAATTTGCGAAACGTGGTGCCGGCGCGATTGAGCACGGTTTCCCATCCCAATTCGTCGCACCATCCCTTGAGCTTGTCCTTGGCGATGCCTTCGGTCTTGTAATCATGAAAGCCGTAAGCCACGCCGTGGCTGTCAAGCCAGTCTCTGGCCTTCCTCATCGTGTCGCAGTTCTTGATGCCGTAGATGGTGATTGATTTCGTCATCGTGCTTTATTCGCTCGCTAAATCTATTGGCCCCGTCTCTATATTTTCAGCAGCTTCGCCGCGGTGCCGTTCAGGATCATCATGCGCTCGTCCGGGGTCAAGCGAAGCTGCTCGACGAATTGGACAGGGTGCTCGTAACCGACATCGAAGCAATAATCGCTTCCAAGCATGATGCGATCCGCACCGACTTGCGACATGACGAACTCCATCACGGGCCTGGAGTGCGCGATGATGTCGTAAGTAAAGCGGCGCAGATAGGCGTTTGGCGTCTGCGCCATACGCTTGGCTTGAGGGATAACCTTGAAGCCGTGATCGAGGCGTCCGATCAAGGTCGGCAACACGCCGCCGGCATGCGGCAGATTGACAGTGAGCTTAGGATGCTTGTCCAGCACGCCTCCAAAAATGAGGTGGCAGGCGGCGATGGTCGTGTCGAACGGAAACGCCACCAGATTGGTCAGGGAATAGGGCTGCAGCCGCTTGCCGCCGATCGGCGGTCCCAGGGGGTGCAGGAAAACCGGCAGATCGAGCGCCTCGATGCGCGCGAAAACCGGTTCAAACAACGGATCGTCGAGATCGCGGCCGTCGATGTTGGTCCCCATGTAGATGCCGCGGACTCCGGGAAGCCCGCTCACGCGATTGAGTTCATCGATCGCACGGTCGGGATCGAGCATCGGCAGCGTTGCCAGCACCACGAAGCGATCAGGATGCGCTTTGTGCGCGGCGACCGCCGTGTCGTTCCATTCCCTTGAGAGTTTGTGCGATACCTCGCCATTCGCCCAATAGACCATGGGACCCGTAAGCGAGAGCGCGTGAACCGCTACCCCTTGTGCGTCCATGTCGGCGAGACGCTGGCCAAGATCGATGAATTTCAGAGGCAGCGGACCGCTGGTCTGGCCCGGCGTCTTGTAGAAAAAACCCTGGTCGGTCGTGTGAAACTCGGCGTCGAAGCGGCGGCCTTCGGCGTTGAAGACATCGAGATAGGCCTTTGGAAAATAATGCGCGTGCGTGTCGATCACGCGCACTGGATTGGTCTTTGGCGCCGTGGGCTTGTCCGCCTGCGCCACGGCATCGCCAACCGTTCCCAACGCGCCCACAGCTGCCGCTGCGAACCCCGCCTGCAATACGCGCCGGCGCGGCAATCCGCAGCAGCCACATCCGAAATGGATCATTCTATCTCCCCCGAGAAAACCGTTGTTACAGATCGACTTTGGTAAGGCTTTAGACCGTGATCCGATTCATTCTAGTCAAATCATCTTCAAGAGCACGCTGAAAAAATATTTGATCCGGCAGCTCAAACCGTCCGTCCCAGTGCCGTCACAAAGATACGGCGACGGATTTCCATTCCTTGCCGCCGGTACAAAGCGATCGCCGCGGCGTTATCAGAAAAGACGTGCAGGAACGGAATTTCGCCACGCGCCACAATCTGACGGGAGACGGCCCCAAGCAGGATTTGCGCGTAACCGCGGCCGCGGTAATTGGGATGCACGCAGACCGCGGTCATCTCGGTGTAATTGGCGGGCTTCATCCGCTCGCCCGCCATCGCAACCAGTTGCCCGTCAACTCGAATGCCAAGAAACGTCCCCAGCTCATGCGTTCGCGGGGTGAACGGGCCGGGCCTGGTAAGCCGGGTCAATTCCATCATCGCCGGTACGTCAGCTGCGCCGAGCGTGACGATTTCAGCTGACCGCATCGGGGTTTCGACGGGAGCTCCGATCATCTGTTCGCCGGTCGCGGCGAGGAGAAGCCTGAACTCCGCAGGTGCGGCCACGGGTTCGGTGGTGAACAGCACGGCTTGGTCGGATCGTGACATCAGTTCAGCGAGCGCTGCGAAGCTCGGTAGGGACATATCCGCCATCGCCGCGAAGGGCGCTATCGCCGGAGGATAACGCCGCGCCCACTCGCCACCTTCCGCGAGCGAACTTTGCGTGGACGTCAGCGCATTCCAGATCGGATGGTCTAGCGGATGGGTCGACGAAGCGGAGACGGACATTACACGCCATTTATCCCACGCGATTGCTTCAATGCAATAGCACGCTCCCTCCCCTCATTTTCCCCTTGCGTACTGATCGAAGGCGGAAAGCACGGCGAGCGTCATGGCCTCAACGCCGGTCTGAATGGTTGGCTTCGGCACCGGCGCGAACAGCGGCGAATGATTGGACGGCAATTGGGGCCCGGTTCCGTCGCGTGCCGCGGCGACGCGTTCGGGCTCGTAGACACCGATGTTGAAAAACATCGACGGCACGCCGGCATTGATAAACTCCGAGAAATCCTCGCTGGGCGTGCCCGGCGGCGACGGCCTGAGCTTGTCACCGAACGCCGCTTTCAGCACCTTCGCGGCGGTCTCAACCACGGCGGGATCGTTCATCACAGCCTTGGCGCCCTCGGTGATCCTGATATCGGGCGCGGGCGCATCCGACATCGCGGCCGCTGCCCTGGCCGTCCGCTCGATCCCCGCCAGCATCTTGGCGCGGACCTCCGGCTTGAAGGTGCGGATGGTGCCACGCAGCAGCACGTCGTCGGGAATGATGTTTTCGGCGGTGCCGCCGTGGATCGCGCCGATGCTGACCACACCGAATTCGGTCGGGTCTTTTTCGCGGCTGATCACGCTTTGCAGATCGACGATGAAGCGCGCCGCGATCATCACGGGATCGATGGTCCGCTGCGGCGCCGCGCCGTGACCGCCGCGGCCGTGGAACGTGACCTCCAGACTGTCGGAATTGGACGAGCCGATACCGACGCGATAGCTGATGGTGCCGTAAGCGAACGGTCCGTCGTGGAGGGCAAAGGCGAAGTCGGGCTTCTTGAATCGCGTGAACAGGCCGTCTGCCAGCATCGCCCTGGCACCCGACACCGTTTCTTCGGCGGGCTGGGCGATGAACATCAGCGTGCCGTGCCATTGATCCTTCAAGCCGAGCAGCGTCTTTGCCGTGCCGACCCAGCTCGCCATATGAATGTCGTGGCCACAGCTGTGGGCGACAAAAGTGTCCTGCCCGTTCCAGTTGGTCTTGTCGCGGCTTGCATAGGCAAGGCCGGTTTTCTCTTCCATCGGCAGCGCGTCGAGTTCGGTGCGCACCATGATGGTGGGACCGTCGCCATTCTTGTAGATGGCGGCGAGCCCGGTCTTGCCGATCTTCTCGGTGACGTCGAAACCAAGCGCGCGCATTTCGGCGGCGAGTTTGGCCGCGGTCTTCACTTCCTGGAAAGCGATTTCCGGATGGGCGTGGATATCCTTGTAGAGCGCGTCGAGTTTTGGATAGTCGGCTTCGACGGAGGTCTCGATCGCGGCCTTGAGCTTGATGACATCGATCTCCGCCTGCGCCGGAGCGAAGGCCGCACCCAGCGCGACGGAGGAGAACAAAGCTTTGGCAAACCGGTTCATGACAACAATGCTCCTTGATTCACTCGGCTCTGGAGGCGCGACCGCCTGCGAACCATATCCTCTCCGACCTGATCGTGCCCGGCGGCTCCGACAATGACTCCGCATACCTGCCGCGCGCCTTTAGCGGGAGGCGTCAAAGCCGGCCGATATTAGGCAGCAAGCGCCCAACGCGGTGAGCATAGGCATGATATGCGTCACCATAGACGCGCCGAAGATACGCCTCCTCGGCGCGAATCTGCAGCCGAATGATGCGATAGGCCCCGATCCACATCGAGCTTGGCCCGGTTAGGCCTATGCTCGCCTCCGCAAAACTTGACGCCAGCGTCGGGGCGTCAGGACCACACGACTTCGCCGTCCGCGAGAGCTGCGTTCGTCTTGCGCAGCCCACACGTCCACCGCATCCCACCGCAACGTTCGTGACGATCGCGACCCGCCCCTCATTTGGATAAGACGCGCGGAGTTAAAGCGGTGATTTGCCCGACGGCGAAAGCGGAATATTTTTCGAATCGGGGCTGGACTTTGATTTGTTGATTTTGGCCGCCGCGCGTTTGATTTGCCCGACGGGCAGTTGCGGGCGGTGGCCGTCCACAGCAATTTATCTCCATCCGCGATCCCCGACTATCCGACTTCATCGTCGCCCCAAGGCACAGTCCGGTCCCCGTGCCATCGCGTTGCGCCAGATTTAGCTTCGATGGCGATAAACTCGACTGGATGAAAGGCCTGCCATCGGCTATCTGATGGCATGTTTTTATCCGTTGCAACGACACATCAACCGGCGACCGACCTGGGATATTTGCTGCACAAGCATCCCGAGCGACTGCACGAAATTGAACAGACATTCGGCAAGGCATGGGTGTTCTATCCCGATGCCAGCCAGACGCGTTGCGAAGCAGCCCTGGTGCTCGACGTCGACCCCGTGGGTTTGGTTCGGGGCAAGGGTCAGGCCGAAGGCTTACTTGATCAATACGTGAACGACCGTCCGTATGCGGCGTCCTCTTTCCTATCGGTGGCCCTGAACAAAGCGTTTCGGACGGCGATGACCGGCGTTTGTAACGCGCGGCAGGAACTCGCCAATAGCGTAATTCCTCTTGAGGCCACGGTCACGCCTCTACCCCTGCGTGGCGGCGAGAAGCTGCTTCGACTGCTTTTCGAACCGCTGGGTTGGAGCGTCCATGTCGATCCGATCGTTGCCCCGGATACAGCCTCGATCAGCAAACTCTATGCGCGAGTGACGCTAACCGGAGTTGCCCGCCTCAGCGCGCTTCTCAATCATTTATACGTGCTGATTCCTGTTTTGGACGACGCCAAGCACTATTGGGTCGGCGAGGACGAAATCGACAAGCTGCTTAAGCGCGGTGAGGGTTGGCTCGATCAGCACCCGGCGAAGGAATTGATCGTCCGCCGCTATCTTCGTCACCGTGGCACACTGTCTCGTGCCGCTCTCGAGCGCCTGGCGCCAGAGACGCAAGAAGAGGCAGTCGAACCAGAGGCGCGCGTTGCGTCTGAAGACGTGCTGGAAGCGCCGATCCGGCTAAACGACGAGCGGATGATGGCGGTAGTCGACGCGCTTCGTGCGACCGGCGCCAAGACCGTCGCGGATTTGGGCTGTGGCGAGGGCAAGTTGCTGCACCGTCTCCTCCACGAGCGGTGGGCAGAGCGACTGATCGGCCTTGACCCTGCGGCGCGCGAATTGGAATGGGCAGCGAAACGGCTAAAGCTTCATCTGCCGGGTGGTCCGCCGGAAGGACGCGTGTTGCTCCTGCATGGATCGCTGACGTATCGGGATGATCGATGGGCCGGCGCGGATGCCGCCGCGCTTGTTGAGGTCATCGAGCATCTGGACCCGGATCGCCTGCCGCTGGTGGAGCGCGTTGTGTTTGGCGAAGCGCGTCCGGCTGCCGTGGTGGTGACGACGCCAAACGCCGAATACAATTCGCTTTTTCCGAACTTAGCCGCCGGCGTCTTCCGCCATCCCGACCACCGGTTCGAATGGACACGTGCCGAATTCCAAGCCTGGGCGGATAGGATTGGTTCGACCTACGGCTACTGGTCGGCATTCAGTGGCATCGGCCGGCAGGACGAAGCGCTCGGTACGCCAACTCAGATGGTGGTGTTCACCCGATGAACACGGCCGAGAAGAACATTGAAATTCCCGATTTCTCTCTCGTCGTGCTGATCGGCTCGACCGGATCGGGAAAATCGACTTTCGCAGCGAAGCATTTCCTGCCGACGGAGGTGATCTCATCAGATTATTGCCGCGCCCTCGTTTCCGACAGCGAGACCGATCAAGGCGTTACCGGTGATGCATTCGATCTGGTACGCGAGATCGCCAGCAAGCGGCTGAAGCATAGGAAGCTAACCGTTATCGACGCTACCAATGTCCGCCCAGCGGATCGCAAGGGTTGGATCGAGTTGGCTCGCCAATGGCACGCCCTACCCGTCGCCATTGTGTGCGATCCCGGCATCGACATTTGCATCGAGCGCAACAAGATGCGGCCAGACCGCGCGTTCGGGGGGCAGGTCGTGCAACGGATGGTATCGGAAATACGACGAGGTCTCGGCAATCTGCAGCGGGAGGGGTTCCGCCAGGTTTGGAAACTCGCCAGCGCCGAGAACATCGAGGCCGCTACAGTCACGCGTCAGCCGCTTTGGACGGACAAGCGCCATGACCGTGGCCCTTTCGATATCATCGGCGACGTGCACGGCTGCGCTGACGAGCTCCACGCCCTTCTCACCAAACTTGGCTATCGCGTTGAATGGGCCGACGTCGGCGGTGATCGGATGGTCACTGTCACGGCACCTCAGGGTCGGAAGGTGATTTTTGTCGGCGACATCACGGACAGAGGGCCGAACTCGCCAGATGCCTTGCGTATTGCGATGAGCATGACCGCGGCCGGGACTGCATATGCTGTCCAGGGCAATCATGATCAAAAGCTGGAGCGTTGGCTGTCCGGCCGGAAAGTAAAGATCGCCCACGGTCTCCAGCAAACCATTGATCAGTTGGAGGGCCAAGACCGAGGTTTTCGCGAGGCCCTGCCAAAATTCCTCGATGGACTTCGCAGTCACGTCTGGCTGGACGGAGGGCGGCTCGCGGTTGCGCACGCCGGCTTGAAGGAAGAGATGATAGGTCGGGGATCTGGCGCCGTGCGGGAGTTCGCGCTCTACGGAGAGACCACGGGTGAGATCGACGAGTTTGGTTTGCCGGTCCGCGCCGACTGGGCGGCGAGCTATCGGGGTTCAACTACCGTCGTGTACGGCCACACCCCGGTCGTCCGCGCGGACTGGGTGAACAATACCCTCTGCATCGACACCGGCTGCGTTTTCGGTGGCAAGCTGACGGCGTTGCGCTGGCCAGAGAAGGAACTCGTCGACGTCCGCGCCGAGCGAACTTGGTTCGAACCGATCCGTCCGCTCTCAAGCGCGCCGGCTTCGGGGTCGGCCCAAGCAGATGCGGACCTGGTACTTGACATTAAGGACGTCAGCGGGCGTCGGTGGATCGACACGGAACTAAGGGGCCGCATCGTAATCGCAGAAGAGAACGCTTCCGCCGCATTGGAGGTCATGAGTCGGTTCGCACTGGCGCCGCAATGGCTCGCCTATTTGCCGCCGACGATGTCACCTTCCGAGACCAGCGAGCGCGAAGGATGGCTGGAACGGCCGGAGGAGGCCTTCGCTCATTTCCGAGAGAGGGGCGTCGCTGAGGTCGTGTGCGAGGAGAAGCACATGGGCTCGCGCGCCGTGATCGCGCTGTGCAGAACAGCAGATGCCGCGAAAGCGCGATTTGGCGTGACCGGAGAAGAAACGGGTGCAATCTGGACCCGTACCGGCCGGACCTTCTTTAATGATAGAGCGATGACCGAGGGACTTCTCGCGCGGCTACGCTCGGCAGCCGATAGCGCTGGTCTTTGGGAAGAGCTTAATACTGACTGGCTGCTCCTCGATGCCGAGATCATGCCTTGGTCCGCCAAAGCTGGTAGCCTGATCGAAAGCCAATACGAGCCGGTGGCTGCTTCATCCCGCGCAGGGTTTGCCGCGGCGGCGGAAGCATTCGCCCGGGCCGGCGATCGTGGTCTGGAAATCGCGACCGTCCGCGATCGTTTCGCCGATCGTGCACAACGTGCCGCGCGCTATGGCAAGGCTTGGGCACCTTACGTATGGCGGGTGTCGAGTGTCGGCGATCTCAAGATCGCGCCGTTCCATCTTCTGGCAAGCGAGGGACGCGTTTGGTTCGATCAGGATCATGTCTGGCACATGGGCTTGGCCGACCGTTTGGCTGCTGCAACGGACGGCGTGGTAACACCTACGCAATGGCGCACGGTCGCGCTCGGCAATGAGGGCGCCGTCAACGACGCGATCGAATGGTGGGAGGCCCTGACCGGCGGTGGCGGCGAAGGTATGGTGATCAAGCCTCGCGAGTTCGTTGCTCGCGGCAAGAAAGGTCTTGTTCAGCCAGCCTTGAAGGTGCGCGGCCACGAATACCTCCGCATCATTTATGGTCCTGAGTATGATGCGCCGGAAAATCTTGTCCGGCTCCGCGAGCGCGGTCTGGGAGGCAAACGCAATCTTGCCCTGCGCGAGTTCGCTCTCGGCCACGAGGCTTTGAAGCGCTTTGTCGCTCGCGAACCGCTAAGGCGAGTCCATGAATGCGTGTTCGCGGTATTGGCGCTTGAGAGCGAGCCGATTGATCCGAGGCTTTGACAGCTTGCGCCTTGAGCAGCGCCTTCCAGAATTTCACCAGAGCTTCCATGGACGATGGAGTGCTGATCGTCAACAAAACTGCCTGTTACTGCTCGGCGCCGTCGCCCGAAGGCGCCACCCCGTCCACTAACCGACGCGGCCCGACTGAACTCGCTGGGTGTGACGGCCAGCTCCGTCTTGGACGCTTTCGATAAACGCGCGCTCCTGCCGTGGCGAAACCGGGTCTGGCCGCGTCATGAACCGCTCGACGAACGAAACGAATGCCCGCGCCTTTGTGCTGGCAAGGCGGCCCGTCGGATACACGGCAGATAGATTGGTCGTCGGCAACGCCCAATCCTCCAGAACCGCCACGACCTTTCCGGATCGCAGCTCGGACGAGAAAAGCCACTCCGAAGCCACCGTCAATCCCATGTCGCAAATCACCGCCTCGCGCAGGCCCTCCGCCTGGGTCACTTTCAAGCGCCCTTGCAAAACCACCGACACCTCCGCATTCGCCTTTCGAAACGTCCAGGACTCGCCGCCGCCCCGCGTGTAAATGACCGCCTCATGGTTGATCAGATCGCCGGGTGACGTGGGGGTACCATGGCGCTGAAGGTACGCCGGGGTGGCCACAACGAGGCGGCGGCCCTCCGCGATCCGGCGCGCGGTCATGTTCGAATCGGGCATTGCCCCCATTCGCAGCGCGACATCAATGCCCTCGTTGACGAGATCCACGTTACGGTCGTCAAGGACCAGCTCAATATCGAGGTCGGGGTGTTCGGCTAAAAACGCCGATAGATTGGGAATAACGTCAAGGCGACCAAAGCAAATCGATGTCGACACGCGAAGCTTGCCTGAGAGACCGGACGCGGTGCCTCGCGCCGCGACCACCGCCTCATCGGCCTCCTCGATCGTCCGCTTCGCGCGCTCATAAAAAATCCGGCCGGCCTCGGTCGGAACCACGCTACGCGTCGAGCGCATCAGCAAGCTAACTCCGAGCCACTCCTCAAGCTGGACAACCGCCTTCGACACCGCCGGCTGTCCGATGCGTTGACGCCGGGCCACCGCCGAAAATGAGCCGGCATCGACGACGCCCACGAAGATCTCCAAAGCCGCTAGCCTGTCCATTTGGCGCTCCCTTAGAATGAGCCCCTATCCATATCTGTGCCTTCTGGCGTGAAATGGAATAGGTAGCTCATCTAAGCGCGAGCGGAATGCACTTCAGTTAGCGGGTTTTACCGCCGTCGACGTTGAGGACATGGCCGGTGATGTATGAAGCCTCGTCGGACGCGATGAAGACGATCGCGTTGGCAAGCTCCTCCGAGAGACCGAGGCGACCCATCGGAACAGTCGTCACCAGAGCCGCCTTGTTCTCCGGCGTGCCGGCAAAACGGGTCAACATGCCGGTGTCCGTAGGACCAGGCGCCACCACGTTCACGCGGATTCCCGACTTGGCGATCTCGAGCGCCACCGACTTGGTGATTCCTTCGACGGCGTGCTTGCTGCCGACATAGATCGAAGCGCCCGCCGCACCCTCGTGCCCGTAGGTCGAGGAGATGTTGATGATGGCGCCGCTGCGCTGTCCTTGCATGACCCGCACTTCGTGCTTCATGCTCAGGACCACCCCGAGGACATTGGTGTCAAACGTCGCGGCATAGCTTTCGGCGGTCTGGTCCGTGATCGGGCCAACCTGGCCTTCGGTGCCCGCATTGTTGACCGCGACATCGAGACGGCCAAACCGCGCGATGGTCTTGTCAACCAGAGCGCGGACGTCATCCTCCTTGCGGACGTCGGCGTTGATGAACTCGGCCTCCGAACCGAAAGAGCGCAACTCCTTGACGAGCGCCTTGCCGGCTTCATCACGCCGACCGGCAACGACCACCTTCGAGCCCTTCCTGGCGAAGGCGACGGCGGCGGCGCGCCCGATGCCGGTTAATCCACCGGTAATCAAAACAACTTGCGTGTTCATGGTACGATCCTCTGTTGGGCCGCCGGAAACTCGGCGGCGTTTCGTTGGAGCGGAGTTATCGATCCAACAAGCCAACAGAAGGCGCAGAAAGGGATATGGCTCATTCCAATGGAGGCCTAAATGCCGGGATGCGGTTTGATTTGCCCGAAAGACAGTTTGCCGACTACGGGGCGGTCGCCGTCAGTGCGCGGCGCCGTCGCCCGGCGGCTTGGCGTCCACCGCCAGCGCCAGCTCTGCGTCGGCGGCGATATAGCGCACATAACGGTAGTCGTGGATGAAGCTGATCCGGCCGTCACGCCACTCGAGCCACATGAAGTAGCTCGGCTTCGGATCGGCGCGGTCTGTGAACACCGCGATCACCTCCCGGCCCTCGAGCCAGGCGGGCGCAAACCACAGGCCGTCGAACGTGGCGTAGATGGTGAAGAACCTGCCGACTTCAGCGGAGCCGACCCGAACCGGATACGTGGACTGATGGAGTTTCACGTCGTCGGCCAGCAGCGCGCGCAGGCCGTCCCAGTCCTGCTGGTTGAACAGCGCGACATAGCGCGCCACCGCTGCGGACGCCGGCTGCGCCTGCAGAATCGGACCGGCTTGCGCGTTGATCTCCCGAAGCCGCGCGCGACCCCGCGCCAGATGGCCCTTCACGGCGTCGACCGTGAGGTCGAGGAGAGCTGCGATCTCCGACAGCTGCTGGTCGAGCACGTCCTTGAGGATGACGACACTGCGCTGGATTGTGGGGAGTTCCACAAAGCGCGACACCGCCGTCTTGACCGCTTCCTGGCGCATCAGCATCTCCACGGGATCCGGGTTGGCCTGGTCGGCGACCTCAGAGGCGGCTTCGATCGGCTCGGTCATGCGCACTGCCCGTCCGCGCATCAGGTCGAGGGCACGGTTGTGGGCGATCCGGAACAGCCACGGCCGAAGCGGCGGCATCTCCTCCATATCTTGCAATGCCACCAAAGCCCGGGCGAGTGTGTCCTGCACGACGTCTTCGCCGTCGATGACCGAGCCCATCAGACGCGCGCAATAACGATGCAGCTCGGGGCGCAGCTCGCCGGCCTCGGCGAGGAGCTCCGCCTGGCGGTCGCGGTTCAGCGGGGGCCGTCCTGCGCTCAAGCCGCTGCTCCCTCCAGTATTGTGACCCCGGTGTCGCCCTTGAGCCCGAGGGCAAAGCCTTCCGTAAATTTCGGGTCGTCCAGCACTGAAACAATTTTCTCGCCGAACTCCCGCGGCGGCATCGGCGCGCCGAAGCGCGCCAGGAATTCATCGCGCTTGATGCCCATGGCGCGCGCATAGGCGTGGGCGCCCTCGTCACCGACGCCGGTGTCGCCGACCATCTGCAGCGGCACGATGGTCTGGAAGCGGATGCCGAGGTCCTTCTGCTCCGAGACGTTGTTGGCGTATTTCGCCATGAACCAAAGCGTGCGCTTGGCGCCGGCATAGCCCCCCGAGAGCGGCGATCCGTTCTGGGCCGCGCCGCTCGATACCACGAGGACCCGGCTTCCCCGCTTGAGCGGCAGGGTCAACGCCGCCTGCAGCCAATAGAGGCCGGCCTTGACGTCGGTCTCCCAGGGTGCGGCGAAATCCGCCCAGCTGAGCTGATCCAACCGCCCCATCCGCGGCTTCGCGCCGGCGTTCAGCACCAGGATGTCCGGGCGGACCTCAGCCAGGATGCGGTGGGCGGCGGTCTCGTCGGTCACGTCGGCCGAGATCGTGGCGACGCCCAACTGGGCGCGGACGAACTTGAGCGCATCGGCGTTGCGGGCGACGACGGTCACCGTGGCGCCGTGCGCGACCAGGGCCTCGACCAGCCCCAGACCAAGCCCACGGCTTCCGCCGGTGACGACGACATTCTTGTCTTTGAGGTTCATCGGTACTCTCCGCTGTCTAAAGCATAGTGAGATTATGTTGGGCTGGAGCGGCATCGACGGTCCACCTCTCCCCTTGTTGTGGGAGAAGGAAAGCGAGATCGCTGAAGAACCGATTCAACCAAATTCATCACGCACTAGGTACAAACCAAAACGATCGAGGTCCGGGAAAAGAGTCCCACTGGCGCCGAATTAGAGATGCCGGGCAGCAATTCCTCGCCGGGAGATCAGCCTCAGCCATGGCACCAGATGAAAGGCAGCCATCAACAAGTACATCGGTGCCATTCCGCCCGGCCAAAAGCTACCGGCAGCCGTGCAGAACGCATTCGGCAGGCTGTCGTCGAGGACAAATGTCAGCAGCGCCATGATCGCCAGGGTTGGCGCGGCTGCAAAACTTAGCCATTCGGCCACGGCCGACGCGGACACGACGCCCGTTTCATCGCGCTGCGTAACGCCTCTCGCGTCGGCTCCGATCATGGCTTCGCGCCCGCGTCGCGTTTGCGAAAGGCGGCCTCTCCGGCGTCCGACACCTGCACCCACTTAGGGTCAGGCGCGGCATCAGGGACGTAACTCTCGTTCCAGTTCCACCACTTGTACGGCCGGCTCTGCGGATAGCCCTCTGGCGAATCTTCCCACAGCTCCTGGCGCCCCAGCGCTGTCATGTCGAGGTAGCTCCAGACGGTGCCCATCGCCTCGTCGCCGCGGCTGTTGATGAGATAGCTGCGAAACACGCGCTGGCCGTCGCGGATGAACGCGTTGTGGCCGTGCCATTGATCCACACCGAAATCGATGTCGAAACTGTCGGTGATGGTGTACCAAGGGATCTTCTCCCAACCCATTCGCCTCTTGAGGCGCGCGATGTCGGCCTGCGGTGCGCGCGAGGCATACACCAGCGTCGTGTCGCGCGCATTCAGGTGAGCGAGGTTGGAGACCTGGTCGGCCCCCAGCGAACACCCAATGCAGGCATGCTCCGGCCAGCCATGTACGCCGGGCTCAAAGAAAGCGCGGTAGACGACCAACTGCCGGCGGCCCTCGAACAAGTCGAGCAGGCTCACCTTGCCCCCAGGTCCATCGAACTCGTATGCCTTCTCGACAGCCATCCACGGCATCCGCCGGCGTTCCGCGGCCAGCGCGTCGCGGGCGCGGGTCAAAGCCTTCTCCTTCACAACAAGCTGCTGTCGTGCGGCCTCCCATTTCTGCGGCGACACGATCGGCGGTGTGTTCATGGTGGGCGGTGCGCCTTCACGGTCGGGTGATGTCGGCATGGTCGACCTCCTTTTTGCTGACTACGACTGCAGCCGGTTGAAGTGTTCTGGTGGAACTAAGACGTTTGAGGCGCTGAAAAGGAGTCGGCCTTGTTAAAAAAAATCGCTGTCGGCGGCGACCTCAGTCGCCAGCAAACTCGCCGACTTGGTCGGTGCGTCCTCCTCCCAGCTGTCGAGCTTGATATCGTTTGGCCAAGGGGAACCCTTTCCGGTCTCGATAAGCGACTTCAGGCTCAGCAGAAACGTCCCCCACTTGGTGCTGCAATGGTGCATGAACTCCACCGGCTCCTTCCAGCCTTCGTGCTTGAAGAGAATGATGGTCCAGTCGCCTTCCTGTTTGAGGTCAAAGCTTACTTTGGTGCCGATCCATTCCTGGGGCCCGTCGACCACGCGCCATAGCACGCGCCTGTTGGGATCAAGCTCAACAACCCTCATATCGAACCCGCCGGCCCCGAAGCGAAACAGCAGCACCCCGCCGACGTTGCTTTCGCCTTGGGTGTCGGTCGTCCACCATGCGGAAAGACCTTCAAGCGTGGTCAATGCCTTGTAGACATCATTTGGGGACGACGACCTGATTCCGACTTTGTGTAGAATATCGACCATGGGTGATTTCTCCGGCTCCGGTGTCTCGGTTCAGCCAAGACGATTGAGGCAGGGAAAAGGAGTCAAACACCGCCGCGAAACCGATCCCAGGCGCCGAGGACCAGACGCCTTGCGCGGTCCTCGTGGTAACGAGCTTCTCCCCCGGTAGAGGCGCAACCCTTGCCAAAACACCGCATCCGAGCTATGTATATCCCAATTGGATATACATAGGTAAACCATGACCAAGTCCACTGTATTCACCAGCAATCGCAGCCAGGCGGTTCGGCTGCCCAAGGCCGTCGCCTTTCCAGAGGACGTGCATCAGGTCGACATTTTAAAGATCGGCCGCAGCCGGGTGATCGTGCCGCAGGGCAAACGGTGGGACGATCTGTTTCTGAACGGCCCGCGCGCGAGCGAGGATTTCATGGTCGAACGTGAGCAGCCGCCGGCCGAGGAGCGAGAGCCGCTCTGATGCTCACCTACATGCTGGACACCAATATCTGCATCTACGTCATGAAGAATTATCCGCAGGCTCTGCGCGAAAAATTCAATTCGCTCGCCGAGCAACTTTGCATCTCGAGCATCACCCTTGGGGAACTGCACTACGGCGCGGAGAAATCAACACGTCGCGTCGATAATCTCTCAGCCATCGAACATTTCGTGGCGCGCCTCGACGTGCTGCCGTTCGAGGCCAAAGCCGCCGCGCAATACGGTCAACTTCGAGCAGAGTTGGAGCGGGCGGGAACGCCATGTGGTCCGCACGACATGCAAATCGGCGGTCATGCCCGCAGCGAAGGCTTGATTATCGTCACCAACAATATCCGCGAGTTCAACCGCATGCCGGGGATCAGGGTTGAGAACTGGGTGTGAGCGGATGGGTGCGCGTCCGGGCAAAGTCGCCCAGCCGATGAGACAAGGATCACGCGGCGGCACGCCCGCCCCCTGCCGCTTATGTCGAAACACGCCAGACCTTCTGATTCAATTTTCAAAGAGCTGAGAATACGCGCGCGATCTCGCGGCGCGGATAGCGCCCGAGTTGTGCAAAAGCCTCCCCCTCCGAGAACAGAGCTGAGAATACGCGCGCGATCTCGCGGCGCGGATAGCGCCCGAGTTGTGCAAAAGCCTCCCCCTCCGAGAACAGAGCAACTGTGCTGGAAGTAGACCGGTGAACGTCCGGCCTCAAGGCTGGCGCTGGCGCGCCCCCGCGTGCGCGGCTGACGGCCTTGACCCCGTCCGCTCGCCGGTCTGTTGGCTT
>Ga0137407_10000412_pt1 | contig 29845 bp, 23 predicted proteins | sample CZOMad2_2_16fung_FD_108410 | JGI IMG/M metagenome (GOLD analysis project Ga0137407, IMG submission 108410) | Vadose zone soil fungal communities from Angelo Coast Range Reserve, California, USA - CZOMad2_2_16fungal (Illumina Assembly) | ecosystem: Environmental > Terrestrial > Soil > Vadose... | reverse complement strand
GTTGGTGTTACGTTGGCAACAATTGATAGGTTGACTGAAAATGGAACTGCACATTGACCAACAGTCGGCGTAAATGTATATAAGGTCGAACCTGGAGTTGTGGTATTGATAATTGCCGGACTCCATGTTCCGTTAACTCCTTCGTCGGATGTTGCAGGAAGTGTTGGCGCTGTTGCGTTCTGGCAAATTGAAGTTGGTATTGCAGCAAAAGTTGGTGTTACATTGGCAACAATTGTTATGTTCAGTGAAAACGGAACTGCACATTGACCTGCAGTCGGCGTAAATGTATATAAAGTCGAACCGGGAGTTGTTGTGTTGATAATTGCCGGACTCCACGTTCCGGTAACTCCTTCGTCCGATGTTGCAGGAAGTGTTGGCGCTGTTGCGTTTTGGCAAATCGAAGTTGGTATTGCAGCAAACGTTGGTGTTACGTTGGTAACGATTGTTATGTTGACTGAAAACGGAACCGCGCATTGACCAACAGTCGGCGTAAATGTGTATAAGGTCGAACCGGAAGTTGTTGTGTTGATAATTGCCGGACTCCACGTTCCGTTAACTCCTTCGTCGGATGTTGCCGGAAGTGTTGGCGCTGTTGCGTTCTGGCAAATCGAAGTTGGTATTGCAGCAAACGTTGGTGTTACGTTGGTAACGATTGTTATGTTCAGTGAAAACGGAACTGCACATTGACCAACAGTCGGCGTAAATGTATATAAGGTCGTACCGGGAGTTGTTGTGTTGATAATTGCCGGACTCCATGTTCCGTTAACCCCTTCGTCGGACGTTGCCGGAAGTGTGGGCGCTGGTGCGTTCTGGCAAATCGAAGTTGGTATTGCAGCAAAAGTTGGAGTAACATTGGCAACAATTGTTATGTTGATTGAAAACGGAACTGCACATTGACCAGCAGTTGGAGTAAATGTATAAACAGAAGTTCCGGGCGTAGTTGTATTGATAATAGCCGGGCTCCACGTTCCGGTAATTCCATTGTCGGATGTTGCTGGCAATGCCGGTGCTGCCGCACCCTGACAGATAGAAGTTGGTATCGCCGAAAAAGTTGGTATTAAACTGAGACCAATTGTTATGTTCAGCGAAACGGGAACTGCACATTGACCTGGAAGTGGCGTGAACGTATACGTAGAAGTTCCAATCGCAAGTATATTAATAATGGCCGGGTTCCATGTACCTATAATTCCTTCATCAGAAATTGGAGGAAGTAATGGAACTATTACAATTTGGCAAATTGAAATTGGTACCGCCGAAAAAGTTGGTGTTACGTTAGCAACGATTGTTATGTTGATTGAAAATGGAACTGCACATTGACCTGCAGTTGGCGTAAATGTATATAAGGTCGTACCGGGTGTTGTTGTGTTGATAATTGCCGGACTCCACGTTCCGTTAACTCCTTCATCGGAAGTTGCAGGCAGTGCCGGCGCTGTTGCGTTCTGGCAAATAGAAGTCGGTATTGCAGCAAAAGTTGGTGTTACATTGGCAACGATTGTTATGTTGACTGAAAACGGAACTGCACATTGACCGACAGTCGGAGTAAATGTATATAAGGTCGTACCTGGAGTTGTTGTGTTGATAATTGCCGGACTCCATGTCCCGTTAATTCCTTCGTCGGATGTCGCAGGAAGTGTCGGCGCTGTTGCATTCTGGCAAATAGAAGTTGGTATTACTGCAAAAGTTGGTGTTACATTGGCAACAATTGTTATGTTGACTGAAAACGGAACTGCACATTGACCAACAGTCGGCGTAAATGTATATAAGGTCGTACCTGGAGTCGTTGTGCCAATGATTGCAGGATTCCATGTTCCATTAATTCCTTCGTCGGATGTTGCCGGAAGTGTTGGCGCTGTTGCGTTCTGGCAAATTGAAGTTGGTATTGCAGCAAACGTTGGTGTTACGTTGGCAACAATTGTTATGTTGACTGAAAACGGAACTGCACATTGACCAGCAGTCGGCGTAAATGTATATAAGGTCGTACCTGGAGTTGTCGTGCCAATGATTGCAGGATTCCATGTTCCAGAAATTCCTTCGTCGGATGTTGCCGGAAGTGTGGGCGCTGTTGCGTTTTGGCAAATTGAAGTTGGTATTGCAGCAAACGTTGGTGTTACGTTGGCAACAATTGTTATGTTGACTGAAAACGGAACTGCGCATTGGCCCATTGTCGGTGTAAATGTATAAGGCGATGTTCCGGGGGTAGTTGTACTGATCGCTACCGGGCTCCATGTTCCTGTAATACCTTCGTCGGATGTCGCAGGAAGTGTTGGCGCAGTTGCGTTCTGGCAAATGGAAGTTGGTACCGCAACAAAAGTCGGTGTTACGTTGGCAACGATTGTTGCGTTGACTGAAAATGTATTTGCACATTGCCCGGGGTCGGGTGTGAAGGTATAGGTGGTTGGTCCTCCCGGAACGGAAGTATTGATAGCAGCCTGGTTCCAGGTTCCCGTGATTGCGTTATCGGATGTTGTCGGAAGGGCCGGTGGCGTTATACCCTGGCACAATGTTAATGTATTTGGTAGCGCAGCAAAAGTTGTTGTTACAGTAGGAGAAGTGATTTGTATTTGGATTATAACCGGAATTCCGGGTTGACCAACATCCGGCGTGAATGTATAAGGAAAAGCAGGTCCGACAACTGCCGTGTTGATGGCTGAAGGGCTCCATGTTCCTGTCCAGCCCTCGAAGGATGTTGTAGGTAGTCCTGGCGGTATAGCGAACTGGCAGTATGTACGCGGTAATGTCGGAAAAGTCTGAGCCCGAACCGTAAAACCACTCATCATGGCGATGAATTCCACCAAAAGGAATACGGCCATGAAAGAACCTTTCATTGGAAACTTGATCTGTTTAGTAGGTAGAGTGGTCAATGAGATTAGGGTAATATTTCAAAAATAATTTGTCGCTAAAAGTTTGTAAACAAAAATTGGATTTTAGTTTTAGAATATCGGGAGGAAGGGGGATTGGACGAAATTGGATCGATTTCTTTCACATGTTATAAATCTTTTCTGAGCTTAACTAATTTATTGCCCAAAAAATTTTATTTTTTTTAGAATCGGCAGCCTGAACCTGATTGCGGTTTTTTTCCTTCAACTTAAAACAGCGGACATGCCATTGACGTTCAGTTGTTACGCTTTATTTAAATGCATTTTTCCTAATTTTTCCTGTTCCTGGCGTTTCAGCATAAATTTAAGAATTACCAAGGCAAAAGTCTGCTTTTTTCTGCAAAATACGATTTAAAACCCTGGTGCATTTGTCCGGGGATTTCTCAGGCGATTGACTACCCTTTTGAAAATGCAACTGCAAAAATCGATCAAGTCGAAAGAACTAAATGAAAATGGTCGCAAACACACTGCCAGACAACAATCTTTGAAACTTATCCTGAACGACCTTCTTCATTGACATGTTGCCTGATATCACCGGATAATTGAATAGTAGAATGAAAGATGAACGCATGCTTTCTTCTCGTAATAAAGCAGCCCGCCTTGAACGTTGATTATTGATTTTTGAAAGCGATGATCTGCCGGACCATTTGATTAGAGAATCCCCATTCATTATCATACCACGCCATAACTTTTACAAGATCACCATCAACAACCCTTGTCATTTCCAAATCGATAATTGTGGCAAATGGGCTTTTAATGATATCAGAGGAAACCAGCGGTTCATTGGAAACACTCAATACTAATTTATACCTGTCTGTTTTTGATTCCTCTTCCAGCACTTTATTAATTTCTTCGGATGATGTATTCCTGGCAGCAATAAAAGTGATATCAGAAATAGAACCAATCGGAACAGGAGTCCGAACGGCGACTCCGTCGAATTTACCTTCGAATTCAGGAAGCGCTTTTGTTATAGCGACTGCTGCGCCAGTAGAAGCCGGCGCAAGATTTACAGCCGCTGACCTGCCCATCCTCGGCTCTCTTTTTGATGGCGCATCGACTAATGTCTGAGATGCAGTAAATGCATGAACCGTATTCAAAATGGCTTTTTTTATTCCAATTCTTCTTCCAAGAATTTCTATGATAGGACCAATATTATTTGTTGTGCAGCTACCGCAGGAGAATATGGAAGTTTTTCCATCATTGGTATTCACACCATGCACTACCGTTGGTGTTCCCTTGCTTTTAGTGGGTCCGGAAATGATTACGTTTGTAGCTCCTGCAAGAATATGTTTTTCTGCGTCCTCTCTATTGGTAAAAAGCCCGGTACTTTCAATGACGGCGTCAATCTTTAAATCTTTCCACGGAAGTTTCGACGGATCTTTTTCAGAAATAAATTTTATTTTCTTTCCATTGACCATGAGAAACTGATCTTCCACGGTGACTTTATTTTGATAAATACCATACACACTGTCATATTGGAGTAAATAAGCTGCATTCTCAATATGCATCAGGTCATTGATCGCTACCATTTCGAGACCCGGAGTATCGATGATTATTTTTAATGATGCTCTCCCAATTCTTCCAAACCCATTGATTGCTATTCTGGTCATTTTTTTAATTTTTTATGAGAACTTATATTGATTTTTTTATTTTCATCAGTTGCAAAATTATTAAAACGGGATGAAAGTTAGTAAATGCATTACAGAGGCGCGTTGACTCAAAATTAAATTTAACCGATCCTTAATATCGGGCAGGTTAATTCCCTTTTTTTAAAAAGAATGCACTGAATATTTTTCACAGGCAATCGAAGCCTCTCCTTTGAGCGAGTCACTCACATGTGCGGTTTCGATAAATTCTATCTCACGAGGAATATTGCCTCCAAGCCAATGGTATCTTCTTTCTGCCTCCGGGTGACCGGCGTTACGACCGCATCTGCCGGTACGTATAACTGTGATGCGTACGCGCAATTTGAACATCGTTGCACACGCAATGTCCCCTAACGGATGCTGAAAAGGGAAAAATGGAAAGATACCAGCAACGAGTTGAACGTTTTTAATTGATTCACCTGATGCCTGGTACATCACCATAAAGTAGCAATCGCAGAACATTCGAATCTCTCAGATGCCAACTACCCCAGGAAATGGGCGAATCGCCATTGGCGTCCTTTACGGAGCTATCAGCTCCGGCTGCTATTAATAACCTAATAATGCTCTCGTTTCCATATGCTGCCGCCCGATGAAGTGGAGTTTCTCCTTTTAAAAAAGCATCTCTCATGAAGCAAAGGGTCGTTGCACCTTTATTTGTTTTTTTGTTTACATCTGTACCCGCATCGACCAATAACTTTACAATTTCAGCTCTTTCATCTATTTCACTGGTTTTGCAAATTGTATAATGTAAAGCATTCTCACCTGTTTTCGTAAAACTAAAATTTGCATCCGCTCCTTTTTCTATTAACCATTTTACAGATTCAATTTGGCCATTAAAGGCGGCATTGCAAAGCGGATTATTGTCCTCCAACTCTATTACAGCGCCTAAACTATAATACAAATCCAAGGCTTTAATATTCCCTTCCCAAGCTGCAGAAAACACGGCACAATTCCCCCAGGGATCAATATAATTAATGTTTGCGCCATGCGAAACCAGTAATTCTACTGTGGTCAGATTTCCTTCTGCAGCTGCATTCACCAATTGTTGGTCTAAATTTGCCATATTCTTTACATTATATATTCTGATAAAATTACAACAAGTTTTTTGGTGTTTGCGAAGGGTTTCTGCAAATACACTCTCATTACTCCGGAAGTAGCCGCGAATAAAATTAAACAGTGGGGGTAAACAAAAAAATGATACGACGGGTTCACGAGTATAAAAAGTATCCTGCCAAGTCATCCCAAAAAATCCTCGCTGATTATCCTGATTTTTGAACTTTTATCGATCTTTCATGCAGCAGTTTTTTACAAATCATTATCTTACGTAGTGGTATCTTATCTTTTACGCAAAAAATTTACTGCCTGGTGAACGGGAAGCCCAATGATCTGAAAGAATTATGGCAAAAAATATGTCAATCCGGTGATACCAAATCATTTGAATCATTATTCGTTTTATATTATCCGCGCCTGCTTAATTTTTGCCTCTTGTATATCCATCGCAAAGAGATTGCGGAAGAACTTGTTTCAGATATATTTGTAAAATGCTGGACGAACCGGCAGGATTTAAATCACGTATTAAATCCAGAAGTATATCTTTTTGTTGCAGTAAAAAATCATTCTCTGAATTACCTGAAACGCTTCTCAAATCTTCACATAGTCAGCATCGGTGAGGCCAATGCCGAGCAGCTCATTAATTCGTTATATCCTGAAAGAGAGTTGGAAAAAAGTGAATTGTTTTTCAAAATGAACCAGGCCGTTGGCGCTTTACCCCAGCAATGCAGAATTATTTTCCGGTTGATCAAGGAGGAGAAAATGAAATATAAAGAGGTTGCTGAGATCCTTCATATATCTCCCCGCACTGTACAAACGCAATTATTCAGGGCTATAGAAAAACTAAGAGAGGTAATGAGGCCCTATATTGAATCCAAAGATAATAATACAAAAACCGACGATATTATCCTGCCAACTATCTTCTTTGTACTGCTTTCAATATTTTTTTTATGACTCTGTAGGCAATTTAACAGTGAATAGTTGTCCTTGATAATAGGAAACATTTACCAACTGCGAAAATGGCCAGCCAAAGATTTATCGAACTGCTTACTAAAGAGCTGACCGGCGATATTTTGCCGGAAGAAGATAGGGAACTTCAATCCTTATTAAAGACGGATAAATTATCCCGTCAGGAATATGAGCTGCTCCGGAATTATTGGATAAGAAAAGAGACCTCACACATTGATGTTCATTCCGCATTTGAAAAAATAATCGATAAAATCAAGATACAGGAAGAAGAATCCGGAATCTTGAGTGAATTCTCCTTGAATGCACCGGTTAAGAAAAAAATCAACTTTCTGCGTTCATGGCGCAGCGTCGCAGCCATCTTTATTCTTGTGATAATCAGTTCTGGAGTATACAGGTATTTTTCTTTGCCTTCATCTCATCATAATACATTATTGGCAAACGACTGGCAGCAAAAAATTACAGCAAAGGGAGTCAAGTCGAAATTAATACTGGCAGACGGTACACATATTACGTTAAATGCAGACAGCCACATAAAGTATCCTGCAGTTTTCGACGGAAAAACAAGAGAAGTATATTTAACAGGTGAAGCTTTTTTCGATGTTCAAAAGGACCCTGAACATCCTTTTATTATTCATACCAATAAAATTAATATCAAAGTGCTCGGAACGGAGTTCAATGTCAGATGTTATCCCAATGATCCGGCAATGGAAACAACACTGCTCAGAGGATCCATCGAAGTAACATTTACTGACAGACCTTCCGACAGGATTATTTTAAAACCAAAAGATAAACTGATCATCGGGACCAATGATATCAAAAAAGATATCCAGCCTGTGGATTCATCACATTTAAATAGTATGAATAATAACAAAATGGCTCCTTCCATTCCGCCGGCCCCAGTCACAGAATATTCACTAACCGCTCTCACTTATTATCGCCCAAAAGATAGCACCATCGTTGAAACATCCTGGGTTGATAATAAATTTGTTTTCAGGAATGAAGATTTTCTGAGTCTTGCAAGGAGAATGGAACGCTGGTATAGCGTGTCTATTCATTTCAACGATAAAATATTAGAATCTTATCACTTTACCGGTCTGTTTCAAAAAGAATCCATCAACGAAGCATTATACGCGCTGCAGTTAACTGAACATTTTAAATATAAAATCAAAGGATCAGATGTTTATATTTTTTAACCATAACCAAATCTATTGCTTATGACTATGATAACATAAAAAACGGGAATTGCAATGCAACTCCCGTAACGCGGATGACCAACGTTTGTATCGCAGCTTCATTTGTACTGAAGCTGCCATTAATCACCTTCAATCGTAAATATATGAAATTTTTCAAACACCCCCGGGGTGTGGAATTGGGTTATTGGCTTTTAAAGAAACTGATCATAATGAAGCTGATCATCACACTGATACTCGCCCTGAGTTTGAACACGTTTGCAAAAACCTTTTCGCAAACAAAAATCACCCTTAGCGTCAAATCAATTGAATTAAAAAAAGTTTTACTGCTAATCGAAAAACAAAGTATTTACCATTTTTTATTCAGTGACCGGAAATTTCAAACGGATAAAAAGGTCGATGTCGATGCAATTGATGAAGATGTGTTGATTGTTTTAAACAGGATACTGGCTAACTCCGGTTTCACTTATTACGAATTGAGCAATCACCTGATCGTCATCACGCGGGAGGGTGAAAGGACCGATAAAATAAAAGTAACCGGAAAAATAGTTTCTGAGAAAGGTGAACCACTTGCAGGTGCTTCCGTAAGAATTAAAGGAACAAATATTGGAACGACTACAGACGCTGATGGCATTTTCAATATTAATGTTGATGATAGTGCGGTATTGGAAATATCTTTTTTAGGCTACCAGTCAACAGAGCTATCTGTAAATGGAAAAACATCTTTCAACATTACATTACAATCAACAACAGCTTCTTTAAATGAAGTAGTTGTAGTTGGATATGGTAAACAAAAGAAAATTGATCTCACAGGATCCGTATCTGCTGTTGATGGTGATAAGGATCTGAGTTGGAAACCGGTCGGCCAGGTGTCGGAAGCATTACATGGAGTGGTGCCGGGTCTTACCGTTACTCAGGCCAGCGGTCAGCCTGGCAATGATTTCGGTACAATCAGGGTCAGGGGAATCGGAACATTTAATGAAAATGATCCATTGGTATTGGTAGATGGTGTGCAGTATAATATCAATGACGTCGATGCAAATGATATTGCCTCTCTTTCTGTTTTAAAAGATGCGGCTGCTGCTTCTATCTATGGTATCAGGGCTGCCAATGGTGTTATACTGATCACTACCAAGCGTGGAGCAAGTGCAGGCAAAACAAAAATTGCTTACTCCAATTATTTTGGATGGCAAAAACCCGCACGTCTTTCCAAATTTGTAGGCGCACAGGAATATATGAAACTCTCGAACGAATTATATGAAAATTCGGGCAGCGGAGCTCCATTTTCAGATTCAGTCGTAGCACAGTACAATAATCCGAACAGGGATTTGGATTTGTACCCGGATAATTACTGGCTTAAAAAAGTACTTACCGGAAGTGGCTTTCAGCAGCAACATAGCATTTCCCTGGCCGGTGGATCAGAAAATATCAGGTATCGTTTTTCCACCAACTATTTTGATCAGAAAGGGTTGGTTGAAAATATGAATTTCCAGCGCCTAACGGTCAGGCTCAATACAGATATCAATGTGACGAAAAAATTAAATTTCAGCGCAGATTTGTCTGCAAGGATATCAGACCGGAAAGAACCACAGGACAATGGAGCAGGATCTGCGCAATACCAGTTTTTGCAATCAACCGTTATGAATCCTACTATAGTGGACAGGTACAGCGATGGAACCTGGGGAATAGGCAGAGGAGATGGTAATCCTATCCGGATGCAGCAGGAAGGAGGCATATTTGATTATAAAGACAATCTCATCACAGGTAATTTCAGGGCCAATTATGAACTTATAAAAGGATTGACCCTAAGCGGTATTGCTTCTGTAAATTATGATGCGATCTATAACAGCAAACACGATAAGGCGCTTGATTATTATAATTTTTTTATCACTCCTCATCCATTGCTTGTTACAAAAGGGCAGAATGATATTTGGAAAGAATATACCGGCTCCTGGTTTAGAAATTTCCAGGGCCTGGCCGAATATAATAAAGAAATAGGCGATCATTCTTTCAAGTTGTTGGGCGGGGCTTCGAATTTATCAACGAGGTATGATGACTTAACAGGTTATCGTAAAAGTTTACCGAATGGTGAACTCGAACAGATTAATCCTGGTTCAGCCGATGGACAAACAACAAGCGGAACAGCCAATGAATATGATTTGATATCTTATTTCGGAAGGTTTAATTATTCCTACAAAGACAAATATCTTTTCGAGGCCAATATAAGACGCGATGGTTCTTCAAGATTTCCTGAAGGTCAGAAATGGGGCACATTTCCCTCCTTCTCTGCCGGCTGGCGCATCTCTTCAGAAGAATTTATGAGGAAGATTAATTTCTTCCAGGATCTGAAAGTAAGAGGATCATGGGGTAAACTGGGTAATGATAATACAATTGATAAAAACGGAACTATCATTTATTATCCTTATCAATCCACGTACAGCTTTAACAACAGCTATCCCTTTGGAGGATCATTAAATACTGCAGTCAGCCTAACTGCTTATCCCAGTTCATCACTCACTTGGGAAACAACAACGATGACAGATTTTGGGATAGATATGACTATATTGGCACACAAACTGGATGTCAGCTTCGATTATTATATCAAGAATACTGATGATATTCTCTTTTTACTGCCTATCCCGGAAACAGTAGGATTGCCTCCTTCGCAACAGAATGCACTCAGCATGCAAAACAAAGGATGGGAGCTGGCGCTTAATTATCATGGAAAGGCAGGCAGAGATTTCAAATACAATATCGGTGTTAATTTATCTGACGTAACCAATAAGGTTACTGATATGAAAGGAGCAGATTTTATTTCAACTGATAACAATAACCTTACCTCCGCTTATAAAGTAGGTCTGCCGATTGGTGCATTTTATGGTTACCAGGCACAAGGCATTTTTAAAACACAGGCCGATGTGGATGCTCATGCTACCCAACCGGGTGGTACAGGACCAGGTGATTTAATATACATGGACCAGGATAAGGATAACGCAATAGGCCCTAAAGACAGAGTGTACCTGGGCAATAGCATTCCACGCTATACGTATGGTATCAACCTGGGCGCTTCATATAAGGGATTTGATCTTGGCGCTTTATTACAAGGTGTTGGGAAAGCAGATATCAATACCATGTCATTAAAAAAAGCGCCTGTCAATACTGATGGCAATTTTAAAACAATTCATGCAGCTGCCTGGACACCTGATGATCCCAATGCTACTTTTCCAAGACTGGTAAGGTCTCAGCAAAATTATGTAACCTCTTCCTACTGGATTGAGAGTGGCGCTTATCTCAGGCTCAAGAGTATTCAACTGGGATATACATTACCGGTAGCCTGGACAAAGAAAGCCGGTCTTTCAAGACTCAGAATATATGTTTCGGGACAAAATCTCCTGACATTTTCCAAGTTAGAAAGCGATATCGATCCGGAAGCACCTCTTACCAACAGGTACTATCCACAGGTAAAAACCTATACGTTTGGTCTGAATGTAGAACTCTAAAAATTAATTTCATGAAAACGCAAATAATTATATTATTTATCACTTGCATTTTAATGATGGGCTGTTCAAAGATGCTCGATAAGCAGCCCCTGGATGCGGCTTCAACCACCACATACTGGAAAACAGAAGCGGATGCAGAACAAGCTGTTAATAATTGTTATCGCTCTTTGACAGATATTGATAACGATATTTTTCTATCTTCGGCTACCGATGACAGCTATGCATGGTCCGGCTGGCCGCTTGACATAGCAGGCGCGGCCAATGGCAGTGCAACGGCAACGCTCGGCACATTTGATCATTACTGGTCGCATTCTTACCAGGCAATTGCCGCTGCCAATAACGTGCTCGATAATATGGATAAGATTCCGGCTTCAGCCATTGATGAAACAATCCGTAAAAGATTGAAAGGAGAGGCCAGGTTTATAAGAGCTTATTTTTATCAGCAGCTGACAGGATTTTATGGAGACGTACCTTTAATAACTCATATACAATCTCCTTCAGAATTTGATGCACCCAAAACTCCAAAAGATTCCGTTGCCCTTTTTGTAGTCAGCGAAATAGATGATTTTGCAAATGACCTTCCTTTGTCTTATGATGCTTCGAACCTGGGCAGGGTCACGCAAGGAGCAGCATTAGCTTTAAAAGCAAGAGTATTATTGTACGAAGGCAAATGGCCCGAAGCTGCCGCCGCTTCGCAAGCTGTAATGAATCTTGGAATATATAATATTGAACAAGGTGGTTACCTGAGTTTATTTGATGGAACAAATAAAAGCAGCAAGGAAATTATTTTAGCCGGGCAATATATTAAAGATGTGTATGCAAGTGGAGTGACTACCTGGGTGGGTGGCCCTTCACTGGGCGGATGGTCCGAAATAGCACCTTTGCAAAGACTGGTTGATGATTATGAATGTACCGACGGCAAAACAATTGATCAATCTCCATTGTACAATGCTTCCACTCCCTACAATAACCGCGACAACAGGTTGACACTAACGGTTGCCGTTCCGGGTACCGTGATCAACGGAACGACCATCGATGTCACTGCACCGAATTCGATAGACGGGCTAGGAAAAAACAATGCTTCTTTTACCGGGTATTATTTTAAAAAGTATATCCCTGCAGATGTTGGTGCAAATTGGTGGTCCAATTCTTATAACGATGAAATACTTATTCGCTATGCAGAAGTTTTATTAACCTATGCCGAAGCTAAAATTGAAGCGAATGATATCGATGCATCGGTATATGATGCCATCAACCAGATAAGGCAAAGGACAGGCGTTAATCAACCCGCTGTTACTCCGGCCGATTATGCTACACAGGCTGATCTGAGAACACTTGTGCGAAGAGAACGTCACGTGGAATTCGCTGTGGAACCGCAACGTTTATTTGATATCAGGAGATGGAAAACTGCAGAAATTGTAATGCCCGGAAATGCTTATGGCATCCTGAATAATTTTGATCCCACGCGATCAGATTACGGGCAGCATATTCTGGTAGAGAGCAGGAACTTTGATCCGGCAAGAGATTATCTGTGGGCAATTCCGCAAAATGAATTGGATCTAAACAAAAATCTTACACAAAATACAAGTTGGTAGTTCTGTAGGGGCATCTTTTTTTTAATGGTTATAAGCAGTGTGTTTATGGAGAAGGGGCATCATGCCCTTTCTCTTTTTTTAAAAAAAACCGGAATGATAAATAGCTAAGTACACAATGAAAAAAATATTTCTTCCTGCATTTGTTTTGCTCAGAATGGTTTCGTTTGCACAGGATAATAATGTTTCAGGCAACAGGAATTATGCGTCCATATCGTCTGGAGATAAAGAAGCAGATATCATCCGGAAAGCCGCGACTGTTGTACCTTCAACAAGACAATTGCACTGGCAGCAGTTGGAGCTGACAGCTTTTTTCCATTTCGGTATCAATAGTTTTACAAATCGTGAATGGGGTGATGGGAAAGAAGACATCAGTAAATTCAATCCTTCTTTACTCGATGCCGGTCAATGGGTGAAAACAGCAAAAGAAGCCGGCATCAAACAGGTAATTGTAACAGCTAAGCACCATGATGGTTTTTGTTTATGGCCCAGTCAGTACACAGAACATTCCGTCAAAAATACTCCCTGGAAAAATGGTAAAGGTGATGTAGTAAAAGAAGTGGCAGAAGCATGCAAACAATATGGAATGGGTTTCGGCGTATATCTGTCACCGTGGGATCGCAACTCGCCCCTGTATGGTGATTCAGAAAAATACAATACCTATTTTGAGAACCAGTTGACAGAATTACTTACCCGCTATGGGAAAGTTGACGAAGTTTGGTTCGATGGTGCTAATGGTGAGGGCCCTAATGGGAAAAAACAGGTATATAATTTCAATGCGTGGTACACGCTGATCCGGAAACTACAGCCAGGTGCAATTATTGCGATCATGGGACCTGATGTACGATGGGTGGGCACGGAAAGCGGCGAAGGCCGGGCTACGGAATGGAGCGTATTACCGGTTGATGCGCAACTGCAGGACAAGATCGCTGCCGGATCGCAGAAAGATATTACGTTTGCGCCTAACGGTAATATGATGGAGAACGATCTGGGCAGCAGGGACAAAATTATAAATGCAAAAGCATTGATATGGTATCCTGCAGAAACAGACGTATCCATTCGTCCGGGATGGTTTTACCATCCTTCAGAAAACGACAAAGTGAAGTCACCCGCCGAACTGATGGATATCTATTTTAGCTCCGTCGGGCGAAACAGTGTATTATTATTGAATATCCCTCCTGATACAAGAGGACTGATCAATGAAAATGATGTCGATGCCCTTCGAAGTTGGAAAAAAAATATAGATGAAACTTTTAAAACGAATCTTGTCAAAGGAGCCGCAATACAATCTGCGAACGGAACGAACACGGCGTTGATGCTCGATGGAAAAAACGACACATATTGGTCTGTTACCGGGAACGACACAACGGCAACCATTGAATTCGATTTAAAAAGCGCAAAGGCTTTTGATGTATTGCTGCTCCAGGAAAATATTCGCATCGGTCAGCGGGTTGAAAAATTTTCACTTGAATATTTTGATAATAATGAATGGAAAAAAATTACAGAAGGAACAACGGTTGGCTATAAACGCTTATTACGCTTTCCTCCCGTTACTGCAGGCAAGGTGAGATTGAATATTGAATCTTCCAGGCTGAATCCAACCATCGCTGAATTTGGGTTATATAAACTGGCGAGTGGTTTATGATTTCAGGAATTGAATATTGAGCGTTGAATGTTGATTATAGAATATTCTTTGGAGATCGATCTTCAAGAATATTCAATAATCAACATTCAACACTCAATGTTCAATGTAGGATTAGGTAGAATATTCGCGTAAGAATATTAACTATGATTTAAATGTGCCGTAGGTACATCTGGTGGGTAGAAAAAATCAACATGACATCTGACGTCCCGTAGGGACGTTTGGTAAATTACCAAGCGTTCCTACGGAACGCCACTTCATTCCTAACATTGTTCTACCCACCAACCGTCCCTAACGGGACGGATTTGCGAATATTCTACCTAATCCTATGCTCAATGTTCAAGTTGAGATCCCTAACTAATGATATCGTCGTTCAGATATATCTATCAAATAATGAAACCTCACGTTATTATACAAACGCTCTTCTTTTTCATCCCGATCTTTTTGCTCAGCTGCAAAACGGATAAAAAATATTTTACAGCACGCTCACCAGATGACTCAGGCATTGATTTTGAAAACAGCATCGAAGAATCTCCTTCCCTCAATATCATGAATTACGAGTACATGTATAATGGAGGTGGTGTTGCTATCGGAGATGTAAATGGCGATGGCCTTCCTGATATTTATTTTACTGCCAATACAAAACCGAATAAATTATACCTGAACCTCGGGCATTTGCAATTCAGGGATATCACAGAAGCTGCCGGTGTAGCGGGCAAAAGCGGATGGAAAACGGGAGTCACGATGTGCGATGTAAATGCTGACGGACTGCCGGATATTTATGTTTGCTATTCCGGAAATGGTCCTGCATCAACAAGAGGCAACCAGCTTTTCATCAATAAAGGTGTAAAAGACGGCGTTCCGGTTTTTGATGAAATGGCCGCTGCTTATGGGCTCGACGGAAACGGATCCAACTCAACCCAGGCTGCATTTCTCGATTATGATCATGATGGTGATCTCGATATGGTGCTCATCAATCATGCTACCATGTTCTATGATCCTTTTTACAATACGCAGAAATTGCGAACCAAAAGACATCCTTATTTCAGCTCAAAATTTTTCAGGAACGATTCGCACGGAGATACGATACATTTTACAGACGTAAGTGAACAGGTTGGCATCAAAGGCGGCGGCAATAATTTCAATCTCGGCATCGCCATCGGCGATATCAACAATGACGGATGGCCGGATATGTATATTACCAATGATTATGAAGAACAGGATTATTTATACATCAATCAGCATGATGGTACGTTCAAAGATGCGACGCGAACATCTCTTGCTCATACTTCGCGTTATGGAATGGGTGTTGACCTCGCCGATTACAATAATGATGGGCTTACCGATATTATGGTGTTAGATATGTTTCCGGAAGATAATCACCGGCGAAAACTTTTACAGGGGCCCGACGATTTTGATAAATATCATTTACTAATCGACAATGGTTACCATCATCAGAATATGCGCAATACCCTGCAGCTGAATATAGGGATTAAACCCGATGGTGATCCTGTATTCAGCGAAATCGGGCAGCTGGCAGGTGTTTCCAATACGGATTGGAGCTGGGCGCCTTTATTCGCGGATTTTGATAATGACGGATATAAGGATCTGTTTATAACCAATGGCTTTCTGCATGACTTCAACAATCTTGATTTTATAAAATTTACCGTGGCTGAGGCACGGGCAAAATACGGCAGCAATATGCCATTGTACGACCTGGTCAAACAATTGCATTCAACCAAAATCAGCAATTATCTTTTTTTAAATAACAGGGATCTGACTTTCAGGGATATTACCGGGGAATGGGGATTGAACACACCCTCCGTTAGTAACGGTGCCGCATATGCGGATTTGGATAATGACGGCGATTTGGATCTTGTAATCAATAATCTCAATGAACCGGCAGTCATCTGGGAAAATCATGCGAACGAAATCAACCCGCAACATTATCTTACCGTGGTACTAAAAGGCAACCGGCCCAACCCGTTCGCTATCGGTGCCAAAGTAACGCTGCAGACAGGTATGGAAAAGCAATACCAGGAAATGTACCCGACCCGCGGTTATCAGTCTTCGGTAGATCATCGCTTACACTTCGGTCTGGGTAAGAATATACTGGTTGATCAATTGATTGTTCAATGGCCCTCTGGCAGATCTTCTGTTTTAAGAAATATCAAATCCGACCAATTAATAACGGTGGGGGAAAATAAAACCGATGCTGATTCATCTGTCAGCATTTTTACAAATACTACCGCTTCGCTCTTTGAAGATTGCACGACAACTTCAGGAATTAATTTCATACAGCAGGAAGATCCTTATGTTGATTTTAAATATCAACGGTTGCTTCCGTATCAGCTTTCTATGCAAGGCCCCAAACTTTGTAAGGGAGATGTCAATAACGATGGATTGGAAGACATATATATTTGCGGGCCATATGGTCAGCCGGGAATTTTACTCCTGCAAAAAAAAGACGGCAGCTTTATAAAAACTGCGACACAACCCTGGAGCCTGGACGGAAAGCATGAAGATGCCGGTGCCGTTTTTTTTGATGCGGATGCTGATGGAGATCCCGATCTGTATATTGTAAGCAGTCGAAATGAAGATGTGATCACAAATGAAGAACAGCAGGACAGACTTTACCTGAACGACGGCAAGGGAAATTTCAGTAAGGTATCAAACGCCTTGCCCGCCATGACCGGGTCACGCTCCTGTGTGGCTGCTATTGATTTTGATAAAGATGGAGATTTGGATCTGTTCGTAGGAGGATTTGCACAACCGGGTAATTTTCCACTCGCAAGCAACAGTCATCTGTTACGTAATGATAGTAAAAACGGCAAAATCTTATTTACAGATATCACCAATGAAGCGGCACAAAGTCTTCAGCAGCCAGGCATGATAACAGATGCTGTTTGGGTAGATATTAATAAAGATGGATGGCCCGATTTATTGATCGTGGGACAGTGGATGCCGGTGAAATTATTTCTAAACGATAAAGGGAAATTAAAAGATGCATCAGCTGCCTATGGATTGGATAGTACCGGTGGCCTTTGGACAAAAATATTTCCTGTTGACATTGATGACGATGGTGATATGGATTTTGTATTGGGTAATCTTGCTCCCAACACACAATTCAAAGCGAGCAAAAATGAGCCTATGTGTATTTATGCATCCGATTTTGATGGGAGCGGCACCATCGACCCCTTGCTTTGTTATTATATTCAGGGCAAGAGTTATCCTTATGCATCCAAGGATGAGTTGACGAACCAGGTTGTTTCATTGAAAAAGAAATATGTACGGTATGATAGTTATGCGGATGAAACACCACAATCGATATTCGGAGAAGAAGCTTTGAAAAAAAGTAAAGTGCTGAATGTTCAGGAATTAAAAAATGTGATATTATTGAATGAAGAAAATAAAAAATTTACTATTAAAGAATTGCCTGTAGCAGCGCAGTTTTCCGCCTTACAGAGCATCATATCGGATGACCTGGACAATGATGGTAAGAAAGATCTTTTATTGTGTGGTAATTTTTATCCTTTCCGCACGCAGCTGGGACGTGAGGATGCGGGAAAAGGTTTGATACTAAAGGGTGATGGCAAAGGAAATTTCATTCCGCTTTTCTATCACAGTACCGGTGTGCTCCTGGAAGGTGATATAAGAGATATGACAGAAATATCTACCGGCAGAAAAGAAAAATTATTCATTATTGCTAAAAATAGTGATACGCTACGTGTGATCAGAAAGAAATAAATAACCGATGACAAGTTTAAATAAAAATAAAAATCTAATCCTGGTTTCATTTATTATAATCCTATCTGTCCTGCTGTTTACAACATGTATCAACAATGAAGCAACAGAAAAATCATCGATCACCAACCCAAACGGCGAGCAATATGCGGGCTCAGGAGCGTGCAGGAATTGCCATAAGGATATTTATGATGGCTACATCAATACCGCGCATTACTCTACTTCAGATTCCGCATCAAAAAAAAATATAAAAGGCAGTTTCGATGCAAATAAAAATACATTTTCATTTAATGATCACATAAAACTTCCCGCGGAAGTAAAAGTTGTTATGGAAGAACGGGACAGTGGTCTTTTCCAGGTGGCTTATATTAACGGAATTGAAAAAAAGACCGGGCGTTTTGATATAACAATTGGCTCCGGAAGAAAGGCTCAAACCTATTTATATTGGAGAGGCAACCAGCTTTTGCAACTTCCCATTTCATATTTTACTGCAACGGGAAGTTGGGCTAACAGTCCCGGTTATCCGTACGATCAAATTAAATTTAACAGGTTGGTCCCGTCTCATTGCCTCGAATGTCACAGCACAATTTTTACAGTTTTATCTGTCGATAAATCACAGTCATCGTCATGGCGCGATGCCTTTGTATTTTTTGATCACAACAAAACGATATATGGTATCGGCTGTGAACGTTGTCATGGTCCTGCGGCAAAGCATGTTGAGTTCCAGTCAAAACACCCCGAAGAAAAAAAAGGCAGATACATTATCAATCCGGGGTTGCTGGCAAGGCAGCAAAATTTGGATGCCTGTGCGCTGTGCCATTCCGGAATCAGGGATAACCTGAAACCAGTCTTTTCTTTTATAACAGGTGACACGCTTTCCAATTATTTTTCGCCCGGCCCTGCCATTGATACAACCAATTCAGAAGTTCACGGCAATCAATATGGATTGCTGATAGCCAGCAAATGTTTTAAGATGAGTCAAACAATGAATTGCTCCTCCTGTCACAATCCCCATATCAAAGAGAAAGAAGATCCTGCATTATTTTCTCAACGATGTATGACCTGTCATAGTGTTCAGCATAATAACTTTTGCAAAATTGCCCCACCTGTCGGCACGTCAATTACAAACAACTGTATTGACTGTCACATGCCAATCAAAGCTTCAAAGCTGGTTAATTTATTGGCTTCAGGCAAACCCACTCCCACTCCACTGCAAGTACGCTCGCATCTTATAACGATATATCCCGAAGAAAGCAGGAAAATACTTGCTTCAATGAAGGCTGCACAAAAAATTTCACCCTGATTGAAAAGTCAGCGCCAGCATCATGATTAAAAAATAAATTGCAGACTGAAAATCTGGAGAAGATAAAATTTTAAATGCATTGTTATTGAAAAGAGGTAAATCGTGTTATACTGTGATTTTCCGATAAGTGTGCCGGGATCGTCTATAATTTACGAAGTCAGAAATCCGGAGCAAATGTTCCTGCAATGAGCGATGGTTCAATTAAGTGGTCATTATGCTATTATAAATCTGCCTAAAATCTATCTTTGCAAAATACTCTATTACGAAATTAATGCACGAATCTCTTATTAAATACATCAACAGTTACAGTTCAACAGCGCTTACTGACAGCCAGGTAGAATTAATTAAAAATACTTTTGTCCCTAAAAAAATAAGAAAAAGGCAATACTTTTTGCAGGAAGGTGAAGTGTGCAAATACGCTGGATTTATAGTTAAAGGTGCTATGCGACAATACAGTGTTGATGATAAAGGTGTAGAACATATTGTTCGCTTGTTCATTGAGAATTGGTGGGTAACTGACCGCGAAAGTTATGTGATGCTCACTCCCTCGGTTTATAATATTGATGCATGGGAAGATACCGACGTGCTGCTCATTACAAAAGCCGACTTTTTGAACCGACTAAATTCTATTCCGGCTATTAATGAAATGGCAAGAAAGCTGGATGAAAACCATGCTATCGCTTCTCAAAAAAGACTCAGCGCTACTATTAGTTTAACGGCTGAAAAACGCTACTCCGATTTGGCAAATACTTACCCCGAATTTTTGCAACGCTTTCCGCAGCATATCATTGCTTCCTATCTTGGCATTACCAAAGAAACTCTTAGCCGTATACGACATCATTCAGTGAAAAAATAAAATCACCTCCTTACATTATCTATTCCCACCGGCTCTGTTATCATTTGTCAACAAATTTTTTTATCATTTATCATCGTTTTACGTCTTCCTCATGATGCACCTTTGTGTCTTCATAAGATCAATTTAATTATTAAAAACAAAAAAAGGATGAACAAATGAAAAAGAAAATTAGTTTCTCAACACAAGGACAAAGAGCCGACATTGGCGAATATATTATCAACCGCATGTTACCGAACAGGTATGTTGATGCCGTGGGTCCGTTTGTATTTCTTGATCATGTTCTGCCCGCAAAGCATTCGCCTGACGAACCGCTTAAAGTAGTAAATGGAAAAGGCGCACATCCTCACCGGGGCATTGCTACATTAACATATATTCTTAACGGTCAGGGCGAACATTTTGACAGCAATGGAAAACATGCCAGAGTAAGTTCCGGAGGAGCACAGTGGATGAAAGCAGGGAACGGAGTTATTCATGATGAAGTTGTGAATGTTGATCCTGAAACAGGCGACCTCCTTACCCATGCCTTTCAGTTCTGGATTAATCTTCCCTCAAAGAACAAAGCTGAACCACCGGAGTATCTTCCCATACAGGCAAACGAAGTTCCTCAACAAAAGCTGAGTGATGAAAGAGGATGGATCAGGATAATCGTGGGCGAATTTGAAAACCTGGTTTCTAAAATCCCGAATTATTCAAAGCAGTTTTTATACCACATTCATTTGGATGCTGGAAAACAATTTTCTCTCTCAACAAAAAAAGGATTGGAATATGCCGCCTTTCTTCCGTTGCAAAATGCAGTGATCAACGATACCGAATTCAAAAAAGGTGATTTTATTGAGTTTGACATGAATGAAGGAACAATTGAAATCAACAACAACTCTGAGGCTGCCACTGACATCATTATATTCGGCGGTGAGAAATACATAGAACCCATTGTAGCCGGAGGTCCTTTTGTGATGAACAGCCAGGAAGAAATTGCACAGGCATACAACGACTTCCACAATGGCAAATATGGGCGAATTAAATATCAATAAAGACCAGGTATTATTTTGGGGTTTAGATTTAAATTAATTAGATTTAGTTGCGTAGGAAATAAGAAATGAGGAATAAGGAATGAGAAAGTGCTGATAATTCTCAATCCTTTTCTCATTCCTTATTCCTCATTTCTTATTTCTTATTTCTTATTTCCTAATGATATTTCACAAACACATACCAAAATCTCCACTTGATAATTATGTTGATTGTATCATTTATATTGAAGGAAATAATAAAGGTGTGGGATTCCCAAAAACAGCAATGAGTTTGGTCTTTAATCTTAATGACAGTTTTAAATTATTCAGTGACAACCAATTTACCCATTTCATTGACTATAAAAAATATTGGGTTGCAGGACTTCAAACACAACCAACTTACGTGGAAAGTTATGGAGAAAGTAAAATGATAGTGATCCAGTTCAGGACTTTAGGAGCATATGTTTTTTTGAACCAACCATTAAGAAATTTTACTAACAATTACATTGACCTTGACTTCATCTTCAAAAATGAGGCCGATGAAATTTGGGAACAATTAAAAGAAAGCAAAACAATTAATGAGAAGTTTTTAGTGACAGAAAATTTCTTATACCGAAAACTTTTGATAAATAAAATACCAAACTGGAAACTAATATCTTCAATTGATTTATTATCTAAAACCAAAGCAAATATTTCCATCAAAGAAATTTGCCAGCAACATAATATCTCAAGAAAACATCTTAATTTTTTATTTCAGGAATACCTGGGCATTTCACCAAAAATGTTGTCATCTTTAAACCGGTTTCAATTGATACTTCAAACAATCAGCAAATCCCGGCCTGATAAACTAAGCACTATTGCTTACGAATTAGACTTTTTTGACCAGGCACATTTTTCCAATAACTTCAAAAGATTTACGGGGCTAAAACCTAATGACTATATTAAGAACGTTGAAATAAAACCAACACTTAAAATCGTTCCCCATTTTTTACCAGTCGGGTAAGATCTGCCCTGCAAGCAGGGGAGGTAACATTTTTACAATTTTACTTATTTAGTATACTATAGCTTTGCATCATAATCTTTAAAATAAAACATATGCGATTAATATCATTCATTTCCCTGCTACTCCTGGGTGTTAGCTGGACCAACACAAAATATGCTACAATGGAACCGAACAAATTAAACGGCACATGGCTGCCGGTTAAACAAGAAATGGGTGGGGTATTGCTGCCAAAAGCAGCTTTTGAAAACCAAAAACTCATTATCAGTGATAGTACTTATACAGTTATTGCCGAGAGTATTGATAAAGGCGTTGTAAAATATAAAGATGATAAAATGGATATTTACGGCAAAGACGGGGTCAATTTTGGAAAACATTTTACAGCAATTTATAAATTCGAAAACCTGCCTACCGGACAGGCAGGCGAGCAGTTGACAATATGTTACAACTTGTCAGGTGACAGTTATCCGGAAACGTATGAGACCAAAGGAAAACCAATGTATTTCCTTTCAGTTTTCAAAAAAGAACTGATGAAATAAATTGTGGCAACAAATAAAACAATAGAAACGCCGGGGATAGTGTTGCCGGCTTTTGATGACAACAAAAGATGAAAAAAGACGTGCCGCAAGTGTTATGTGCCCAAGCTCCCGGAGGTTATTATTTACCTGACTCACCTATTCGTTTAAATCTTTGCAGATCGCTCATTTCTGTGGAGGAGAGCGGTTCGTTGTTTTCGTATTTCGCTTTCAGAAACAATGCTCTTTTATGCTCCGGATATATTGCAAGGATATCGTCGATTAATTTTCCTGTAGCGATATCTTTTTCAAACATAGGTTTTGTTTCCGGTTTTTCCGATTTGTATCTCGTCGGCATTCTTTTAATGATCGCTTCTAAGGTTGCGAGTTTGTTCGGTGCAAGGCCCTCTATCCTGGAAGCCATATCGTAAAGTCCCTGTAACTGTTTTTTACTCAGGCTACCCATTTTTTGATACCGCTGATACAGGCTGATAATAAATGAAGACACAGGAAATGCAAGTATGCATTCTTCCAGTACTTCATTGATGATATCGATCCGTGATTTTTGAGTTTTCATATTTTTTGTTCGATAAAATATTATGCCGCCCGCAATTAACCCCTTTTCAAAAAGGAAATAAAAACTCAGCCGCGAAGTAATCCGGAACAGGAAATTGCTTTCATCTATTCAGTTTAATCGACGTACGCGTCTCAAAGAATGGCTTGCGTGGGTTCTTTCGCATTCTTTCATCGATCACTTCAGCGAGCCATTGGAAGTACTCGCCAAGGAAAGGATCAGGACTCTTTTCGCGTATGTCCAGAAATACTTTTTTGTATTTCTCCCATGAAGTCGTGACAAAAGAACCAAGCGTTTTATCGACGAGGTCAATATTTATGAGTCGCTCTGCGACAAGAATACCGAGCGATTCCATTTCCTGTCCGAACTGCATAATATGAGCCTGCTCGTTATCAGGAAGCGCCTGCATTTCTGCGCGACTGGATGGCATATCACGGGTGATAATAAATTGCATGAGTTCAACAAACTGGCGCGTTTGAAATTCGCGTAATGTATCGAGCGTGAGACGCTCACGGCGATCGCGTGCCGAAGATCGAACCTGCACGATCCCAAATATGAGTCCCACAACAAATGATAGTGCAAGCGCAACATTGGCGATGACACTGATTATTTCACTAGTCATATAGTTCCTGGAATTTGTACAACATTTATTTACTCAAAGATAAACAAAACGAACAGGGTTACGTTTAATACGAATAGTACGGGAAATATTAGGTATTCAAAGAATAAAAAAAACATTTAATCGCACTGCTTGCCCGAAGACTCATTTCCGGATCGATCATGGTCACGATGTTCACTTTTGGCTTGTTATAATGCTGATGCCATTGCTATATTTTTCTTAAAATATTTATCTTGCTTCAAAAATAATAAATGAATACTCAACATGACAATAAAAAAACAATACCCTTTGAAAGTATAGAGCAAAGACTTGCCACCATGGGCTATGATTGGCATTCATCGGAATATTTTATCTCTCCCGACGAAGTCCTTCATACATATCCTTCAGGAACACCTTATCGACCAAATTTTTATGGACTTTGTCTTTGTATTGAAGGATGGTTGGATATAAAAATCAATGACGAGCGCTTAACTGTTCACCCTTTTAGTTTCTTTGCTATCAGCCCGTTTAATATTATTCAAAAAGGTGAACAAAGCCCTGATTGTAAAGGATGGTTTTTATTGTTTACAAAAGATTTTCTGCTTAAAAACATTATTGATGTTCATCAGTTAGAATCATTCCTTTTTTTTTCAAGCAATACAAAGGCATATGTACAACTTAAAAAAAAGGATGCAGAACCTTTATTACAACTCTATGATATTCTTAAAAACAAAAGGGATAATGTCAATTCGGCTCATCATCTTGAAATTATACGAAGTCTTTTTTTTACCTTTCTTTACGAAGTGGCAGCTATTTATCAGAAAGATGGCATGGTTACTCAACCAAAATTTTCAAGAGATGATGATTTGAATTTAAAGTTCCAACAACTTTTGGCGCAAGAGGACATAGGGCATCATAATCTTAAATTTTATGCCGATTCGCTTTTCATAACACCCAAATATTTGATTCACGCCATTAAAAACGCTTCTGGTAAAACACCAGGCAAATTGATTGATGAAGCCATCGTTGCAGAAGCTAAACTGCTTTTAAAAGATCTCAGCCATACCATTGCATCAGTTGCAGAAGAGTTACATTTCAGCGACCAGGCATCTTTCAGCAAATTTTTTAAAAAACATACCGGCTTTACTCCAGCGTCTTATCGAACAGAGGGGTAAATTCTCATTTCCCGAATTACAAACAAATACCTGCGAATTTCAGACATAGACAAGGCTAGCACCTTGATCTAACTTTGTACTGTCATTGCTCATTTAATTATAACATCTAAAAAGATAAAGATGGAAACTTTAGAAAAAAAGTCAGCAATTATTGCCGGAGACGATAAACAAATAAAAACATTATATACTGCTACTGTTACAGCAACCGGAGGAAGAAATGGCCAGGTAAAAAGCTCGGATGGGGTATTAAATCTCGAGGTAAGAACACCAAAATCCATGGGTGGTAATCAAGATGGATTTACCAATCCAGAGCAACTTTTTGCAGCAGGTTATTCGGCTTGTTTTGGTAGTGCACTAGACTTAATCATCAAAAGAGAAAAAATCAAAACCGGCACTACATCAGTTAGAGCAGAGGTAAGCTTATTGGAAAACAATAATGGCGGTTTTATGCTTGGCGTTAATCTTCATATCAATGTGCCTGGTATTACGCAACCGCAAGCAGATGAATTGGCCCACAAAGCTCATCTGGTTTGTCCTTATTCCAACGCTACCCGTGGTAATATTGATGTGAAGCTTTATCCAACAAACAATAATTAAGCAGCATAAAACAGAAGTCTGTGTTTTACAGAAACCATATAAATTTATTAATCAGATGAAACCGCTTATCGCCACCACAAATTTCTCTGCCAGTTCTGCGAATGCTGCGAAATATGCAGCTAATATGGCCCTGGTCATTCATGCGGATTTGTATTTGCTTCATGTAATGCCAATTTCCGGAAGCGGTCTGGATATGCCATTGACCAAAGAACTTTTTAATGAAATGAGGCAAGCAGATGAAATGGAATTAGAGAAACTGCAACTTGAGTTACAAAAACAAACTGAAGGCAGGCTTAATATTTATATAGCCTTTAAAATAGGCAGTTTTGAAAATGAGCTGGAGGAATACTGTAAATTAAAAAATCCTTTTGCAGTAGTAATGGGAATAAAGAAAAGTTCAGCCGAGAGGTTTCTTTTTGGTAGCAATACCATGTTCGCGATTCAACATCTGCATTACCCATTGCTCATGATTCCCGATGACTCAAACTTTCATACTATCAGCAAGATCGTGATTGCGTACGACCTTGCCGATGCAAATGAAACCATACCTATTGATTACCTCAGGGAGTTGCAACGTATTTTTCATGCGTCGGTTAGTGTATTGAATGTGGGCCCGAAAATGATTGAAGACTTGAAATCAAACAACGAGTTCAATTCACTCAAAGATCTGCTGCGGGACCTTTCCCCGCATTTTTATTTTGGAATAGCGGATACCGTAGAAGATGGGATCAATAAATTCCTTGAAGAAAATGGTGCGGACATTTTATTGCTACTACCCAAACGGCATGGCTTTTTTGAATTTCACAAAAGCCATACGAAAAAAATATTATTAAATTCCCATGTGCCTATTGTATCTATTCATGAATGATCCCAAATAAGCTTTTGTACAAAAATCACTTTCATTACCTAAATAACCGGTCATGAATATCATTCATAAAATTAGAAATTGGGGCGACTTGCATCATCCTAAAATTCTGGATATAATTCGTATGTTACTCGGGGTTTTTTTAATTGTTAAAGGATATATTTTTTTAAACAATGCCGCTTATCTCAGGGAACTGATAATTGAAAATAGAGCGATCAGGCAATCGCCGGAAATAATAAAGGCGATTATAGGTTATGTAACCTATATGCACTTGTTGGGAGGGCTTCTTATTTTTCTGGGGCTTTTTACCAGACTTGCGGCTTTACTACAATTGCCGATTGTTTTCGGAGCAGTATTTTTTGTAAATATTTTATCTCCATTCGTTAATTCTGAACTTTGGTTGTCAATACTGGTGCTTGCTCTGCTGTTTCTTTTTGTTGTTATCGGTTCCGGGCCCTTATCACTCGACCATCTTTTATCAAGTATTAAACTGGATGAGGATGAAACGCGTAAATAACCTTTCGCGCTGCAGGTATTACATTTAATTTTTTGAAAAAAATTTACCAACCGCGAACCAGGAAAGCTTTTTAATGTTTATAAATGGACCTTGTACTATGATAGAATAAATTACTAAAGAATAAAAGCTAAAACCTTACGGTGTAAGGGTAACCGGGTAAATTATGAAAAAAGTGAAAATCTTCTCAAATGCAAATCACGAAGCATTAGAAGAACTAGCTAACCAGGCTGTAAATGATCCAAAGTTTGTAGAGATTCATTATAATGGCCATAGCATATTAGTTATTTATGATGTCACTGACGAAAATGAAAAGTCAATCAAGTCTTAATAATAAATATGGGATTAAGTAGAATATTCGATAAAATCACCGATGTTCCTACGGAACGTCGGTGATTAAGCAATTCTAAATGCACCCGCCGTCAGACCAGTTGTTATTACCTGTCCTGCTTCGAGGCGAAGCCACTCCCCTTTTGCTATCGCTTCTTCAGGTTTTTGCGTATAACAGGATGTCCATGGTTCTAAAGCAACCGTATAGCAATTCCCCCACCAGGGAAAATCCAAAGTAGCAAATCTTTCCTGCCATAGCCAAAGACATTTAAACAAATCGCCGTTCCAATCAAGCCTGAAACCAATATTATCTTTTTCATTTTTAATGACATAATATGCTTCGGCATCATGCCCTTTAAGATAACAGAGATCGTGATAAGCCTTCGCTTCAACCGGCGGAATTTTACTTGCATCTTCTATCGCGCCATCAATGTTTTCTGCCATTGGCCAGTTAAATATCTTACCTGCGCTGAATCTCCGTTGACCCATAATAGAAGGTTCTGCTTCTATTGTTTTTGCATTGGTTTCAATAGAGGCTCCGTTATTTAAAAATGGCAATCCAAAAGCAATATGATGACCCCACATGATATCAAGCTGTGTATTGCCCTCATTGATCAACTTCTCTGTTATCTTCAATTTCGAATCATCTTTATTGATACTAAGGATTTTTTCAATAAGAAGCGGCATCCGTAATGGCCGTGTCCAGAATTTCACTGCTACCTCTTCATCCGAATCTTTAAGAATAGCATATTTCCACGGTATGAGAGATATTTCACCATGTAATCCAAGCAATGCTCCACGATAATTAAGCATCGGGCTGTTAGGAAGAATCTCCTGCCATCCTCCATAATAATAATCTTCAAACTGGTTGGCCGTGTTGCGCATCTGGCTAAAATCATGCGCAGGATTTCTTATTCCTTTTGGAAGCCGCAATAGAAAATCAAGATCAGCAGGTTTATACCTGAATTCAAAAATATCACTTCCCCGATCGGCCAGGATACCAATGCGCAAATACTCATTTTCGAGGAAAATTACTTTCATCCCTTTGTATGTCCAGTCATCAGATACCGCGCAACCTGTTTTGTGTTTCATTTGCAAATGCTTTTATTTAACCGGTAACCATTCCAGGCAAACCGGCGATTTAATATTTTCAACCAAATGTTCAGGTTTGATCATCCCTGTGTTTTTATCAACTTTAAAAATTGCTACAGAATCAGAATCCTGGTTGGCAGCAAGCAACCAGTTACCAGTTGGATCGAGATTGATATCACGGGGTGTTTTGCCCATCGTTTTCTGCCTTCCGATAATTTCAATGGTTTCATTATCGCTGTCAAATCTCAAAACAGCAATGCAATTATCTCCCCGTTCAGAAATATAGATAAATTTTCCATTCTCTGATACCCTGATTGCTGCTGCGCTTGGTACTGCCTTGAATTCCTTTGGTAAAGTCTGGTATGTGTGAAGTGGTTCAAGATCCCCGTCACAATAACGCATCAGGGTAACCGTGGCCGTTAGCTCATTCAGGACATATGCAAATTTTGTATCCGCATGAACCGCAATATGCCGGGGACCACTACCCGGCGGCAATCTGACTTCCTGTTTCAACTTTTCTTCAAACTTCCCGTTGCTCCCATCAATATAATAAACCATTACCTTATCGATACCCAGGTCCGTTATCAGGATATTGTTGAAATTTTCATCAATCACTACCGCATGTGTATGTGCTTTTTCCTGGCGAATCTTGTTCACACTGATACCCTCATGTTGAAGCACTTTTGTCTGCGGTAATAGTTTGCCATCTTCTGCGAGTGGAAAGATGATAGTATTACCGGTTTCATAACACGTTACCAGGATGCAATTGTTTCTCCTGGAAAAATTAATATGACAAGGACAGCCACCCCGTATTTCCTGTTCGTTCATCAGCTGAAGAGAGAAATCGTATTCATTAATTTTAAAAGCCTGTACGCGCGGTTTATTTATCTCAAGAACTTCAGTGTGAGTATATAAATATTTTGTTGAAGGAATACACAAATAGCTGGGATTGGTTGCAGGCTGTGTATGCATGAGATGCAATGAACCGCTTACCGGATCAAAATCAAAACAATAAATTCCATCCCCATGTCCGCCAAAATTGCCTGCAATTATTTCCGTGTATGATCCTGCATATAATATCATTGCCGTTATTTTGCTTTATAATATTCTGACGTTCCAGCAATCCGGGATTTATCTCGTGCAGAGACGCAAAGTCGCAAAGGGAAAACCTATTCTTTGCGGCTTTGCGTCTCTGCGCGAGTTTTTAAAT
>Ga0137407_10000410_pt1 | contig 29922 bp, 27 predicted proteins | sample CZOMad2_2_16fung_FD_108410 | JGI IMG/M metagenome (GOLD analysis project Ga0137407, IMG submission 108410) | Vadose zone soil fungal communities from Angelo Coast Range Reserve, California, USA - CZOMad2_2_16fungal (Illumina Assembly) | ecosystem: Environmental > Terrestrial > Soil > Vadose... | reverse complement strand
TTCGATTCGCACCGTGGGCGGCGATCGCGGATCCGGCGTTGTTCCAGCTCGCGGTTGCCGGGCTCCTCGCGTCCCTGAGCTTCGGGGCGGCGCTGGCCGGCGCTAGTCAGCGGGTCTCGCCGAGCTCGCTCGCTTCGATCCGCGAGAGCAGCGCGACGGGAAAGCGCGCCAGCAGGTCGGCGAGGCGCACGACGCCCTGCACGACGTCGCCGGCGAGCGTGTTGCGCCACCGCCCCGGCGGCAGCTCGAGCGTCGTGTTCATCCAGTTTTCCTCGAGCCGCATCACGAGCCGCGGCACCACGGTGATGGCGCCGTCGCCTCGCGCGAACGCCACGACGTGACCCGACCGGGCGCCGATCGCCGCGAGCGGGCGATAGGCCCCGTCCGCGCCGAACAGCGCCGGGCGCAGGCGGCGGAGGTGCAGGGCCTGGCGGATGACCCAGAGCTTCGGCAGGCCCTCGTCGCTTCGCGCCATGATCGCGTCGGGCGTCGCCCGATCGAGGGCGGCGAGCAGACGGCGGCGGAGCGCGTAGTCGACCGGCCGCCGGTTGTCCGGATCCACCAGGCTCAGGTCCCACAGCTCGGTCCCCTGGTAGATGTCGGGGATGCCGGGCGCCGTGAGCTTCAGCAAGGTCTGCGCGAGCGAGTTGACGCGGCCCGCGGCGATCAGCGGCGCCACGAACGCTTCCACGTCGACGGTGAACGTGAGGTCGGCCATGGCGCCCTCGACGAAGGCGCGCAGCGCGGCGTCGTACGTGTCGTTCGGGCTCGTCCACGAGGTGTGGACCTTGGCCTCGCGCGAGGCCTTCGTCATGTACGCGAGCATCCGCTCGGTCTCGATGGGCCACGCCCCGACCAGCGTTTGATAGAAGAGGTACTCCGCGTTGCGATCCGGCCACTCCCCGCAGTGGTGTCGCGCGTTCAGCGCCGCCCAGCGGTGCACCGCCTCGCGCCACCGCTCCGGCATCTCGGACAGGAGATCGAGCCGGGCGCGCACGTCCTCGCTGCGCTTGGTGTCGTGGGTGGACGTGGCGAGCATCGTGCGCGGCCAGAGCTCCTGCGCCTCGTCGCACGCCTGGTGAAACTCCTCGATGCCCACGCCGAAGCGCGACGGGTCGCCGCCGACCTCGTTGAGCGACACCAGCCGGTTGAAGCCGTAGAACGCGGTGTCCTCCACACCCTTGGCCATGACCGGCCCCGAGAGCTGCTGGAATCGCATCGTGAGCTCGGTCTCGAGGTCGCCGACCAGCCGCCGCCGCAGGAGATCGCGGAGAAACTCGAAGAGCTCGCCGTCGAGGTCGGGCCGATGGGCGCGCGCGGTCTCGGTCGCCTCGACGATCCGCCGCGCGTCGTCCTCGTCGACCGCGGCGGGCTCGGGCCGCACGTAGGTGCGATAGACCGGGAAGCACGCGAGCGTGTCGCGCAGCGCCTCGTGCAGCTCGTGCCGCGTATAGTCGCGATAGCGTCGCCGCCGCTCGCAGATCTCAAGGAAGAGCGCGGTCAGCCGGTTCAGGTCGCTGCCCATCGTCTCGCGCATCACCTGGTGCTTCTTGGCGCGCGCCACCTCGGCCCAGTCGGTCGATTCACCGGTGAACTCGGCGTAGAGCTCGGTCAGCGCCTTCTCGCCCTCCGGGTCGACGAAGAGCCCGGACACGCGGTTCAGGAAGTCGTAGCCGGTGGTGCCGTCGACCGGCCAGGAGTCGCGCAGCGCCTCGCCCGGCTCGAGGATCTTCTCGACGGTGATCCACGCCTCCGGCCCGGCCTCGCGCAGCCGATCCAGGTAGGCCTCGGGGTCGCGAAGGCCGTCGGGATGGTCGATGCGGAGCCCGTCGAGCGTGCCGTCCGCGAGCCACGCGAGCACGAGCCGATGCGTGTCCCGGAAGACGTGCTCGTGCTCCGCGCGCAGCCCGACCAGGCCGTTGATGTCGAAGAATCGCCGGTAGCCGAGGTCGCGCGCCGCCGCGCGCCAGTGCGCGAGCCGGAAGTTCTGGCGCTCGAGCAGCGAATCCAGCAGGTCGACGCTCGCGTTCACCTCGGCCACCACCCCGTCGATCGCCTTGGCGATGTCCGGGTGCTCGGCGAAGAGCCGCCCGAGCGATTCGTACAGGATGCTCTTGTGCCGGTGTCGGCGCTCGACGCTCGCGTGATCGATCGTCGTCGGTGAGGGGAGCTCGCTCAGCGCGTCCGCGATGAACGCGAGCGCTTCGGATCCGGTCCGCTCCGCCGCGGTCGCGAGCATGATGTCGAGCGACTGGGGCGAGACCGGGAACACGTGGTCCTGGTATCTGATCGTGAACGCGACGCCGTCTCGAGACAAGCGCAGGTCGCCGCGCTCGAGCACGCGGCCGTAGTGGTCGGCGAGCACGGGGAGGAGCACGACGTTGCGCAGGCGCGTCTCCGGCGGATCCCAGTCCACGTCGAAGTACGAGGCGTAGCGGCTCGCGGGGCCGTTCTCGAGCACGTCCCACCACCAGGGGTTGTCGGCGCTGATGGCCATGTGATTCGGGACGATGTCGAGGACCTGGCCGAGACCCGCCCTCCGCAGCGCTTCGGACAGGCGCGCGTGGCCGGGCGCGCCACCGAGCTCTCGGTTGACGGCTCGCGGGTCGACGATGTCGTAGCCGTGGGTGCTGCCCTTCGCGGCTTGCAGATAAGGCGAGCAGTAGAGGTGGCTGACGCCGAGCGTCGCCAGATAGTCCGCGATCGATGCGGCCGCGGCGAAGTCGAAGCCGGCGTGGAGCTGGACGCGATAGGTGGCGCGGAGCTGTCTCTGCACGTCAGCGCGGACGGTCGGCCGGCGCGACTGAACGGCATGACCGGTCCATGCGAGAAGCCTAGCCCCGGCTCACGGTCTGGACAACACGGGTAGATCCCGCGGGCTCGTTCAGGTATTTACCGCAGCGCAATGGCCCTCGCTCGAAAGTTGAGCCATACTTCTCGAGCCATGCTGATCGCCCAGATCACCGACACGCACATCAAGCCCCAGGGTGTCCTCGCGTACGGGCGCATCGACACGGCGCTCTATCTCGCGCGCGCGGTGGAGCACCTGCTGGGGCTGAGGCCGCGCCCCGACCTCGTGCTGGCGACCGGTGATCTCGTCGACGGTGGCCGCCCCGACGAGTACCGCCGGCTGAGCGAGCTGTTGGCGCCGCTGTCCATGCCGGTCTATCTCATTCCCGGCAACCACGACGCTCGCGATGCGCTCGCGGCGGCGTTCCCCGACCACGCCTATCTTCCGCGTGGCGGTCGGTTCATGCAGTACGTGGTCGAGGGCTATCCCGTGCGGCTGATCGCCCTCGACACGCTCGTGCCCGGTCAGGTTGGCGGTCTGCTCTGCGCGGAGCGGCTGGGCTGGCTGGCGGCGCGCCTCGCGGAGGCGCCCGCGCGCCCGACCGTGATCTTCATGCACCATCCGCCGTTCGTGACGGGAATCGCGCGAATGGACGCCCACGGTCTCGCCAACGCGAGGGAGTTCGCGGAGCTCATCGGCCGGCATCGGCACGTCCAGCGGATCGTGTGCGGTCACCTCCATCGTCCGATCCAGGCGCTCGTGGGCGGCACACTCGCCACGACCGCCCCGAGCACGGCGCACCAGGTCGCGCTCGATCTCGAGGACGAGCCTCTGGCGTTCACGATGGAGCCGCCGGCGTGCCAGCTCCACGTCTGGAGCGCCGAGGCCGGCCTGGTCACCCACACGAGCTACATCGGTCAGTTCGACGGACCGTACCTGTTCGCCAGCGGCGCGAAGCGCGCCGGGTAGGCGCTCCGCGACGCGGGGACTCCTCTTCGAGAGGGTCGCGCGGCTAGTCCATCCCCATCTCGCACATCTGGGCGACCGAATCCCAGGCGCCGCGCTGCTGCTGGCAGATCTGCTGCGCGCTTCGCGTCGACTGGGTGTAGGAGCACGTCTGGGCCGTGTTGTTGTAGGTGCCGCCGTGGGCCGCGCACATCGTCTTCGCGCTCAACTTGAACTTACCGGCGCATCCCGTCATGGCGAGCGCGGCAACCAGCGTGATCCCGACAACCAGCCGTCCGTGGTTCATGATCGTGTGCCTCCTGGGGAGGAGTGAGCTCCGGGTGGCCTATATTCGGGACGTCAGCGCGCGCCCGCCACTGACCCTTAGTCCTATAGGACCTACCCATAGGTTGGGTCGGCGGCGTGCAGCAGCCTCAACGGGGCTGCTGCAGCAACGACTCGGCGGCCTCCATCAGGGTTTCGGACAGGGTGGGGTGGGTATGGATCGTTGCGGCCAGGTCCTCGACGGTCATCGCGGTCTCGACGGCGAGCGCGCCCTCGGCGATGAGCTCGCCGGCGCCGGGGCCTACGATCCCGACGCCGAGCACGCGGCCGGTGTCCGGATCGGCGAGGATCTTCGTCAGGCCGTCGCTGCGGCCGAGCGTGAGGGCGCGGCCCGAGGCGGCCCATTCGCGCTTGGCGATCCTGACGGTGCGCCCCTCGCGCGCCGCCTCGGATTCGGTGAGCCCGCACCAGGCGACCTCGGGGTCGGTGAACACGACCGCCGGCACGACGACGTTGTCGAACGCCGCCGGGCGCCCCGCGATCACTTCCGCGGCGACCTTGCCCTGGCGCATCGCGCGATGGGCGAGCATGGGCTCGCCGGTGACGTCGCCGACCGCGTAGATCGCCGGGTCGGCGGTACGGCAGCGATCGTCGACGGCGACGAAGCCGCGCGCGTCGGCGCTCGCGCGTGTGTGCTCGAGACCCAACCCCGCGCTGGACGGGCGCCGGCCGACCGCGACCAGCACGCGATCGAAGGTTTGCGCGTCGCCGGCGTCGAAGCGCGCCTCGACCGCCGAGCCCTTCTCGAGGAGCGACGTCACCTTCGTGCCCAGGTGGATCTTCGCGAAGAGCTTCTCGCACCGGCGGGCGAGCGGCTGGACGAGGGCTCGGTCCACGCCCGGCAGGAGCCCGTCGGTCATCTCGACGAGGGTCACCTGGCTCCCGAGCGCCGCGTAGACCTGACCGAGCTCGAGACCGACGTAGCCGCCGCCGATCACGAGGAGCCGCTCGGGCACCTCGCCGAGCTCGAGCGCCGCCGTCGAGTCGATGATGCGATCGCTGACGAGCGCCAGTCCGGGCAGCCGCGCCGGCGCCGAGCCCGTCGCGACGATCGCGTGCTTGAAGCGCACCTTCTGCGGCTCGTCGCCCTCCACGCGCAGCTCGCGCGAGCTCTCGAAGACGGCGCGGCCGCCGATGACGTCGACGCTCTTGGCCTTCGCGACCGACGTGAGCCCCCGCGCGAGCCGGCCGACGACGCGCTCGCTCTTCCACTTGCGCAGCGGGTCGAGCGAGACGCGCGGCTCACCGAAATCGACGCCGAGCTCGCGGGCGCGCTCGGCGTCCTCGATCAGCGCGGCGACGTGAAGGAGCGCCTTCGACGGGATGCAGCCCTCGAAGAGGCAGGCGCCGCCGAGGCGCTTGCCGCCGTCGACGACGACGGTCTCGAGCCCGAGCTCGGCACAACGAAACGCCGCCGAATAACCGCCGGGCCCGCCGCCCACGACGGCCACGTCCACCTCGACGACGAGGTCGCCCATCACCACGGACGGATGCGTCCTTTACTCGGGCTCGACCTGGCCGCGAACCGCCCAGGCGCGGGCGATCAGATGGATGCTCCCGTCGGGCTTGGTCGGCATCGTCGCCCGGATCCGCTCGCGGAGCGCGGCGCGCCGCTCCTCGGTGAGCGACATGCAGTAGCCGGGCGCCGGTGCCTGGCCGCCGAGGAACGGCGTCCAGTAGTCGTCGAAGTCCTTGAAGACGGTCGGCACGTCGATGGCGAGGACACGGACCTGCGTCAGTCCCACCGACTCGAAGAGCTCGACCAGCGGCCCCGGGCGCGCGCTCTGGAATCGCCGTCCCTCGTCGAGCTCGAGCGCCGGCGGATCGAGCGCGACCGCCGCGTCCCAGAAGCGGCGCATCAGCTGCATCTCACCGGCGTAGTCCCAGACGTACGCGGCCACCGTGCCGCCGGGGGACAGCGCACGCTGCATCTCGGCGACGGCCTTCGCCGCGTCCGGCACGAAGTTCAGCATCAGCCCGGAGACGGCGATGTCGTGCTCGCCGTCCTTGACCGGTAGCGATTGCGCGTCGCCCGGTCGGAAGCTCACCCGCGGATCGGTCACGCGCGCGCGCGCGTAGCCGAGATATTCCTCGGAGCGGTCGACGCCGACGACGGCGTCGGGGGAGCAGCGCGCAACGATGGCTTCGCTCAGCGCGCCGGTTCCGCAGCCGACGTCGAGCCAGCGGAGACTCTCGGGCGCGTCGAGCCAGCGCAGGAACTCCCGCGCGACGAGACGGCTCCAGCGACCCACGTAGGGTTCATAGGCGTCGCCGCTCGACCAGGTGTCTCGATGGTCGGGCATCATGGCCTCCTTCTCTCTGAATACCAGTCCAACAAAAGCTACCACTCCAGCAAAAGCTGTTCAGGGCGCTCGAGCCGACGCACGATCGCGGCGGCGAAGCGCGCGCCGTCGGCGCCGTCGGCGATGCGATGGTCGAATGTGAGCGAGATCGGCAAGAGCATTCGCGGCACGATCCGCCCCTCGTGCACGACGGGCTCTTCACGCCCGCGGGCGACACCGAGGATAGCCACCTCGGGATAGTTGATGATCGGAATCGCTCCCGTCCCGCCGAGCGCGCCGATGTTTGTGATCGTGAACGTTCCGCCGCGCAGGTCGTCGAGCGTCGCCTTGCCCTCGCGCACGCGCTGGGCGAGCGCCGCCAGCTCGCGCTGCAGCTCGACCAGCGGCTTGCGGTCGACGTCGCGGATGACCGGCACGATCAAGCCTCGCTCGGTCGCCACCGCCACGCCCAGATGATGGTAGCGCTTGACGATCAGCTCGCCGGCCGCCGGATCGAGGCTCGCGTTGAACTGCGGGTGCTCCTGGAGCGCGAGCGCGGCCGCCTTCAGCAGAAAGCTCGTCAAGGTGAGCGTGATGCCGCGCCCGCGCGCGGGCTCGATGTTGCGTCGGATGATCGCGTCGAGCTCGGTGACGTCGGCCCGGTCGAAGTGGGTCACATGAGGGATGAGCGTGGCCGACAGCGTCATGCGCTCGGCGATGGTGCGACGCAGGTGCGACAAGGGTTGCCGCTCCACCGGCCCCCACTGCTCGAACCGCGGAAGCGGCGGCGGCTCCACACCAACCGCCGCCAGCGGCTTGGCCACGGCCGCCCGCTCCGGCGCCCGCCCATCCATGGCCGGGGCCGCCGTGCCCTGCCGAGCCCCACCGACGGCCGCCCGCACATCGTCGTCGGTCGCACGTCCACCCGGCCCCGTCGCGCTCACCGCGCGCAGATCCACTCCAAGCTCACGCGCCAACCGCCGAGTCGCCGGAGTCGCGGGCACCGGCCCGGTACTAATCGCCGCCGTCGTTCCCGCGGTCGCCTCCGCCGCCCCTGCGCCAGTTCGTGCCGACGCCAGCGCTTGTCCGGAACTCGCGCTAGTCGGGGCCGGTGCCCGACCTAAGTCCGCGCGCGCCGTCACGTTCGCGGACGCCGGCCCGCCCCCTCCCCCCGACGCCACCCCAGCCGAGTCCTCGAACGTCACGAGCACATCGCCTACTTTTACGGTCTGACCCGGCTGGACGTGAATGCGAGCCACACGACCGGCGAAGGGTGAAGGGATTTCGACCGTGGCTTTGTCGGTCTCGACCTCGAGCAGAGGCGCGTCCTCCGCGAGGACATCACCTTCGTTGACGAGCACCTTGACGATCTCGGCTTCGGTGAGCCCTTCGCCCAGGTCGGGAAGCGCGAACGGTCGGGGCATGGTCTACCGGCTCCGAGGATCCGCGGCGGGCCGCACGGCCATCACCACGCTCAGAACGCGAGGGTCTCGCGGACGGCGGCGACGACGCGCGGCACGTCCGGGACGTTGGCTTTCTCACGCGCGAAGCCGACGAACGGGACGTCGTGCGCGGTCACGCGCCGGATCGGCGCCTCCAGGGAGAGAAAGGCGCCGTCCATGATCGAGGCGGCGATCTCGGCGCCGGGGCCGAAGCTGCGCGGCGCCTCGTGAACGACCACCGCGCGGCCCGTCTTCTTGACCGACGTCACGAGCGTCTCGCGGTCGAGCGGCGAGACCGTGAGCAGATCGATCACCTCGACGGCCGCCCCGTCCTCGTCGCGCACGACGTCGGCGGCCTCGAGCGCCACCCGGAGCATCGCGCCGTAGGCGACCAAGGTGAGGGCGTCACCCTCGCGGACCACCTGCGCCCGCCCGATCGGGATGACCTCGATCTCGTCGGGGACCTCTTCCTTGGCGGCATGGTAGAGCGACTTCGCCTCGAAGAAGATCACCGGATCGGGATCGCGGATCGCGGCGGCCAGCAGCGCGCGGGCGTTTCGCGGACCCGACGGGATGACCATCTTCAATCCGGGGATGTGCGCGTAGAACTGCTCCTCCGACTCCGAGTGATGCTCGAGCGCGCGGACGCCTCCGCCGTACGGCATGCGGATCACCATCGGAATGTTGAAGCGCCCCTGCGAGCGCATCCGGTAGCGCGCACAGTGGTTCTCGATCTGGTGGAAGCACTGGAAGGCGAAGCCCGAGAACTGGATCTCGCAGACGGGCTTGAGGCCGTAGAGCGCCATTCCGACCGCGGTGCCGATGATCGCCGCCTCGGCGAGCGGACTGTCGATGACGCGCTGGGAGCCGAAGGTCCGCTGCAGATCGTCGGTCACACGGAAGACGCCGCCGTCCACGCCGACGTCCTCACCCAGGACGAGCACGTCGGCGTCGCGCTCCATCTCCTGGAAGAGCGCCTGGTTGAGCGCCTTGACCATGTTCAGCTTGGCCATGGCCTCAGCGCCGCGTCAGCCGCTGGCCGCGCATCGGAGTGGCCCCCTGCGGGTTCGTCTCGTCGGGAGGCGCCGGCGCCGTGTTCTCGCGGGCGGCCAGCTCCTCGCGCTGGGCTTCGAGGTTCGGCGGAAGCTCGGCGTACACGTGGTCGAACATCGTCAGCGGGTCGGCGGGCGGAGTCGCTTCGAAGCGGCGAATCGCCTCGGCGATCTCGTCGTCGAGCCGCTGTTCGAGTCCTTCTTCGAGAAGGTTCCGCTTCTCGAGGTACGCGCGGAAGCGGGTCAGCGGGTCCTTCTGCTCCCACATCGCGACTTCCGCATCGCTCCGGTACTTGGTGGGGTCGTCGGCCGTCGTGTGAACGCCGAGGCGATAGGTCACGCACTCGATCAAGGTCGGCCCGTCGCCCGCGCGGGCCCGCGCGACCGCCTCGCGCGCGGCGGCGTAGACGGCCAGGACGTCGTTGCCGTCCACCTGGATTCCGGGCAGCCCGTACGCCAGCGCCTTCTGCGCGATCGTGCGCGAGTGCGTCTGCTTCTTCAACGGCACCGAGATCGCCCACTGGTTGTTCTGGCACACGAAGACGACGGGGACGTGCCAGACTCCGGCGAAGTTCAGCGCCTCGTGGAAGTCGCCCTCCGAGGTCGCGCCGTCGCCGAAGTACGCCATGACGACCACGTCGTCGCCCCGGTACTGGGCCGCGTAGGCGAGGCCCACCGCATGGGGCAGCTGGGTCGCGACCGGGATCGTGATCGGCAGATCGCGCTGATCGGGCGCCGGCTGGCCCCCTTCGAGGTGGCCCGCGAAGAAGAGCAGGAGCTTCTCGATCGGCCATCCCCGCCAGATCATTGCCGCCGTCTCGCGGAACGACGGCACCATCCAGTCGGTCGGGCGCAGGGTGAAGACGCTCCCCATCTGGGAGGCCTCCTGGCCCTTGGTCGGCGCGAAGGTCCCGATGCGTCCCTGGCGCTGGAGCCGCACCATGCGCTCGTCGAGGCGGCGGCCGAGCAGCATCGAGCGATAGAGCGACCTCAGATCCGTGTCGGCGAGCTTGGGCTCGAGCGCGGTGTCGAGGTTGCCGTCGCTGTCGAGGATCGACAGGTATTCGACCTGGAAGCGTGGTTCGAGGGCGATTCTGGGCATGGCGGCCCAAAACCCATTCTAACCCTCGGGACCCCGAACGCTACTTCTTCGCGGCTTGGGCTCGCTTGGGGGGGGCGGCGGGGGCGGCGGCCTGCTTGGCCTTCGCCAGGGGCCGCTTCTCGCCCGAGGCGACCCGCTTGGCCAGGCTCTCCTTGAGGGCCTCCATCAGGTCGATCACCTGGGCGCGGGGCGCCTCGGGCGCGGCGACCGTGACTTCCTTGCCTTCGACCTTCTGGTTGACCAAATCGAGGACCCGGTGGCGATACTCGTCCTCGTACTGCTCGGGGTGGAACTCGTCGTTCGACAGGCCGTCGATGAGCTGGCCGGCCAGGTCGAGCTCGCCCGGCTTGATCTTCGCCGATTGCCCCCGATCGATCTCGCCGAAGTCCCGCACCTCATCGGCGAAATACATCGTGTGGAGCATCAGACCGCCTTGCGCCGGACGGATGAGCACGAGGCTCTCCTTGCCGCGCATGACGAACTTCGCGAGCGCGACACGCCCCTGCTTCTCCATCGCGTCGGCGAGGAGCCGGTACGCTTTGTCGCCGCCCTTGTCGGGGCCGAGGAAGTAGGTCCGCTCGAAGTAGATCGGATCGACCGACTGGAGCGGCACGAACTCGGCGATGTCGATCATCTTCGACGCGTCGCCCTCGAGCGACTTCAGCTCGTCGTCGGCCACCCGCACATACTGGTCCTTGGAGAACTCGTAGCCGCGAACGAGCGACGCGCGATCGACGACCTCGTTGCACACGGGGCAGAACGTCTGCTGCTTGATGCGCGAGCCGCACTTCGCGTGCAGCATGTTGAAGGCGACGTTCGCCGACGAAGCCGCCGCGTACATTCGGACGGGAATCGAGACCAGCCCGAACGAGATCGTTCCCGAGCCGATCGAGTGCGGCGCCATGTTTGCACGATAGCACGATGGTCCCTATGATGCGCGAAGGGCTCTCCTCTCCCATGGATAGCGTTCCGGCGACCGTCGAGCGGCAAGATATCGGGGCTCCCGAGCCCGAAGGGCGCCCGCGCATCGCGTTCGTCACGATTCTCGCGGCGGTCGTCCTCTTCGCGTTCCTCGCGATGATGGTGTGGCTGCAGTACTCCGGCTCGCGCGTCGAAGGCGTGGAGGAGCCCGAGCGCGCGCTCGCGCTGATCGTCGGGCGCACGATGGACATCGACGAAGCGGTCGGTCGCGCGTCGGCGTGGGAGCGCGTCGTGTATCGCGTGCTGTCGACCGACCCGGCGGAGGATCTCGACGAGGCGCTTCGCTGGTACGAGGAGCTGGCGAGCGCGTCGTTCGATCCCGCGGTCGATTTGCACCTGACGATCCTCGAGGGCGAGGCCGGTCGCCTGGACCGCGTGCGACGTCGGACGGAGGAATGGGAGCGCCGCGGTGACCCGCTCCCCGCGTTCGCGCGCCTGGTCGGCGCCGCCTATCTCGGTGAGGACGTCGAGGGCGAGGCCGGCCCTGACGCCGACGCGGCCCTCGCGGACGCGCTCGAGCCGGGCTGGTTCAGAGACCGGCTCGCGACCCGCCTCGCGACCCGCCTGGGCGACCAGAATCTCCTGACCGCGGCGACGGCGGCGCAGGCCGAACGGTCCAGCCGGCTGCTGGCCCGTATGCGCGTGACCGTGGCGATCGAGGTGGTACTGATCGGCCTCGGGTTCGTCCTGCTCGCGCGGGTGGTGTGGCGGCGGCGAGCCCTCGACCGGGTCAGCGTCGTCGTCCTGCCGCCGCCCTGGCCCGGACGCACCGGCATCCGCGTGCTGATCTGGGGCGGCGCGCTCGGGGCGATCACGCTGACCGTCCTCTATGTCGCATCGTCGTTCGGCCCGGATCGACCATACTCGCGCGTCCTCATCGGCGCCGCCACGAACCTTTCGTTCGTGCCGCTGATCGCGCTCGCCTCGCGCTATCTGATCCGGCCGTCGGGGCTCCGCCTGAGCGAGAGCTTCGGGCTGGTGCCGACTCCCGACGGGGCGCGCCGACTCGTGCTCGTCGTCCTCACCTTGCTGGCGCTCGGTCAGGTCGGCGAAGGCGTCATCGATCTGGCCGGACGCTGGCTCGGCTTCTCCGCGCACTGGACGGAATGGTTCGATCGCGATCTAGTGTGGGGATCGCGGACCGTGGTGGGGCTGACGGTCTTCGACACGGTCGTCCTGACGCCGGTGTTCGAGGAGATCGTGTTCCGTGGGCTCCTGTTCGCGACCTTGCGCCGGCGGTTCGGCGTGGGCAGCGCCGCCGTGCTGAGCGCCGCCATCTTCGCCGTCGCTCACGGCTACGGCGTCCTCGGGTTCGCGGCCGTCTTCTGGAGCGGCCTCCTGTGGGCGTGGGCGTACGAGCGGACGGGCAGCCTGCTCCCGTCGATGGCGGTGCACGCCGCGGACAATCTCATGGCCTCGCTGTCGGTGATCCTGGTGCTGCGTGGCTAGCCGCGACCTCGGGGAATATCGCCGCAAACGCGATCCGGCCGCGACGCCGGAGCCCTTCGGCGGCCCCGGCCCGACCGGGGGCAGCCGGTTCGTCGTCCACAAACATTCGGCGCGCCGGCTCCACTACGATCTGCGGCTGGAGATCGACGGGGTGCTGAAGAGCTGGGCCGTGCCCAAGGGTCCCTCGATGCGCTCGCACGAGAAGCGGCTGGCCGTTCACGTGGAGGATCATCCGCTCGAGTACGCGGACTTCGAGGGCGTTATTCCAGAGGGTAACTATGGGGCCGGTCCGTCGATCGTGTGGGACGCCGGGCGGTTCCAGCTCCTGAAGCCCGAGCCGGCGAGCGAGCAGATCGCGCGCGGCAAGCTCGAGTTCGAGCTGTTCGGCTTCAAGCTGCGCGGGCGATGGACGCTCGCCCGCATGAGCGGCAAGGATCGTGACTGGCTCCTGCTGAAGAAGTCCGATGAATACGCCGGCGAGACGGAGCCGACCGAGCGCTATCCCGAATCGGTGCTCTCGGGGCTCACGATCGAGGAGCTGCGCGACGGCGCGACGCGGGTCGAGACGTTGCGCCGGCGACTGACCGAGCTCAAGGCCCCGCGCGGCGCGATCGCGCCACACGGCGATCTCCTGATGCTCGCGACGCTCGTCGACGACGTGCCGACGGAGCCAGCGTGGCTCTTCGAGATCAAGTACGACGGCGTCCGCGTCCTCGCCTCGCGCGCCGGCGACGAGGTCGAGCTGCGCCATCGGAGCAATCAGGTCGTCACGGCGCGCTACCCCGAGGTGGTGGCGGCGCTGCACGCGCTCCCTCTCCAGAGCTTCCATCTCGACGGCGAGATCGTGGCGCTGGACGACCGGGGCCGCTCGAGCTTCCAGCGGCTCCAGGAGCGCATGGGCCTCACGCGTCCGGCCGACATCGAGCGGGCGCGGGGCGAAGTGCCGGTCAGCGCCGTCTTCTTCGACGCGCTCGGTCTGGACGGGCGCGATCTACGACGGCTGCCGCTCGAGGCGCGCAAGGAATGCTTGAAGCTCCTCGTCCCACCGCGCGGCGTCGTCTACTTCGGCGATCACGTCCTGGACCACGGCGCGGACTTTCTCGCCGCGGCGTGCGAGCAGGGCCTGGAGGGCGTGGTCGCCAAGAAGCGCGACAGTCCGTATGGCGCGAAGCGCTCGAAGGACTGGCTCAAGATCAAGTGCCAGCTCCGGCAGGAGTTCGTGATCGGCGGCTATACCGTGCCGCAGGGGACGCGCGCTCACTTCGGCGCGCTGCATCTGGGTCTCTACGACAAGGGCCAGCTCGTGTACGTCTCGAAGGTCGGCACCGGCTTCGACGACCGCGCGCTCAAGGTCATCAGCGAGAAGCTCCGTCCGCTCGCCCGCTCGACCTCACCGTTCGTGCGCGGCACGCCCGGTGGGCGGGGCCACCACTGGGTCGAGCCGAAACTCGTGGGCGAGGTTCGCTTCACCGAGTGGACACGCGATGGCGGGATCCGTCATCCCTCTTTCCTCGGGTTGCGTGAGGATAAACGCCCAGAGGATTGCGTGCGCGAGACGCCCGGCGTGGCGGGTGGCGAGGGGGCAGGGGTGGGGGGCGCGGTGCGGGCTGCGTCACCCACTCGCCCGTCTTCCGCGGCTCTGCGAGCCGCGGGCGGGACTCGGGGGTCCCACTCCGCCCGCACCGCGCCCCCCACCCCTGCCCCCTCGCCACCCGGTGAGACGGGCGATCGCACACACGCCTCCCGGCGTTCGTCTTCGGCGACCCCGTCGAAGGCGGCGCCGGATCGGCGGCGCGCGGGCGTAGCGAGTGAGCAGGGCGTGGTGAATGAGGGGGGCGTGCGTGGGGGCGGCGAGAAGCGCGTCGGAGCGGATGAGAAACGGGTGACGGTCACGAATGCGGGGAAGGTGTTTTGGCCGGATGAGGGGTATACGAAGTCGGATTTGATCGAGTACTACGACGCGGTCGCGCCGTGGCTCTTGCCTTACTTGAAGGATCGTCCGCTGGTGCTCACGCGGTATCCCGACGGGATCAAGGGGAAGTCGTTCTTCCAGAAGGACGCGCCCGAATGGACGCCGTCGTGGATCCGGACTCAGCGGATTCACGCCAACGACGTGGACCGCGACATCGACTACTTCATCGTCGACGACCGCGAGAGTCTTCGCTACGTCGTCAATCTCGGGACGATCCCCCTGCACCTGTGGAGCTCGCGGCTGACCTCGCTCGACAACCCGGACTGGCTCGTCCTCGATCTCGATCCCAAGGGCGCGCCGTTCACGGACGTGATCAAGGTCGCGCAGGCGCTTCACCGCATCCTGGACGAGCTCGCGTTGCCCAGTTACGTGAAGACCTCCGGCGCGACTGGCCTGCACATCTTCCTCCCGCTCGGCGCCGGCTACGACTACGACGTCACGCGGACCTTCGCCCGGCTTCTCGCGACCATGGGCGTGGAAGCGGAGCCCACGATCTCGACGATCGCGCGCCCGCTGCGCTCGCGCGGCGGCAAGGTCTACATCGACTTCGGCCAGAACGGGCGGGGGCAGACGGTCGTCGCGCCGTTCTCGGCGCGCCCGCTGCCCGGGGCCCCGGTATCGTGTCCACTCCGCTGGGAGGAAGTCACCGCGACGCTCGATCCCACGCGCTTCGCGATCAAGACGGCGCCGGCGCGCTTCGAGAAGCTGGGCGACCCGCTGGCGCCGGTGCTCACCGGACGCATCGACGTCGCGGCCACCCTGCGCAAGCTCGAGCACCGCGCGCCGGCTGATCGCTGAGCGCCAAGCCGAAGCTTCTGATCGCGCCGCGACCGGCGCCGGATGACCAGCGGCGCCCTTCGGCCTGTCAGGCGCGCGGCCCCTCGAGACTCGTTCTGAGAATCGCCAGCATCTCGTCGATCTCGCCACGCGTCACCGTGAGCGCCGGCATGAAGCGGAGCGTATCGGGGCGCGGCGCGTTCACGAGAAGGCCATGGTCGAGCGCAGCCGCCGAGACCTTCTTCGCATCCCGGGCCTCGAGCGCGAGCGCTTGCAGCAACCCGCGACCACGGACTTCGCCGTGGCCCAGCTCGCCGGCGAGCGCCCGCAGGCGGTCCATCAGATAGATGCCGTTGGCGACGACCGAATCCAGGAATTCCGTCTTGGCGACCGTCTCGACCACCGCGCAGCCGACGGCGGCCATCAGCGGGTTGCCGTTGAAGGTGCCGCCCTGGTCGCCGTACTCGAAGCAGCTGACGCGGCCGGTGGCGACCAGCGCCGCGAGCGGGACGCCCCCGCCGAGACCTTTCCCGACGGTCACGATGTCGGGAGCGACGCCCGCGTGCTGGTAGCCGAAGAAGCGGCCGGTGCGGCCGACGCCGGTCTGGATCTCGTCCAGGATGAGCAGGAGGCCATGCTCCTTCGTGAGCGCCGAGAGTGCGCGCAGATACTCGTCGCCGGCCGCGAACACGCCGGCCTCGCCCTGGATCGGCTCGAGCATCACCGCGACCGTGGCCGGCGTGATGGCGTCAGCGACCGCGCCGAGGTCGCCCAGCGGGACCTTCCGAAACCCGGGGACCTTCGGCGGGAAGATATCGTCCCAGCCCGGCTTGCCGGAGGCGGCCATCGTGGCGAGCGTGCGTCCGTGAAAGCTCGCGTGCATCGTGATGATCTCGTAGGCGCCGCCACGATGGCGGGCGCCCCACTTGCGCGCCAGCTTGATCGCACCTTCGTTCGCCTCGGCGCCGCTGTTGCAGAGAAACACCTGGTCGAGCCCCGATGCCTCGGCCAGGAGGCCGGCCAGCTTGGCCATGGGCTCGTTGTAGTACGCGGGGCTGCAGTTGATCAGACGGGCGCCCTGTGCGCTCAGCGCGTCGAGCACCACGCGCGGCGAGTGGCCCAGACAGTTCACCGCCCAGCCCTGGACGAAATCGAGATAGCGCTTGCCATCGCGATCCCAGAGCCACGAGCCGGCGCCCTTGACCATGACGGGCGAGGGCCGCTCGGTGATGTTCATGATGTGGTCGAGCTCTGTGCTCATGACGTCATCCTCCCGTGAAGTCGAATTGGCTCAGTCGAGACGACGCTGCATGATCGTGACGTCGTGCCAGCGGCCGAGCTTGAATGCCGACTCGCGCTCGCGGCCGACCGGCTGGAAGCCGTGGTGCGCGTGCAGCCGCAGAGACGCGGTGTTCTTCGCGGTGATCCGCGCCAGGATCGAGTGGTGCTCGAGCGCCCGCGCGCGCCGGATCAGCTCGGTGAGGATCAGACCGCCGAGCCCCGCCCCCCGATGATTCCGCTCGACGTAGACGGAATCCTTGACGGTTCGAGCGAAGGCCGGCTTTCCCTGATAGGGCGAGAGCGAGCCGTAGGCCAGCACGTCCTCGTCACGCTCGGGGTCGTCGGAGGCGACCGCGGCCACGACCACCGGGTAGCGCTCGGTGTGTTGCTCGAGCCACTCCCGCTGAGCGACCAGGCTCCGGGGCTCGGTGTCGGTGGTCGCGTCGGTGCCGAGGATTTCGTGGTTCCAGATCGCGGTGATCTGCGCCAGATCCGATTCCCGGGCGGCGCGGACCCTGACGCGATCGTCCGGCGCCGCGCTACGCGTGCACGGGGTGGTGCGCGCTGCAGGCCGTCGCGGGGCTGGGGCGCCGCCGGCCGAGGCGCGCCCGTAAATGGGCGGGCAGGACCTCAGCGCGGCGAAGAAGCCTCCGGCGTCCGGCATCGACGCGGGCGCGGTCCAGACGGTCCTTCGCGAGGATCTCGAGGGCGTAGTAGCTCTGGTCCATGCGCGCATGATCCCCCAGAGGTCAGTATCAGGGAAATCAATTGTCTTGATCATTACGATCAGGTATTTTTTGATCTCCCCGTCGTGAACATCCAGCTCGCGCACCTGCAGACGCTCGCCACGGTCGCGCGCCACGGGAATTTCTCCCGGGCGGCGCGCGAGCTCCGGCTCACGCAGCCGGCCGTCAGCATGCAGGTACGCCAGCTCGAGCAGGAGCTGGGGCTGGCGCTGCTCGAGCGCGTCGGCAAGCGGACCTACACGACCAAGGCGGGCGAGCTCCTCCTGGCGCATGCCGGACGCGCGATGCGGGAGCTCGAGCGCGGTCTCGAGCTCGTTCAGCAGCTCCGAGGCATCGTGGCCGGACGCATCCGGCTCGGCACGAGCGCGTCGTTCAGCATCTACTTGCTGCCATCCGCGCTGCGGAGATTCCGCGCGCGCTACCCGCAAACGGAGCTGGTCGTCGTCACCGGCAACGCGCCGGAGATCACGCGCGCGGTTGTCGCCAACGAGCTCGACGTCGGGATCGTGAGCCTGCCGGTGCGGGAGCGCGAGCTGGCGGTGACCGCGCTCCACCGCGACGAGCTCGTGGCGATCGGGCCGCCCGACCGGCGCTGGCCGCGCCGCCGCGCGACCGCGGCCGAGCTCGCGAAGGAGCCCCTGATCCTGTTCGAGCAGGGGGCGACCCTGCGCCGCGTGATCGACGACTGGTTTCAGCGAGGCGGCGCGACGCCGGCCCTGCCCATGGAGCTCGGCAACACGGAAGCGATCAAGAAGCTGGTCGAGTCGGGGCTGGGGCTGTCGGTGACGTCGTGGTTCGCGGCCAAGCCCGACGTGCGGGCGCGGCGACTCAGCGCGGTGAAGCTCGCGCCGCCGCTGTTTCGGCAGATCGGGATCGTGCTCCGGCGCGACAAGCCGAAGACGCCGGTGCTCGACGCTTTCCTGGCAACCCTGGACGACCTGCGTCGATCCCTGGGCTAGCGCGTGGCCGGCCGCCCACCTACTTCATCGCGGTCGCCCACTGGCCGATCTGCACGCGGGCGACCAGGGTGTACGTCCCGCCGGCCTCGGGCTTGAAGATCGAGGCCTCGCCCTCTCTGATCTCGAACCAGTCCTTGCCGAACGCGTCGAGGATGTTTGGCTTGTGGGTGACGATGAGCGTCTTCGTGCCGGGATCCGGCGCCGTCGCGACGAGCGCTCGACACGGACACGGGCCCGCGCTCAGGCTCGGCCGACGGACCTGCCGGTTGCCGGTGCGCTTAAGAACGCTCATCCTGCGGCGCTTCCTGCCGCTCCTTCAGGCCGATGGGCAGCGAGGCCGAAGGGCACTTCCCACTCTCCCGTCTCGTCGACCAGGCGATCTCCGATCTTGAGCTCCATCGGCAGCACCCGGATCGGCGGCGGCGCGGCGGCCTCGGGCTTCTTCTCGGGCTTCGGCTTAGCCATCGGCTTTGACTATCGATATGAAGTCATTGCGCGAGAGAAGCCTATGACCTAGAATCGCGATCGGCATGACGTCGCTTCGGCTTCCAGGTCATCTCTTGGCTCTTCTCCTGCTCCTCTATGTCGCCGCCGACTTCATGGACCCGTTCACACCTGGGGTGTTCTCCTTCGCGAATGACGACCTCTTTGTCGACGCCGTGGTCCAGCTCGACTCACATGCGTCAACGGATCGTCCGCCGACGGCGCCGATGATGCCCTCGGGGCGCCCGGCCGACTGTGACAATTGCAACGCCGCCGCTCAGGTGCGCACGGTTGCGCGGTCGCTCCGTCCGCAGCACATACGCTGGAAGCGTCTGAAGCACGACGACTCAGCCTCGTTCGCATCTTCCTCACCCCCGGACTCCTCGCCCACGCCTCACTCGTAGCTCGGGCCCAGAACGGCCAGCGGCGGGCCGTTCGGCTCCGCAGACGTTCCCAAGTGCACGAACGGCTCCGCCTGACGTTGTCCGAACAGGGGTTGGGGAATTATGAGCAGCCAGTGGCGAATGATGGACCTCCAGGGGATTCACGTCCTGGTGATCGATGATGACCAACTCGCGCGCCATTTCCTTCGGTCGGTCCTTGAGTTCTCGGGCGCGATCGTCACCGCCGCGAACACCGCCGATGCCATGCGCGCCGCGCTCATCGCCGACGTCATCGTCTGCGACCTCGTGTCGGCCGAAAGGGCTGGGAGCGAGTTCCTCACCCAGCTTCAGCAGCTCCACGTCCGTCTCGGACGCACGGTGCCGACCATCGCCGTGGTCCCGGCGGACACGAGGAGTGCGCGTGTGCGGGCGGCGGGCTTTCCGGTGTACTTGACGAAGCCGATCGATGGCGACGAGCTCCGCGCCGCGGTCCTGGAGCGGCTCCGCCAGTAGCGAGTGATGAGGGACGAGTTCCGCGTGTTTCTGAGTGGCGTGTCGGCTCGCGGCGCCTACTGTCTCAGCTGTCTCAGCGAAATGTATTCCGAGTCGGCTCGGACGGTCTCTAGATACCTGAACGAGATCGGGATCTCCAGCCGCCACGGCACTTGCGCCAATTGCGACGAGCGCCGGGAGACCTTCCGCGCCGATGCTTCTTCCTAGCCCGCCAGCGGCTCGCGTTGTCTCATCAGGAGCCCGATGAACGAGGAAGACATGACGCGTCTGAACGACGAGGCTCTCCTTCAAGAGAAAGCCCGAGAAGCGATCCGTCGCGGCACGCTGCCGAGAACGAGGCCTGATCGAAGGTTCGGCCGACCGGGCATCGGTGAGACCTGCGCGGTGTGCGGCGAACGGGTGGGGCGGAATGAGATGGCGTTGGAGATCGAGTTCAACCGTCACGGCGTGACGCCCGGGTTGGACCGCTACCAATTGCACATTCGGTGCTATACGGCGTGGGAAATCGCGCGGAGATTGCTCGACGAGGAGTAGCCGGCCGGGCCGTGTAGTCACTGCGCAGCCGGCTCCAACGGTTTGACAATCCTCGCTCAGCACGCCTGTACCGGATTGAGGCATCACCTCACCCAGAAGCTTGAGGAACCCTGCGAGGTCAAACGCTCCCTCTCCCTCTTCATGTTCCATGACTCACCCCTAACAAAACCCTCTATCAGACCTGAACTATTGGCGGTGTGCGGGCTCCAGCGGCCGGCTGATGACCCCCCCCAGATCCATTCCTCGTCCGCGCCACCGTCCATCTCTCCGCATCGGCGGTGCTCCCCGCGGTGACGTGCGGCGTGGTGTTGGGTGGCGCTTCTTGGTTACGAGCCCACGCGGCGGAGAGGCGCCTGAGAGGTCCTCGAGGGCGAGGCTTACATCGGGGAGATGCGGTCGGAGTTACTTGTCAGCTATTCGTGTTGCACTTCGTGGTGCACCTCCTTGCGCGAGATGGCTAGGTGTACGCTGGTGACGAAGAGGTAAAGCGGTCATGCAAGCGATTCGATTCGGGCTGCTCATCGCTGCGATCGTCACAATGACTGCGGCGTGTGCCGGCACCGGCGCCACGCCCCCGCCTGGCTCGCCTACGACCTTGATGTACGGGTGGGAGCACCACTTCTCGATCGAGTGGGCGGCGGCTGAGCAAGGCCCGAACGCACGAAAGGTCAGCGGCTACGTCTACAACCAGCACGGCGAGTTCGCCACGCACCTTCGAGTGCTCGCGCAAGCGATCGACCCAGCGGGTGCGGTGGTCGGTCAGCGGATCGCTTACGTGCCCGGTGGCGTGGGCGGATTCGGGCGCGCGTACTTTGAGGTTCCGAACTTGCCGGCTACCGCGGCCTACCGAGTCAGCGTGTGGGACTACACCTGGCTCCAGGCCCCCGGTGGACGCTTCCCGTGATTCGCCCTGATTCACCCCGCGATCACTGGCGCCACCACGGGACTCCTTTGGGCCACCGAAAACCGGTGCCCTGGACCCCCCGATTGGCGCGGACTTCCCGTGCGGCATCCCCGACCGATTTGTGCCAGGACGAAGGAGATTGATTTCCGAGGCCGCGCTGGCCCCCCGGCCCCCGAAGCGATGCGCCTAGACGCGGGAGAAGAGCTGACTGGCGCGGACTACCTGAGTTCCACTCGCCCACTTTAAGGACGGCCGCGTTCGCGTCCTTGGTCTACGAGGGCGCTGACATCAAATTGCGGCAGCGCCCTTGAAGAGAGGCGAGAACACGAGCCCGACCAAGTGCTCGAGTTGCTCGTAGCCGCAGGGCTTGGGGACGTAGGCGAAAACCCCGGCCTTGAGAACCTCGTCCGCGGCCCGGCCCGGCTGCTTTCCAGTGACAACAATCACGGGCAGCGAGGCGTCGAGCTTGCGCATCTGCTGGAGGAGCGAGATCCCGTTTACGCTCGTGAGCTGGGGATCGAGCAAGAGTAGATCTGGCGGTCCCTGCCAGAGCGCGGCGGCGATCTCGGGGCCGCTCGAGGCCGTCACGATCTCATACTCACGGGCGTGCCGGAAGTGGCTGAAGTACCCCTTGAGTTTCTCAACCTGAGCCCCTTGGTCGTCGATGAGCAGGACGCGCTTGCTAGACACGGCCCCCTACCTTCGTTACCTGCGGCCCAAGGCTTGAGCATCCGATCGCCGGCGCGACGCGCTGGCCCTCGCGCCGGGTGCACCGTTCGTGGGCGATGGAGACGAGCCACACGCCCACGTTCCCCGCAATCCTGATACCAGATTCACGTGGCTTGGAAGTGGTTGTTTCCAGTGTCGGTTCCGCAGGGAGCTATGCGGCCCAGCCCCGTTTCTGACCAGCATCCGTGATCAGGAACACGCCGCCCTCCTAATTCTCGCTTCACGCCGATGCGCTTGAAGGCGTATCCCTCAACTGGCGGGCTGGTCGATTCTCTGGGCGTTGTAGTTCGCCCCCTGGCAGGATCGCGTTTGCATCAGGTGACTATGGGACCTATAGGGGAATGAAATCTTTCATCCGAGAATCCCATTATGTAAAGCTTTCCAGAGTATGGATCCAACCCTCCTCCGGGACGTTATTCGACAACGGCTCAATGATGGCCGCCTGCCGCGAACGCCGCTCATCGAACTCGGGCATGGGCAGGGTATCGGACAAGCCTGCGCCGCCTGCGGATCGATCATCGCGATGAACCACAGGATGACCGTGCGAATGAGCGCGGAGGACTGGCGAACGCTTCGGCTCCATGACAACTGCTTTCGAATGTGGGACACCGAGAAGCACACGATAGGGCGAGGGGCCTAACGGCCGATGAGATCCGGACCGGAGATGGACCGATGGGTCTCCACCTCCCCAACCAGCTTCGGTGGAGCAGTGAGGCTCCGCCCGCGGTCGTCGCCAGTGAGTTGGGCGATCGAGGTTCTGGTCGTCGCGATCCTCTACTACGCGGCGGCGCGGCTGGGTTTGCTGTTGGCGTTTGAGAAGACCAACGCGACGCCGGTGTGGCCGCCGTCAGGGATCGCCTTCGCCGCCGTGCTGCTGCGCGGGTATCGCGTCTGGCCGGGGATTATGCTTGGGACATTCGTAGCGAACGTCATGGTCTTCATCGCCAACCAGGCGGCCGACGTCTTCACGATTGTCGCGGTCTCCTCAGTGATCGCGCTCGGGAACACTCTGGAAGCGACCGTGGGGAGGGCTCTGCTTGGCCGGTTGATCGGCCCGTTTACGAGGGCGGAAGACGTCTTCACGTTGACGACCGTTGCGCTCGTCGCCTGCTCCGTGAGCGCCAGCATCGGCCCGACGGCGATCGCGTTGGCGGGCATGGCGCCGTCAACCGGCTACGGGACCATCTGGTTCACGTGGTGGTTGGGCGACGCCGCCGGCATCTTACTCGTGACCCCGTTACTGATCACATGGAGCGCACAGCCGCGGCCCGGGTGGACTCTCGGCCAGCGGATCGAGGCCGCGCTGTTGTTTCTTTCGCTCCTCATCGGCGTGCACGTCGGGTTCGGGGGGTGGCTGTTCGACCGGGCCGCCCACTATCCGCTGACGTTCGTCCCGCTGCCGTGGCTCGTGTGGGCGGCGTTTCGATTCGGTCCACGCGAGGCGGCGACCGCGGCCGCCCTCACGTCGGGGATCGCGGTCTGGGACACGGTGAACGGGCTCGGCCCGTTTGCGAGGGACACGGTGAACGAATCCCTGCTTCTCGTGCAGGCGTTCGTCGGCGTCGTGACCGTGACGATCCTGACCATGGCGGCGCTCGTCGCCGAACGCCAGGACGCCCAATCGAGCCTTCGCCAGGCGCACGACACGCTGGAAACAGCGGTGGACAAGCGCACCAGGGTGCTCTGGCAGGTCAACGAACGTCTGCAGGCGGAGACCACCGAGCGCCAACGGGCGAGCGAGGCGCTGCGCAGCTCTGAGGCAAAGTTCCGGGGGCTGGTGGAATATGCCCCGGACGCCATGGTCATCGCGGATCAGGCCGGGGACATCGTCCTCGTCAACACGCAGGCGGTGGCGCTCTTCGGGCACTCCCGCGAAGAGTTGCTCGGGCGGCCGGTGGAGGCGCTCCTTCCTGAACGATGCCGATCGACGCACGTCGAGCAAAGGCGGGGGTATGTCGCGAATCCGCGCGTCCAGCGGATCGGCGTCGGGATGAAGCTGTACGGGTTACGGAAGGATGGGACCGAGTTCCCGGTTGAAATCAGACTGGCTCCCCTTGAGACCGACCAGGGCGTGTTCGTCTCCAGTGTCATCCGCGATGTCACGGCTCATCGGCCTTGACGTGCTGGAGACGGACACCAATCACGTTGCTATCGTCCGAAATAATGAGGCGCTCGGCGCTGGGTGTGCCCCGCACACGACGAACGCGGTCCCGAACCCGCGCGGTCAGGGGTCTCCGCCGTCAGGGGAGGAACCGTTCGGTGCTCGGTTTCACGAGGCGCAGCAGCAGCAGCGTGCGCGGGAAGAATCCGACAGAGTTCGCGCAAAAGAAGCGACGCAGAGGCGGCTTGAGCAGCAAGAGATAGACCGGCGCGCGGATCAGCGCGCTCGTGAGCAGGGGCGCGAGCAGGGTTGCGAGCTCTACAATTGTATACGCACCCGCGGTGCCTGCTAGACAGCAGGGAACCGTGAGAGGGAACGTGGCGTCGCACCGAGCGTGCAGCGAGGAAGGCGCGGACGATTGAGGAAAAAAGGAGCGTCGGTTCTCACTCGATCACCTGATCCGCCCGGGTAGCGTCCCGATTACTGTGGAAACTGTAGAGGCGTAGCTTCAGGCTTCAATACCGCGCTCAGTCACTGGATGATCTCGTCAGCGCGCAGCAGTAGTGACTGCGGAATCGTGAGGCCGAGCGCCTTCGCCGCCTTCATGTTGATGACCAGCTCAAACTTCGTCGCCTGCTCGACAGGAAGGTCGGCTGGCTGGGCTCCCCGGAGAACCTTGTCGAACACGGACAAAACGCGGACAGCGAGGTTACCGGTGCGTACGCAGCAGATTTTGAAAGGCCGCTGCACGCCGGGTCGACTCAGCCTCGTGCTTGAAGAACACGTACGCGTCGCGCCAGCCGGCGCCGACGCGGTCGAGCGTCGCGATCCAGCGCGTCAGATCGTCATCGCTGTACTCGACGGCGCGGAGGCGCAGGTAGCCGAAGTCCGCGGTGGCGACCTCCGGCGTCGTGCCCTCCTCGGTATCGGCGATGCAGAGCGACGCGTTGCGCGAGCGGAGCAGCGCGTACACCTCGTCGTCGAACCAGCTCTCGTGGCGGAACTCGAAGGCCGCGCGGAACCCGTCCGGCAGGATCGACAAGAGCTCGCCCAGCCGATCGGTCGCCTTCTTGAAGTTCGGGGGGAGCTGAAAGAGCAGAGGGCCGAGCTTGTCGCCGAGCGTGCGCGCGGTGGCGCAGAAGTAGCGCAGCGGCTCGTCGACGGAGCGGAGCCGGGCGAAATGTGTGATCCGCTGCGGCGCCTTGAGGACGTACGTGAAGCCCGCGGGGGCCGTCGAGGCCCAGCCCGCGACCGTCTTCTCGTTCGGCATCCGATAGAACGTCGCGTTGATCTCGACGGTCGAGAAACGCTCGACGTAGTAGGCGAGCATCTTCGAGGCCGGAAACTTCTCGGGGTAGAAGGTCCCCCGCCACTCCGGGTAGTTGTAGCCCGACGTCCCGACGTGGGTCTTCAGCCGAGCACCGCCGCGAGGGGGGTCGGAGGCTCACCCAGCGACTCCGCGACGCCGGGATGCACGACCTTCCCGCCCCAGACGTTGACCCCCTTGGCGAGCGCGGGATTGGCCCGCACCGCCGCCACCGCGCCGCGCCCCGCCAGCTCGATGACGTACGGGAGCGTCGCGTTCGTGAGCGCGAAGGTCGATGTGCGCGGGACGAGCGCCGGCATGTTGGCGACGCCGTAGTGGACGACGCCGCCGACGAGGTAGACGGGATCGAGCAGGGTCGTCGGGTGGATGGTCGCGACACACCCGCCCTGATCGACCGCAATGTCCACGATCACCGAGCCTTCCTTCATCTGGGACACCATCTCCTTGGTGACGAGGACCGGTGCCCGGGCGCCGGCGAGCAGCACGGCGCCGACCAGCAGGTCGGCGCGGCGAACGACCTGCTCGATGTTGAAGCTGTTCGACATCAACGTGACCACCTGGCCGCGGAAGAGATCGTCGACGTGGCGCAGGCGATCGACGTTCACGTCGAGGATCGACACGTCGGCGCCGAGCCCGACGGCGGTCTTGACGGCGTTGAGGCCGGCGGCGCCCGCCCCGAGAATCACGACGTTGCCCGGCGGCACGCCCGGAACTCCCGAGAGGAGGATGCCGCGGCCGCCGTGAGCCCGCCCGAGATAGTAGGCGCCTTCCTGAACCGAGAGCCGCCCGGCCACCTCGCTCATCGGCGTGAGGAGCGGCAGGCTGCCATCGGCGCGCTGGACGGTCTCGTAGGCGATCGCGATCGCACCCGAGTCGCGGAGCCCGCGGGTGAGCTCCGGCGCCGGCGCCAGATGCAAGTACGTGAAGAGGACCTGCCCTGAGCGCAGGCGCGCGACCTCCGGGGCGAGCGGCTCCTTCACCTTCAGCACGAGCTCGGCGCGACGCCAGACGTCGTCCACCGACGTGAGCTCGGCGCCGACCGCGGAGTATTCGTCGTCGCGGATCCCGCTCCCGGCTCCGGCGCCGCGCTCGACGAGCACGCCATGAGCGGCCTCGACCAGCGCCCGGGCGCCCGCCGGGGTGAGCGCCACGCGCTGCTCGCCCGGCTTGATCTCGCGAGGAACCCCGATGATCATCGCCTCTCCTTCGTGGCCGCCCGGCGTGGGGCGAGGAACTCGCGAATCAGCCGGTTGACGCGCTCGGGGTGCTCGTGCACCAGCCAGTGCGAGCCATCGGGGATCCGCTCGATCGTGAGGTCGGGAACGAAGCGCTCGAGCCCGTCGAGGTTGCCCGTGAGGAGCGCGTGGTCGCGCTCGCCCCAGATCACGAGCGTCGGTACGCGGACGGTCAGCCGCGCGACGTCGCCGCCGAGGTTTGGCGCCGGCGCGCCGTCACCGGCCGGCGGGCCCACGCCGGCCGCGCGGTACCAGTTGAGCCCGCCCGTCAACGCGCCGGGCTGCGACCAGGCTTCGAGGTATGCCGCGAGATCGGCGGCGGTGAAGCGGTCGCCGAGATCGCGGCTCAGAACCTCGACCAGCCGCGCGTAGTTGTCGGCGGCCAGGATCGACTCGGCCTCGGCGCTCCGGAACGTGAGCATGTAGCGACTGGCGGTCTGCTGGGCCGGATTCTCGCGAATCTCGCGGTCGAAGATCGCGGGGTGGGGCGCGTTGACGATGACGAGCCGCTCGAGCCGCTCGGGATGCGCGATCGCGAACGCCCAGGCGACGACGCCACCCCAGTCGTGACCGACGAGCACGAATTTCTCGTGGCCGAGATGCGCGGCGAGGGCGCGCAGATCCTCGACCATGTGCGGGACCCGGTACTGGGACAGCTCGGCCGGCTTGGCCGAGAGGTTGTACCCGCGCATGTCCGGCGCGACGGCCTGATGATCGCGGCCGAACTCATGGAGCTGCCGGCGCCACTCGTACCAGAACTCCGGGAAGCCGTGCACGAACAGCATGAGCGGACCCCGGCCCACCGTCACATAGTGCAGGCGGATCCCGTTGACCTCGGCGTACGCGTGGTCCATAGATTCGAGCTACGCTCACCTCACATATAACAGGAAAAATCGCGCCAGGCTTGCCTCGAAACCGCCGGGCAGCTCGCCGTGACGGCCCCGATCCATGAACATGAACTCACTGCGAGTATCTCGGGCGAGCGCCTTCTGCAGCCGCTCGGCGTGGGCGAACGGGATCTGCTCGTCCTGGCGGCTGGCCACCAGCAGCACGGGGATCGAGAGCGTGGCCGCCGCGCGCTCGGGTGAGACCACGGTGATGTCGTGGCCGAAGAACAGAAGAGACCAGCCGCGCAGGAGCCCCACGAACGGGTACTTCAAGTACCAGAGCCAGCCGTACAGCTCGTACCCGAGCATCCGCAGATCCGCGAACGGCGCATAGGCCGCGACGGCGCGGATGCGCGGATCGTCGGCCGCGGCCAGGAGGGCGACGGCGCCGCCCAGCGAGAAGCCGAAGACGCCGACCTCTTTGAAGCCCCGGGCGGCGAGAAAGTCGATCGCCCGTCGCAGATCGCCACGCTCGCGAAAGCCGATCGTGGTGGCGCGCCCTCCGCTCTGCCCGAAATACCGCTGGTCGAGCAGGAGCACGGTGAAGCGCGGGACCAGCGCGGCGGCGATCGGCAGGAGGTCGGCCTTCTCGGCGGGATAGCCGTGGAGCAGCACGAGCGCCGGCGCGCCGGCACGGGGCAGGAGCCACGCGGCGAGCTTCACGCCGTCGTCGGCCGTGATCGTCACGTGCTCGACCTGCAGCCCATACTCGCCGGGCCCGAGCGGAATGGCGATGCGCGGCGGGCGGACGGCGAGCCAGAAGCAGACGAGGCTGAATGCCACGAATGCGCCGGCGAAGACCGCCACACAGACCAGGAACTTCACCGTATGATAGTCCGCGTTCGCGGGACGTTCGTCCAGTCGCGCGCAGCGCACCCGCGGGAGGGACCGCGCATCGTGCAGTCGTTCATGAGGTGATCGAGGACACGACGTTCGGGGCCCTCGCCGCCCTGGGCTCGGCGGTGGCGTGGGCCGTGACGAGCCTTCTGGCGCGGTCCCTGATGTCCGAGCTCGGCTCGGTCGGCGTCAACGCTATCCGTTCGACGATCGGCGGCTTACTCCTCGTCGCCTGGGTGCTGGCGACGGTCGGCGCCGGCGCCTTCACGACGATCTCGGCGAGCGCGTGGCTGTTGCTCGGACTGTCGATCGTCACGGCCATTGCGCTCGGCGACACCGTGTTCTTCGAGAGCACTCGCGCCATCGGCGTCGGCCGGGCCATGACGATCTCGACGACCTATCCGCTCGGGGCCGCCGTGATCGCCGCCGCCTTCCTGAACGAGCCGGTCACCGTCCCCATTGCGGTCGGGTCACTCGTCACGATGGCCGGCCTCGTCCTCATCGTCGCGCCGTGGGCCGAGCGCGCGCCGGAGGAGCGCTTCTGGTTCGGCGTCGGCGCGGCCGCGATCGCGTCGCTCGCCTGGGCGGTCTCGACGGTCCTCGTCAAGCCCCCGCTTTCCGAGATGGGCCCGGTCACCGCGCAGGCGATCCGGCTACCGGTCGCGTCGATGGTCCTCTGGCTGACGCCGTGGGCACGCTCGGTGCCGCGGACGTTCGCCCGGAGCAGCCGGGCCGTACACATTCGCCTCGCGATCCTCGGCGCGATCACGTCGGTGAGCTCGGTCATGTTCGTCGCGGGCGTCAAGCACGCCGGTGTCGCCGTCGCCTCCGTCCTCTCTTCGACGGCCCCGATGTTCGCCATCCCGCTCGCCGTGATTTTCTTCGACGAGCGCCTCACCCTCCGCGCGTTCGCAGGCATCGTCCTCACCCTGGCCGGCATCATCTTCCTCCAGCTCTAGGTTTCGATAAGCCGCCACGACGACCAGTCACGCGATGTCGTCGTGACGATACCGAGTCCTAGGCTGACCTAAGAGCGCGCCACCAACACCCGGTCGAAGTTAAGCCGCCGAGGGCGCGCGGAAGACGACGTCGCCGCCGACGAGAGTCAGGAAGGGCGTGATGTCCTTGATGCTCGCCTCGGGACAGACGAACACGTCATCGGAGAGCACGACGAGATCGGCGCGCTTGCCGGGCTCGAGCGTTCCGAGATCGCCTTCCTGGCGCGAGGCGTACGCGTTCCAGCTCGTGAACGAGCGCACCGCCTCCTCGCGCGTCATGCGCTGCTCCGGCTGCCAGCCGCGATCTTCACCGCTGCGCGGGCGCCGCGCGACCGCGGCATAGAGACCGTGGAACGGGCTCGGGCTTTCGACCGGGAAGTCGGAGCCTCCCGCGATGATGACGCCGGTCTCGAGCAGCGACCGCCACGCATAGGCGCCCCGGAGCCGATCCGGGCCCAGGCGCTCGGCCGCCCATTCCATGTCGGACGTGCAGTGGGTCGCCTGCATGCTCGGCAGGGCGCCGAGGCGACGGAAGCGAGGGATATCGAGCTCGGTCAGGATCTGGGCGTGCTCGACGCGAAAGCGATGATCCGGCCACGGGCCGCGGGTCAGGGTCGCCTCGAGCGCGTCGAGCGTCAGCGTGTTCGCGCGGTCGCCGATCGCGTGCACGCAGACCTGGAAGCCGAGATCGGCCGCCTCGAGCGTCAGGCGCGTGATCTCGTCGGGCGGGATCAGCACGAGCCCGGTGTTGCCCGGATCGTCGCAGTACGCATCGTGCAGCGCGGCGCCGCGCGAGCCCAGCGCGCCGTCGGCCATCAGCTTCAGCGCGCCCACCACGACGCGCCCGTCGCCGAACGTCTCGGGGCC
>Ga0137407_10000409_pt1 | contig 29986 bp, 30 predicted proteins | sample CZOMad2_2_16fung_FD_108410 | JGI IMG/M metagenome (GOLD analysis project Ga0137407, IMG submission 108410) | Vadose zone soil fungal communities from Angelo Coast Range Reserve, California, USA - CZOMad2_2_16fungal (Illumina Assembly) | ecosystem: Environmental > Terrestrial > Soil > Vadose... | reverse complement strand
ATCACGCCGGGCGATGACCGAATGCATCTTCGGTTGGGGTAAGCAGCACGGGACCATGCGCAAGACCAAGCACCGCGGCATTGGTCGCGTCGCCGCCGACTTCATGCTCAATCTGATCGCCTATAACCTGATCCGCATCCCCAAACTGGCTGCAGCGTAGCCAACAGACCTCAAACTCCCGAACACGCCATCCCAACAACCGACCGCAACAAAAAAAACGCCTCATTCTTTACGTTTTTCAGCGGACTGCTAGATTTACATGGGGCTTTTGGACTGAGACAGATGCATGATGTGCGTCAGGGCGCGTCCGCTGACGCGTACCGGGCTTTATTCCACCCGCTTTCGTGGGTGTCACCGAGCCAAGCTGTCTCGGCCCTGCGGGTGGCAATCCCTCGCGCAAAGATCTTATGAGCGTCTCGCCGGGGGCAGTCGGTCCCGCGTGCCGGCTTTGCCGTCGCTATGCTCACGCTCCTGCGGCTGCCCTTTCAACCGGTCTCGCCGCCGACGAGTTGTCGTCGCTGCGCTCCGCCTCATACGCCATTTCAGTTGGGCGATGCGCCTTCGGCGCGCGCCGAATTGTCGGGCTAAGCGCACTTTTTCTTTTCGTGAAGCTTTGTTTTGCCGCTGCCGCGGCCTGTGGGCTAAGGGCTCCGCCCTCGCGCGGGCAAGGGTGAAGTCCCGGAAGATTCGGGACCGGCCGGGGCGGTCTCCCCGACCTTCCGCGCGGACGTCAAGGCCGGACAATTGCCATCATCGGAATCCGCTTGTGCAGGCCGGGTGATCCCCCTCCGCCCCGGCCGCCCTTGCCGTTGCTACCCCGGTCTCGCCGACGGGCAGGGTTGCAGGCGCGAGGTGCGCTCTGCACCCAAGCCCTAAAAGGAGATTGATCATGTCTGCCAAGAATGTCGGAGTCGTCGCAGAGAGCGGAACCGAGCGTTTCATTCCGCTCAACAAGCTCAAGAAATCCCCGAACAATGCCCGCAAGACGCCGCACAGCGAGGCCTCGATCGAGGCCTATGCGGCCAGCATCGCCGCGAAAGGTATCCTGCAAAACCTTGTCGTCGAACCGGAACTGGACGCGGATGGTACCGCAACCGGCTTCTTTTTTGTCACCATCGGCGAAGGCCGCAGGCTGGCGCAGCTTCTCCGCGTCAAGCGCAAGGAGATCAAGAAGACCGAACCGATCCGCTGTGTCATCGACACAGCGAATGATCCTCACGAAATCAGCCTCGATGAGAACGTCACGCGCGAGAACATGCATCCCGCCGATCAGTTCGAGGCCTTCAAGAAGCTGGCGGAAGAACGCAATCTCGGCGCGGAGGAAATCGCCGCCCGCTTCGGCGTGACGCCGCATGTGGTACGGCAGCGCCTGCGGCTGGGCGCGGTGTCGCCCAAGCTGATGCAAGTTTACCGCGACGGCGATCTGGCGCTAGACCAGTTGATGGCGTTCGCCATCACCGAGGACCATGCCCGGCAGGAAGCAGCCTTCGAGCGGCTGTCCTTTAACCGGGATGCGAGCGCGATCCGCCGCCTGCTCACCGAAACCCATGTTGCCGCCACGGATCGCCGCGCGATCTTTGTTGGCGCGGAGGCCTACACGGAAGCGGGCGGCACGATCTTGCGCGACCTCTTCACCGAGGATCGCGGCGGCTATTTCGAGGACGTGGCGCTTCTTGATACGCTGGTCGTGGCCAAGCTTGGGCGCGAAGCCAACGCTCTGATGGAGGCTGAGGGGTGGAAATGGGTGCAGGCCTTTCTCGACTATCCGCACAGCCACGGGCTACGCCGGACTTATCCGCAAGCAGTGGAATTGCCAGCGGAAGATCAAGCCGCCTTGGATGCCGCGAGGGGCGAGTTCGACGACTTGACGGCGCAACATGAGAGCGCCGAGGAACTGCCCGATGAGGTTGACGCGCGTTTCGGAGAGCTTGAGTTCGAAATCGAACGGCTGGAGGCCAAGCATCAGGCCTACGACCCCGCCGACATCGCGCGCTGCGGGGCCTTTGTCATCCTCAACCATGACGGCACCGTCCGCATCGAGCGCGGTTTCATAAGGGCGGAGGATGAGAAAGCGGAGCCGGAAACGCATGCCGTGAGTGGTGAAGGCGAGGGCGGTGGCGCCGTCAATGGGGACGGCAGAACCGACCCGAACGGTGCCGGGGGTGAGAGCTTAGACCGGGAGGACGAGGACGCCGACGATCATAAGCCGCTATCGGACATCCTGATCCGCGATCTCACCGCGCATCGTACCCTCGGGCTTCGCCTCGCTTTGAGTGAGCAGCCGGACGTCGCCATCGTTGCCGTCACCCATGCGTTCGCAGCGCAAATCTTCTATCGCGGCGCGGACGCCCACGTTCTCGATATCCGCCCCGCGAGCACCGTGCTGGCCTCCCATGCGGATGGTATCGAGGATACCAAAGCGGGCAAGGTATGGGCGGATCACCACGCCCGTTGGGCGGCGCAGATGCCTCGCGATGCGTCCGACCTTTGGGCTTTTGTCGTGGAATTGGACCATGACAGCCGCATGGCGTTGTTCGCGCATTGTGTTGCGCTCACGGTGAATGCGGTGAAGCTGCCGATGGAGCGCAAGCCCCGTGCAATGGCAACGGCGGACAGATTGGCGGAAGCCGTGTCGCTCGACATGACCGCGTATTGGCGACCTACCGCGCGGACCTATTTCGGTCGGGTCACCAAGTCGCATATTCTTGATGGCGTGCGGGAAGCCGTCAGCATCGAGGCTGCTGAGCGGATGGTGGGCATGAAGAAGCAGGACATGGCGGAAGCGGCTGAGCACTTGGTGGTTGGGACTGGCTGGCTGCCCGCGTTGATGCGGTCACCGCGAGCGCAGGAGCCTGCCGAGCGCGCGCAGAAGGATGCTGTCACGGCGACGAACCCTGACGCGTACTCCATCGCGGCCGAGTAATCGGCAAAGCCGGGACCGCTCACGCGGTCCCGGTTTGTTATCGTGCGATTGTCGAAATTTTTGGCCGCGCGCCTGATGGCGCGCGGCTAAGCTCATGACGCTCACGCTTTCGACTGGGCCCATTCTTCAGGGAAAGCGAAGCACTTTCCGGCTGAAACTCGTGTGGCAAGGCGCGTCGTGTCCAGCGCCCGGTACCTGCCCGAAAGACGACGCGTCGATCCGGTTGCGTCAGTCGCCGTTGCGGCGGGACCAGATTAGCCTGAAGCTATCGTCGGCGTCCTGGCGTTCACCAGCGAGGCGGATCGACCCCTGCGCTTCGATTGTTGATGACGTTGAAATTGCGAGCTGGCTTCCGCGAGTCTTCGGTCGAGGCCGCGGCAACGGGCGCGCGGCGATGCGAATTCATGCGCCGTCGTTCGACAGGCTCGCGCCTTCGCCTTCCATTGATGCGTGAGCGCAAGTCTTTCTGCGATCGGCGATACCGTGTCCTTGTGCGGCGACGATGGCCGCTGTCATGGTGGTCTCCATCAGTCTGTTTGATGGGCGCGCACCCTACGCAACCTCGAATGGACGGATCAGGCCCGAGGGGCGGCTTCGCCTCGATCGCCTTCCCGCAACAGCTCAAGCCGGCTTTTTTCCCCTGCCGCGAAGTGGCGGCATTCCTCGCGGAAAGCAAAAAAGCCGTCTGCCGCCGTCCTCCGCTGCGCTGCGGGCCTGACGGCTGCGGGCCGATCGCTCCCCGGGCCAAGGACCGCCATCGAGGCTGCGATGGTCGCGGCCCGAAAACAGAACGGAGACCACCATGGCTACCATCGGAACCTTCACCGCGGCGGACAACGGCTACACCGGATCGGTCAAGACGCTCACGCTCAACGTCAAGGCGAAGTTTGTCGCAACCGAGAAGGAGAACGACAAGGCGCCCGACTATCGCATCTTCGCAGGCGCCACCGAATTCGGCGCCGCCTGGAAGAAGACCGCGCGGGAGAGCGATCGCGAATATCTCTCGGTCAAACTCGACGATCCGAGTTTCCCGGCACCGATCTACGCCTCGCTGGTGAAAGGTGAGGGCGACGACAGCTTTACGCTGATCTGGTCCCGCCGCAACGGCGACTGATCCAACCGGATCGACGTGCGCCCCGCCTCTTCGGAGGCGGGGCTTTTTTTGGTTTTGTCGCCTTTGCACGGAAGCAAGAGCGATCGAGCTTCTTTCCCGATCATCATTGCGCGGCTTCTCAAGGCTTTAAGCTTGGCGATTTTCCGTCGATCCGGCTTTCCGAACGACGGCGGACGCGTATCCGCGTCCGTGGCTCGTCAGGTCTGCGACCCGGCTCGCAGAAATGCACTGGCCGACTTCTAACAACCTGGCATCGATTAGGCGCCGGATTGACCCCGACCTCGTTTTTTATAACCGGTCGGAGGTGGCCGCGTAATCAGATCTGCCGCCTCAACACCGAGAACGCGCGCCAACCTATCCACAACATCAATACCTGCGGCGTAGACGCTTCGCTCAAGTGCACTGATGTAAGTGCGGTCGATCTCCGCACGATGGGCCAGTTCTTCTTGCGACAGGCCTCTAGCCTGCCGAAGTTTCCGCAAATTGATTGCCAGTATCTCTCGTATCTCCATGGACCAGAGAGCACGGTCTTGAAGAGTATTTCACCACGGAGTATTCTCTAAAAAATGTTCCGCAGGAGCGTTCGATCGTTCGCGATTGCGTTTGGCCAGATGTTGCCACAGTGATTAATGTCGCCATCGCTCGGTCATACCTCGCGAAAAGTTCCTCAGAGGGCTGAGTGAGCCATCATTACAAATCTTGAATAGGGCTTGTCAGGTGTGGATGTGAGCTAAACCTAGGCTTAATCTTTTGTGGTGGAGATGGGTTGTCCCCAACCATCCGCCGAGCACCAGGATGCCGATGCAGAAGCCCCCGCTCGATCCCGAAGTCGCTGACGCGGCACCATCAGCCCCGACGCTGACGACATACGATCACGAACACCTGGTGACTTACTTGCGGCTGCTCGATGCCGACGCCGAAGGCGCCGATTGGCGCGAGGTTGCGCGGATCGTTTTGCATATTGATCCGGACCGGGAGCCCGCTCGCGCGCGACATGTATTTGACAGTCATCTGGCCCGGGCAAAATGGATGACGGAGCACGGCTACCGACATCTATTGCGCGGCGAAAATTCCCCATAGCGGGAAATTTTTCGTGTTCCCGCTGCCACATTTCTGTAACACACTCGCGTTCAACTGCAGATTGTCAAACGATCTCGCAGATATCCTGACCAGCGCATGTGACAGGAGAAACGAAGCGATGTCCCTTTCTGACTGGCGATCACCTATGGCCTATGATCGCGCCCCGGAGTTGGAGCCATCAGGCTTGGCCTGGGAATGCCTTCGCCGCAATCCGGATTATCATCGCGACCACCGTGAGTTCGCGCATTCGCCACCTGATCCCCTTATGATCACGACGTTCAGAAGGAGATGGGGCCTCTGCTTTCGCGGCTGACCCGGCGGGGTCGTCGCAGGATCAGGCCATCTTCTGGGCACCGGAAGTTCTGCCGACAATCATTCCGATTGTTCGGAGCGGTTCCGATTCCAGCAGCGACGTACTCAATCTGACCGAGTTGTCAGCCGGCGAAATCCGGCAGACCTCTGACGGCTGGCATATGCTCTTGCGTATTCGTGGACTGGAGCATCGGCTCTGGTTGAGAGAGCCGCCGGTTGCGGAGCAGCCTTACGCTGCCGAATTGCCGTTTGATCACGATTTCGAGATTCGCGCTCACGCCGCGCGACGACTCTGGCGGGTCCTTAATAGGCGCTCTGCCGGTCCAGCATTTCAGGAACTGTCCCCACAGCGGCGACAGCGACTGGCGCTAGCACTGCGCGCGCTTGATGGCCGCATCGAAGGCAACAGCTATCGCGTGATCGCCGAGGGCCTGTTCGGTGCCAAGCGCATCCCCGAACGGGGCTGGAAGACCCACGATCTGCGCAACCGCACCATCCGTTTGGTGCAAACTGGTCTGGCCTTGATGCGCGGCGGCTACCGCGAATTGCTGCGCCAGGCGCGACGCACGAACTAGGCAACAATCTGCTTGCGGAGGGGGTGCCGCAAATCCACTTCCTCAACATCGGCATCCCCCTTCGCGACCGCACTCCGCCATCGTGACATCAGACGCGCAGCAAACCTCGCCGGCGCTCCACGAGACGACGGAGTTCTTAGATGCCCGATCCAAACGCCGGCTTGCCGCCGCGTTACCTGCGCACACCCGAAGCCGCGCGATTCCTCAGCCTGTCCGGCCGAACGCTGGAAAAGCACCGGACCTACGGCACCGGTCCGGCCTATCGAAAGCTCGGTGGACGTGTCGTTTACGCGCTGGAAGACCTGAAAGCTTGGGCCGACCGCGGTGCCAAAACCTCGACCTCCGATCCGGGCGCCGGGACCGTATTGCCCGCCAAGCGGCATGCTAGCGGCCTGCGGCCCTATGCCGGCCAAGAGCGCCGCTGATCGCCACGGGAGCGCGGTGCCGATGCGGCGCAGATACACCCCAGAACGTGAGCAGCTCGATCTGTTTCGCGCGCTTCCCGGCGATCTCGCAGCCCGCGACGCGCAGGATTTGATGGCCTATCCCTTCTTCTCGCTCGCCAAATCGAAACGCGTCGTTCCGATCGATTTCCGTGCAGGCAAGATCACCATTCGCGTCGAAGCCGTGTCGGAGCACGGCATGGCGACCATCTGGGATGCCGACGTTCTGATCTGGGCTGCCAGCCAGATCGTCGAGGCCCGCGACGCCGGTCTAAAGACATCGCGACTGATGGCGGCAACGCCGTATGAAATCCTCACCTTCGTCGGCCGTGGCACCAGCGCACGCGATTACGACCGCCTCAAAGCTGCGCTCGATCGGCTGCAATCGACGACGGTCATGACGTCGATCCGCCAGCCGGCGGAACGGCGCCGGCATCGTTTCTCCTGGATCAACGAATGGAAGGAAACGGCCGATCAGCACGGCCGGCCGCTCGGGTTGGAGCTGATCTTGCCAGACTGGTTTTACGCCGGTGTGCTGCAAGAGGCGCTCGTGCTCACCATCGACCGGGCGTATTTCGAACTGACCGGTGGCTTGGAGCGATGGCTCTATCGGCTTGTCCGCAAGCACGGCGGCCGCCGGCAAGGTGGCTGGAGTTTTGATCTCAAACACCTCCACGCCAAATCAGGCAGCCTCTCTCCACTCAAGCATTTCACCTACGACCTGCGTGAGATCGGCCGCCGCGAGCGGCTGCCAGGCTATCGGCTGGTCATCGAGCGTAGCCCGCGCGGCGCTGAGCGCCTCAACTTCACGCCCATTCCTGTCGATCCAACGGCAGCTGCTTTGCGCCGCCGTGCCCTCGCAACCGCATCAGGGGAAAGCCAGTGAATCATCTCGTGCCATCGGGGACGTCAACTCACGTGCCATCGGGGACCCGATCCTCGTGCTATCGGGGACCAAAATCTTGCAAAACGTTTTGGTCCTCAGCGACTTGCCGCGCCCGTAACTTCTCTAACCCTGAATCCTTCGGATTCTTTCTAACGGACCGCGCGTTTTCGACTGCTGCGGATAACGAGCGATCAGCTGCGGGGAATGCCACGTTCCGCACCAGGAGTGCTCGCGGTGAGGCGGGGCTCGCGCCGCGCCTTGCAAGATGTTCGGCTCGGCAATTCTCCTGCGCAGGAGCAATCGCATGAGCGACCTCACGAATGTCGAGCTCCTATGGCTGGAGAAGCGAATCGAGAACTGGATTCGCTTCGGCCGCGTCGCCGAGGAACAGATTCTCGACAAGCGGCGGCGCATTGTATCGTTTGCGCCAGGCAGCATCTTTGCGTTCGTGCGCTGGACCTCGAACGACTTCGGCACCGTCATCTCGCGCATCGACATCATCCGGGCCGTCGCGCCCGGCCAGCGCTGCGCGACCGTTCCCTTTGTGCGGCCCGGCGGCGACATCCTGTTGCGGCTCTCTGGTTGGCCCAAGGTCGAACGTGTGTTGCAGATTGTCGATGCCGGCGAGGCGCTCGGCATCGACCCGGCTGACGCAGCCCCCGATTATTGGCAGCACGTTCACAACCGTCTGTCCGTCAACGAAGCGCCGCGGCCGTACACACGCTCGCGCCATCAGGCCTGGCTTCATCGGCGGAGAATCGCGCCATGAACAGCCGCGTGGCGATATTTCTCACGACGCTAGGTGCCGCCGTCGCGCTGTTGTTTACGGTCATGGCGAGATCGACACATTATATATGGAACGCCTCCGAAAGCGTGCCCATCGGTCTCTACCGGCTGCGGCCAACCGGCAACCTTTCCGTCACCGAACTTGTTGCGGTCGAGCCGTCTGAGCCCCTCGCAACATTCCTCGAAAGCCGCCGCTATCTACCGCGTGGCATTCCAATGCTGAAGCGCGTGCTGGCGCTTCCTGGGCAGACGGTTTGCCGAGACGATCTCACCATCACGGTCGACAAGATCGAAATGGGAGCGGCGCGCGAGCATGACAGCCGCGGTCGCCCGCTGCCCATCTGGCAGGGCTGTCGTGTCGTCGCCGACGGCGAAATCTTCCTCATGAACTCGCAGTCGGCAGACTCGCTCGATGGGCGATATTTCGGGGCGCTGCCGATGAGTGCGATCATCGGAAAAGCAGAGCCTCTTTGGACCGGCGAGGAGGAATGACCTTGCCGCAAAACTGTAAGCCTTCCGTCATTCCTTTGTTCGGTCGAAACACGCGCCATTCCTTCGTCCCGGCCAAAATTTACGCGGCCATCGCGCGGAGCGGCGGTCAAGGGCGGCCTTCAGGCCGGCGCGCAGGCGCTTCACCCTTGACGGTCGCGGGCACAATGGCAGCCTTACGATCTCTCGGGGCAACCGTGTGCTTCGTAATGGTCCTCGCATCATCGATGTTGGTGAACGGCGCAGCGCATGCCGGGCGAGCATCGCCCCCGACATATCGAGCGAGCGGTAAATCTCTCCATCCCTTCGCGGCTTTTGTCAGCGAGGCGTCCAAGCGTTTCGCGGTGCCGGAGCATTGGATACGTGCAGTGATGCACGTCGAAAGCGGTGCAAACCAGCGGGCACGGTCATCCAAAGGCGCCATGGGCCTGATGCAGATCATGCCAAAGACTTGGACCGAATTGCGGGCTCGGCACGGTCTCGGCGCCGATCCCTTTGATCCCCGCGACAACATCTTGGCTGGTGCGGCGTACATCCGCGAACTCCACGATCGTTACGGTGCACCGGGCTTCCTCGCTGCCTACAATGCAGGACCTGGACGCTACGAACGTCATCTGGCGACGGGTCGACCGCTGCCGGGCGAGACGCAAACCTATGTCGCGACGCTCGCACCGATGATCGAAGGCAAGCGGGCCAACGGGCAGGGTGATGCCGTCGCAAGGTCGTCTGCTTGGGCTAACGCTTCATTGTTCGCGACGCGTACCGGAGGCATCTCACCTGATGGCAGATTGCCGGTTGACACGCGTCAGAACCGTTCATCGCGCGCCCACGCCATTGTCGACCTATCGGCCCTTGTGCCGCAGTCGGGCAATTTGTTCGTGCGTCGGGCCAGTGAGATTCGATCACAATGATCCAGATCGTGCTTAATCGCAGTCTGTCGTTGGTCATCGCATGTTCTGATGGGATACAGTGGGAGCGGGGAGATACGAGCCACAGATGGCGAGATAAAAGCGCCGACGTCCGTCGAGCGCATGTGGTTGGTTGGGTTGGAGTTTTGCGACGCTGTACGGGGCATCCAACTGGCGCCTCTCACGGAAACACCAACGTAATCAAACTTTGCAGCGCCATCCCTCATTTTGGGAGGGTCGCTTTGCGCTCATGAGGCACCCCAACGACGACCTGCGCATTCGTCCTGGCCGTATCCGCGATAGAGGACGCAGCGCGGCCAGACCGAAGAGTTTTGTCGGTCAGGTGATGCGGGCCGCCAGGAAGGCTGGTCACACGGGCAGGGGGTTCGGTCGAGAACAGGGAAGTACCGCCTCTCGCTTTGGCAGAGGCCGTTCCGCAGCACTCGCTCTGTCGCTCCGCTCGCCGTCGCGTCGCGTGGTGATCAAGGCGCGCGTGGTCCGGCATCGCGGAAACCGGTTCCGCTCGGCCCCGCTCGCCAAGCACGTTACCTATCTCAGGCGCGATGGCGTGACGCGGGATGGCACCGACGCCCGCATGTTCGATGCTCGGTCCGACGCTGTCGACGAGCGCGCCTTCACGGAGCGATGTGAGCAAGATCGCCACCACTTCCGCTTCATCGTTTCGCCGGAGGACGCGGCTGACATGACCGACCTGCGCGCCTTTACGCGTGAGCTGATGGTCGATGCGGAGCGCGATCTCGGCGCCAAACTTGACTGGGTTGCCGTCGATCACTGGAACACGGACAATCCCCACATTCATGTCCTGGTTCGGGGTCGTGCAGACGACGGCCAGGACCTCGTAATCAGCCGCGACTACATTAGTCGGGGTTTTCGAGCACGTGCCGAAGCGCGCGTTACCCTGGAACTTGGACCGCGCAGCGAGCGGGATATTCGGTCCGCCCTGGAAAAAGAAGTCGAGGCCGAGCGCTGGACCAACCTTGATCGGGCACTGCGCAACGTCGCGGATGAGGGTGCGGGCACCGCCAACCTGCGGCCAGCTGGTCGAGACAGCGATCCGGAGTTGAGACGACTACTCGTCGGTCGGGTGGATAAACTGGAGCGGCTCGGTCTCGCCGAGCAGATTGAACCCGGCTGCTGGACACTGAAGCCCGGACTTGAAGAGACCTTACGCGATCTCGGCATTCGCGGTGACATCATCAAAACCATGCATCGGGTGATGTCGGGAGGTGGGAGCGATCCTGATGTCTCCCGCTTTGCCCTGCACGGCGATGAGCCCGGCAGCCCCGTGCTCGGCCGTCTTGTTGAGCGGGGGCTGCATGATGAGCTGAAGGGTTCAGCCTATGCCATTGTCGAAGCAATTGACGGCAGGACGCACCATCTTCAGTTCTCCGACCTTGAGATGACGAGTGATGCCGCGGCCGGCTCGATTGTCGAGGCGCGTGCCTATGACGACGCGAATGGCAGAAAGAGATTGTCGCTCGCCGTTCGGTCGGATCTCACCTTGCAACAGCAAGTCACAGCACGAGGCGCAACTTGGCTCGATCGGCAGCTCCTCGCACGCGAACCGGCGACGGGCGGCGGTGGCTTTGGCGCAGAGGTACGGGAGGCGATGGACCGGCGTGTCGAACATCTCGCCGGCGAAGGGCTGGCTCGCCGGCAAGGGCAGCGGGTTATCTTTGCGCGCGATCTGCTCGACGCCTTACGAGGGCGTGAACTCGACTTCGCGGCTAAGAAGATCTTCGCCGAGACGGGGTTGGTCTACCGCCCATCGGCGGAGGGTGAGCCTATCCAGGGCGTCTATCGCCGGAGGATTACCTTGAGTTCAGGCCGGTTCGCGATGATCGACGATGGCCTCGGGTTTCAGCTTGTGCCCTGGCGTCCAGCCTTGGAACAGCAGCTCGGCCGTCAAGTGTCTGGCATCAGGCTGCCAAGCGGAGGAGTAGACTGGAGCCTCAGTCGAAAGCGCGGGCTCGGAATCTGACGCGTCCCGCGAAGTCGACAAAGGACGATCGAGCCCTGCCAGCCGCGACTGCTCCAATGCACATCGGTGATTTTACGCCGTGCTACGCCAAGACACGCTGCCAAGGGTAGATCGATTGCAACACGGTCTGTTTTTCTGTCTCTGCACCCGGACACGCAAGTTGGGGAGGGGGAAGAGAAGCGATGCCCTTTGTCGAGACCACTGGAGCGAAGCTCTATTTTGAGGAAAGCGGGCATGGATACCCGATCATCTTTGTCCACGAATTCGGGTCTGATATCCGGGGATGGGAGACACAACTTCGCTATTTTGCCCGCTTCTATCGTTGCATTGCCTACAATGCCCGTGGCTATCCGCCCAGCGATGTCCCCGAAGATGCCGCTCTATATGGCTGGGAATTCGCGGTGGACGACATCGCCGCGGTGATGCTGGGCCTCAAAATCGAACGCGCCCATGTGGTGGGTTTGAGCATGGGTGGATACGCCGCCCTGCAGTTCGGGTTGCGCCATCCCGAAAAAACCAGCGCGATTGTCGCAGCCGGCGTTGGGTCTGGCTCGCATCCATCCCAACGAGACGCTTGGTTGAGGGAAACGTCCGTTCTTGCGCGGATCTTCATCGATCATGGCATGTCGGGGATGGCCGAGCGGATGGCGCGCGGCGCGGCTCGCATCCAGCTGAAATACAAGGACCAGAAGAGTTGGCAGGAATTCGTGGCCCGATTGCGTCAGCAATCGCCGCTGGGAATGTCGAACACGATGGCCCGGTGCCAGGCCTTGCGCCCGTCGCTACATGATCTGCGCGATCAATTGTCGGCAATGGTAGTGCCGATATTGCTCGCCGTGGGCGACGAGGATGTGCGCTGCCTCGAGACCAATCTGATGCTTAAATCTACTCTTCCCAACGCCGGTCTCTGGATCTGTCCTAATACCGGCCACGCGATCAATCTGGAAGAGCCGACAGCATTCAATGCTCAAGTCGAAAGTTTTCTAAGCGCCGCCGAGCGCGGCAGATGGCGTCGTGGATTTCCAGGAATCGAGATTGACCCAAGTCTGGGAATGTATCGACGCGCATTCCCAGCTCGTTCGCTCATCCCTGTCAGTCAGGAAAGGGTCGATGCCGACGTCATTCGTTTGCATCAGTAGCCGTGGTCTTTCTTATCGCCTCTTCAGAGAGTCTCTCACCATGAAACCCAGAGTTGGCGTTTATCTGTCCGAAGGCGTGGCCGCGCGGTTGGCAGCCGCAGCCAAGCGTCCCGGTGCCACCAAATCGGCGCTTGTCGAAGCAGCCCTCGATCGTTTCTTGGGCTCCGACGATGATATCGGCGATGCCGCTACAGTGGCGCACCGGCTTACCGGATTGAGTAGTCAGCTCGAGCAGCTCGATCGCGGTCTCCGGATCGTAAATGAGACCGTCGCCCTTCACGCGCGATTCCATCTAGCCGTTACACCACCAATGCCAGCTGCGGCCCAGCGTGCTTCGTGTGTGCTGGGGGCTGAACGTTTTAATGAGTTCGCGGCGCAAGTGGGACGGCGGGTTGATCTGGGATTGCCTCTCATGCGGGAGACGATCGACCGGCTGGGAACGACACGGCCGGTGCTTTCTGCGCGCGGCTTGGGGCAGGGCGAGGCCTCCCGAGCGCCATCGACGGATTACGAACCAAGCCAGCGGGCATCGACGGAGTTTGACGACTTGTCACAGCATGCGGCTGCCGTCCGGGAGGACGGCAGCATTGGCGGCTTTCCAGGTCGAACCGGCCGTCCCCTTCACTGAATCCACCACCAACCGCAATCGGGGCGAGGCCGCGGTCGCACCGCGACGATGCGCGCGGAGCTGGCTGACGGCAGTGAGACGGGTGACGAAAGACGTCGTCGAAAACCGATCTCTGATCCTGCGCGTATTCCTGCCATTCGCCGCCGGCTATTGCCTCGCCTATCTCTTTCGGACCATCAATGCGGTCATAGCGGCTCCACTGACGACGGAATTGAGGTTTGGCGCCGGCGATCTTGGTCTGCTCACTTCGGTTTACTTTCTGGCCTTCGCGGCTGCCCAGATTCCGATTGGCATTCTCCTGGACCGATATGGTCCGCGGCGAATCCAGAGCGCATTACTGGTTGTCGCGGCAGTCGGCTCGGTACTGTTCGCGGCGTCGGACAATTTTCTGATGCTTCTGGTAGGCCGCGCGTTGATCGGTTTCGGCGTGGCCGCCGCCTTGACCGCAGGATTAAAGGCTCTTGTTCTCTGGTTTCCCGGGGATCGCGTGCCGCTCCTCAACGGGTTGATGGTAATGCTTGGTGCGCTAGGTGCGGTGACGGCGACATTGCCGGCCGACCTGCTGCTGGTCTGGATCGGCTGGCGTGAACTCTTCGGTCTGTTCGCTCTGCTAACGGCCGCCTGTGCGGCCATCATCTTTTGCGTTGTGCCCGAGGCTGCGCCGAACGCGAACGGAGCGGTCTCGGCTGGCATGAGAAAGATTTACACCGATCCACGTTTCTGGCGTCTCGCGCCGCTCTCGTCGGCCTGTATCGGAACGGCTTGGGCGCTGCAGGGACTCTGGGCGGCGCAGTGGCTTACGGAGGTTGATGGTCTTGATCGGGTAGAGGTGGTGCAGCACCTATTTGCCATGGCGGTCGCACTCAGTTTGGGGGCTCTTTTGCTTGGTGTCGCAGCCGATCGGCTCCGCAGGCGTGGTGTTGGACCAGAGCTACTTTTGGTGTTTGTTACGGCTGTGTTTATTGCAACTCAGCTCACGTTGATCCTGCGCTTGCCGCTGCCATCATATTTCCTGTGGGCCGTTGTGGCGGCGGTCGGCGCGGCTACCGTCCTCAGCTATGCGATTGTGGCGGAATATTTTCCGAAAGAACTTGCTGGGCGGGCCAACGGGGCGCTGAATTTATGCCATATCGCTGCGGCGTTCGTCGTGCAATACGCGACCGGTGTAATTGTCCAGCAATGGACGCCTGAAGCGGGACACTATCCCGAAATCGCCTATAGGGCTGCCTTTGCTCTCAATCTCGTCCTTCAGGTCGCGGCATGGGTCTGGTTCGTGTTCCCACGAGTCAGAACCGATTCGCGACAGAGGCTCACGCTCCCATCGTCTAGCGGTTAGGCCACAGCCCTCTCAAGGCTGAAACAGGGGTTCGATTCCCCTAGGGAGCGCCAAATTGCATGGAGGTGCGAACTCGCTGATGTTATCATCGCGGCCGATGGACGCCGCTCGGACCTGATCTTGGGATGGGCATTGCGGTTGAGGCGGCGAGGGGCCCCCAATGCCGCCATCGACTCCGGCGATCACGCCGCCACCGCCGGAGAGCGCGGTGAGCAAAGAGGACATCGTGCAGATTGGCGAGACGATCGCTTTGCTTCGGAAACAGGGCCGCCGCCGAGCCGGCGCGAGCTAACAAAATACGTTGAATCGAATGATGTTGCGATTTTGACGAATTATCCCCCCCCCGGCGGACGTCCGGCGTCGACATCGCCAACAGCTCGAATTCGATCTGCGCAAGAGATCCAAATCCTCGTATTGCCATCAACGCTGACTCAGATACCAAACCATCCAAACGTCGCGCGCGAAAGCGGGCTTTCGGGATCAACGAGTGTCTCGATCGTCTCATAGTGGTTCAGGCCGGCGAGTTCGATCCTGGCGGCATTTCCGTAGCAACGCTGCCACACCGCTTCGAAATCATGAGCTTGGCGTTTGAACTCGGCCGTATCGAATTCGCCATGGCTGATCAGCAAAGGCAGTCCGCTCACGGGTAAATTGCGACACGGACTGTTACGGATTTCTGCCGCGCGGTCGAGCTTCAGCATCTCGTTGCGGTAACTTAATCGCACCGGCTCGAGATCGTAGATGCCACTGACCAGAACGGCGCTGCGCACAGGAGCCGGCGGAATGCCGTGCAGCCGCGGCCAGTCGGTGCCGAGCGCCATGGCGCCGAGATGCGCCCCGGAGGAATGGCCGGCAAGATGCAGGCGGTTGCGATCGCCGCCATAGCTTTCGATGTTGAGCCACAGCCACGCCAGCGCCGTGCGCACCTGGGCGATCATCTCGTCGAGAGATTTTGCTGCCGGCATGTTTGAAAAGCCGATGGAAACGTAAAGCGTGCCGCGCGCAGTGAAAGTCTCGGCCGGGAAACTGCTGCTGGCGAGATCGAGGTTGCGCCAGGCACCGCCGTGCAGGAAGACAACGACGGGCCGCCGGTCACTCTTGGACACGCCGGCGGGCAGGAAAATATCGAGCCGCTCGTCCGGTAAGCTGCCGTAGGCAACGTCCTTGATATGCGCGACGCGGGCACGCGCGGTTTCACTCGCGGTCCTGTACGAGTCGATATAACGCTTTGGATCGGCGACCTGAGCCTGATTGTTGTACTGAAAGTCGAGCGCCTGCTGATCAAAATCACGGTACACCAAGGTCACGGACGATCTCTCCAATTGAAACGCAAGCGTGCGCTGCCGATGCGCAATTTCTACCGCAACGCTTAAGCTTTCCCTCACCCTTAAGGAAGCGGTGTCACGTGCACGAGCATGCGACGACCTTGTAGCCATTAGGCTTTCGCGATCGTTACGTTCCTGTCGGGCGGTGCGCCGCCGTGCGGGTGCGCTGGCGGATCAGCCACTTGGAACGGCCCGCGAGCTGAAAGAAAACGCGCCGCAAAGGGGAGGGCCATGCCGTCGGCATGCCGAGAAATAGCGAGACGCGCTGGGTGTGGTCGGTGATCGACCGCTCCTGCCGCTCCCAGTCGGTAAGCGCTTCGGGCACGCCATCGTGGCGATCGAGGAACACGCCGAGCGATAATGCATTCATCATGGCGCAGCCGGCGCCCTGGCCGATATTGGGCGGCAAGGCATGCGCGGCGTCTCCCAGAACCGCGACGCGCCCGGCCGACCACCGCTTGAGCCTGATGTATTCGAAACGGTCATAGCGGCCCTCCAGGCCGACGCGCAGAAGCAGATCCCTCAGATGTGGAAACCAGCCGATCCAAGCCTCGGACCGGATCGGTGCCGATGTCGCGATCTCATCTCGGTCGAGCATGGTCAGGGCGAGATATATCGTGTCGCCGCTGCACGGCGTATAGAGCACGCGGCGGCTGCCGGACCAGTATTCGACGGTGGTGCCACCGTCGGATTGCCTTTCCTCCGGCGTCTTGTCGAGCAGCAGACGGATGGCACCGTCCGGGAGCTTCCGCCGCCTCGCTAGCAGTTCGACCGAATCGCGAAGCGCCGAATTAGCACCGTCAGCGGCGACGATGAGATCAGCCTGCACCTCCCGCCCGTCCGCGAGAGTCAAGCGGCCGTCCGGTGACGCGCGCAGGCCTTCCGAACTCGTCACGATCTCGGCGCCGGCCCTCTGCGCCGCCGCCGCCAACGCCTGGATCACCTGCAGCCGCACGACGCTGAACACGCGCTTCGATCGGTCCCAGCGATGCACCGAAAGCAGGCGGTCGTTCTCGTCGCGCACTTCGCGCGTGTGCGCGATGGGTGCGGTCGCGACCGCTTCCTCGTAGGCGCCGAGCGCCTCCAGCACGCGTAGCCCGTTTTCATAGACGTAGATGCCGGCGCCGGTCGCACGCAACTGATCGGATCGCTCATGCACCCGCACCTGCCAGCCGCGTTGTGCCAGCGCACAGGCCGCGGCGAGACCTGCAAAGCCGGCACCGATGATCTCTGCTCTCCGCTTCGCAATCATGGAACGACTTTATACGAACACATAGAACAAAACGACTGGCGCGCTGACACTCGGCCCACAATGTGTTATCCAACGTATGTCTGTCCAGTCCAGGAGGGGGAAATGGCGCGTCTGAGGCATTTCGCAGTCTGCGTCCGCGATCTCGAGAAATCGGCAAATTTCTACGAGCAAGTGTTCGGACTCAAACGGGTCGGGCAGGAAGTCATCGATATCGGCTCAGCGATTTACATGAGCGACGGCGTCATCAATCTCGCATTGCTTAATTTCTCAGGCACCAAAGGCAATGATCTCAAGAGCCCGGTCGGCCATGTCGGCGCCAACCACTTCGGCTTCCAGGTTGACGATCTGGCGGAAACGCAGAAGAAGATTGAAGCCATGGGCGGAAAGTTCTTCTTCGATCTGGGCGATGCGCGGAGGGGCAATTTCGAACGCAAGTTCAAGGACCCGGACGGGGTCGTGTTCGACATTTCCGAGCACGGCTGGGTCGGGACTGACAGCCGCAAGGAACCCCATTAAGCGAACAAGAGCCCCGATGCGCCCCCGCCGAAGTTCTGTTTCCCATTTAGTGCGCTCTCAGGCTCATTTGATGAACTGATTGGTGTAGAGATCGTTCACCGGCACCTTGCTGGTGATGATGCCCTTGGCCAAATAAAAATCCTCCAGCCTGGCGAGCCGTTGCCCGTCGACTTCACCGAGCTTCGTCTGGCCTGGGTAGACGTGTTTGGCGTAGTACTCGAAGGCCCACTTGATAGCGCTTTCTTTGCCTTCCCATCCCGGTACAAATTTGACAAAATCGACGGCGGCGCTGCTTGGGTCGTCCATGATGTCTTTCATGCCGCGCAGCGCGGCAGTGACGATTTTCTGAATCAGCTCCGGCTTGGTTTTGATCATCTCGTCCGACGTGGCGATTCCTTGGGCCATGTGCGGGAAGTAGTCTTCGGTCTGCAGGATGTCGACCTTCACTCCGGCGGCCTCCACTGGCGGGATCCAGTCTGGTACGCCGGCCATGCCCACCGCTTTGCCGGCGGCCACGAACTGCCAGACGCCGGTCGGTCCCACGGCCTGGATGTCGACGTCGCTTTGCGACAAACCTGCGCTTGCGAGCAACCCAAGCAGTGCATAAAAGGTCGTGTCCTGGAATGACATGACGGTGATGGTCTTGCCTTTGAGATCGGCAGGCTTGGTAATGCCGGAATCCTGCCGCACCACCAACTGCATGAAACCGCGTCCACCGAACACGCATACGATCTTCACCGGCACGCCGTTTCCGCGCACCACGATCGGACCATCGGCGACGATACCGCCGACCGCCGCGTTACCGGCGCCAACCTGCTTGGCCACGTCGACGCCGCCGCGGCCGACCTCGAACTTCACGTCGAGGCCTTCCTTTTCGAAATAGCCCCTGCCCTTGGCGAGCTGGATCGGCCCGAAAGCCGGCAGGGTGGGCGGAGCGGGAAACAGATAGGTGACGCTTTCAGCCGCTCGCGCGGAACCGAATGGCGAGAGGCCGGCGAGGGCCGTCGCGCCCAGCGCGGTGCAGAACCTGCGGCGATTGCCGCTCAGTATCGGAATGGTCCTCATGATGTTGACGTTCTCCGTTCGGGTCGGCCTGTGTTGATCGAGCGATTACAAGAAAGGCGTGACAGCCTCGATTTTTCAATTACTATACTCTTCAGTCTCGTTTAGAGTCACCCCCCGTCCTTAACCCCAAGTGGATCACAGTGAACAGACTCGAATATCGAGACGTCACTATGCGGTTCAACGGACAGGCGGGAATGCTGACGGCCGTGCAGGACGTGACGTTTGAAGTCGCCGACGGCGAAGTTGTGTCACTCATCGGGCCGAGTGGCTGCGGCAAGAGTACGTTGCTCAATATAGGCGCAGGGCTGAACCCGGCAAGCTCGGGTCTTGCCTATGTCGACGGCGAGCCGGTCATGGGACCAAACTCGCATGTCGCGTTCATGCTGCAGAAGGATCTCATGTTGCCTTGGCGGACGATCGCCGAAAACGTGATGTTCGGCGCGGAAATCCAGGGCGTCTCAAGGAATGACCGTGAGGAAAGAGCACACGCGTTGCTGCTAAAGTTTCGGCTGGCGGAATTCGGCGAACACTACCCACACCAACTCTCCGGGGGGATGCGGCAGCGTGCGGCGCTGGCACGGACCTTGGCGGCCGATCCGTCCGTGCTCCTGCTCGATGAACCCTTCTCGGCGGTCGATGCGCAGACACGCATTATGCTGCAATACGATTTGGCGCAGACTTTGAAGGAAGCCGGCAAGACCGCGCTGCTGATCACCCATGATCTGCTGGAGGCCGTGATTTTGTCGGATCGCATTCTGGTAATGAGCCGGCGCCCCGGCAAGATCATCGACGAAGTGAGCATCGACATTCCCGACCGGGAGGATCCATTCGCTCGGCGGCGCGATCGTCGCGTCCAGGACTATGTGTCACGGCTGATGGATCGTCTTGACATCGGCCATCCCACGGAAGCGGCGAATCAAGTGTGACCCGCGAATGACCGGAACGAACCCAGCGACACGCATGCGCCGCGGAGCCTTGGCGAGCGTCGTGCTGCTCGTCCTCTTTCTCGCCGGCTGGCAGTGGGGACCGCAGATGCTCGGCATTCCGTCCTTCATCGTGCCACCGCTGTCGGTCGTCTTCCAGGAATTCCTGCGCATGTGGCACGCAGACAATCTGATCTTCCACGCCGGCATCACCGCCGCCGAAGTGATCGCTGGTTTCACTCTTGGCAGCCTTTTGGGCGCCTCGATCGGCTATCTGCTGGGCATGTCGGAGACGGCGGAGATCGCACTCTCGCCCTATATCCTCGCCTTGCAGATTGCGCCGAAGGTAGCCTTCGCACCGCTTTTCATTTTATGGATGGGTTTTTCGGTGTACCCAAAGATCCTGGTCGCCATCCTGATCGTGTTTTTCCCGGTACTGGTCAACGTCATGACTGCGGTGCGCGGTGTCGATCCCGACCTGATCAATCTCGCCCGCTCTTTCAAGGCGACGCGGGCGCAGATTTTCTGGAAAATAGAATTTCCCGCCTCGATGCCGCCGTTTCTCGCGGGGCTGCGCATCGGTTCAACGCTGGCGGTCGTCGGCGTGGTGGTGGGCGAACTCGTCGGCGGCAATTCCGGGCTCGGCTTCCTGCTCTCGATGGGCGAGGGCCAGGCGAACACGCCGATGGTCTTCGTCGCGATCATCATGTTGACGTTGATCGGCAGTGTCGCTTACCTCGCCGTCATTCTGATCGAACGTCGCGTACTGCACTACGTACCAAAAAGGGTTGTCAGCCCGTTCTGAAAGTTCGCTCCGCCGGTTGCAGCACGTGGCGAACGGCGCCGTTGAGGCGCGCGGCGATCTCGTGGCGCGACGGCGCCTTGTCGATCTTGAGGAGCACGCGCAGATGCGCATAGCCACGCAATAATTCGAGGAACTCTTCCGCCGAACGCAATGGATCGGTGATCCGAAAGCGGGGGTTGCGGCGGTTACGCTCGAAATAACGCACCAGCACATCGATGCAAACCTGCGGGCCGGAGGCGTAAAACAATCTGCCGAGCGCGGGAAAGCGCCGGCTTTCCGCGATCACTATACGGTGAAGCTCGATCGTATCTGGCGCAAAGACGATGTCGATCATCCGCTGCGCATAGTGTCGCAATGCGTCTTCCGGCTGCTGCTCGAAGATACGCTCAAGGTCCTCTGCCACGATCCGGTTGCAGAGGTCGGTAATAACGCCGGCGAACAGTTCTTCTTTGCTGCCGAAATGGCGGTACACCGTCATTTTCGAAACGCCGGCCCGCGCGGCGACTTCATCCATACTGGTTCCGCCGAATCCCAATTTGAGAAACACGGCCTTGGCGCCGCGCAGGATGGCCTTGCGCTTGGCGTCCGACTTGCTCCTGCCGGAATTTCCGGACGGCGCAACGCGCTTGCCTCGGGAGCCGGTCATTCAGTTGCCTCTTGCTGTTGTCGATACTGTACGGTATCGTTTTGCGCTCCGCAATTCCGAGAAATGCTTCGTTGTTGTTTGCCGGCCCGCTCTCACCCTCAACTGGAAGCTCCGCATGCAGATGAATGCCGATCAATCGGAGGAGATGCTGTCCCGGATGGTGGAGCCGGGCCGTGTGCATCGGCGAATTTACACCGACCCGGCTATCTTTGAACTGGAAATGTCGCGCATTTTCGGTTCTGCCTGGACGTACGTCGGACACGAGAGTCAAATCAAGCATCACGGCGACTATTTCTGTGCGCGTGTCGCGCGCAAGCCGCTTGTCGTCGTGCGGGGACAGGACGGTGAGGTTCGCGCGTTGCATAACCAATGTGCCCATCGCGGCGCGATAGTCGTCGCCAACGACGCGGGCTGCGCCGATGAATTCCAGTGTTGCTATCACGGCTGGACCTATCACCTCGACGGACGGTTGAAAGCCGTGCCACTCAATCACGGCTATCCGGACGATTTCGATGCCAAGAACCCCAACACGGCCATGGTGCAGGTGCCGCATGTGAAGAGCTATCGCGGCTTCATCTTCCTGAGACTGGCCGCGCAAGGGCAGAGCTTCGAGGATTTCATCGGATATATGAAGACGTCGCTCGACGATATGGTCGATCGTGCGCCGGATGGCGAGATCGAGGTCGCGGGCGGGACGTTCAAGCATACCTACAACGGCAATTGGAAACTATATCTTGAGAACCTGTGTGATGCCGCGCATCCCTGGTTCACCCATCGCTCTTCGATCGCCGCCGCGCAGGAGCAAAAGGACGACGTATATAGCGACGGCTCGGGCGAGATCGCCATCCGCCAAATGCGGCAGAACGGCGCGCCCTATAGCTTCTGGGAATCGCAGGTCGGCATTTGGACCTATCCGAATGGCCACAGCTATCTCGGCGACTATCACGACGATGCGAAGCTCGTTGCCGCCATGAACGACCCGACGTTCCGGGATTATGTTTCCGCGCTGGAAGCCAGGAAGGGCAAGGCGGAGACACAGCGGATCATGGAGGTGCGCCGCTGGAACAGCAATATCTATCCAAACCTGTCAATGATGAGCCAGTTCCAGCAGCTGCGCGTCATTCATCCCGTCGCGGTCGATCGCACCGTCGTGCATACGTATTGCTTCAAGCTGCGCGGCGCGCCGGAGCAGATGTTCCGCAACACGATCAGCTTCGCCAATGTGGTGAATGGAACCGGTTCGCTCGTGCTCACCGACGATCTGGAGATTTACAATCGTATTACGCTGGGTTTGGCCAGCGAAGGCGCCGAATGGCTGGAGATCGGCCGCGGTTACAAAAGCGACGCGCCGGATGCGCATGGTGGGCGCAAAGGCAAGAACTCGACCAGCGAGGTCTATATCCGCAACATGTTCGACGCATGGCGGGGCTACATGCTGGGCAAGGCCGGGGCGACTGACAGGCAAGAGGCCGTGGCATGACGATCCTTGATGCGGCGACGCGCAAATCATCGCCGATCCCGGCTGAAATGGACCTTCGCGCCTGCGAGGCATTCCTGATTCACGAAGCGCGGCTGCTCGACGAGGGCCATTTCGACGCGTGGCTCGCGCTGTTCACGCCGGATGCGCATTATTGGGTGCCGAGCCAGCCCGGGCAAACGAGTCCTTTCGACACGGTCTCGCTGATGTACGACGACCGCCGCCTGCTGGAAACGCGCGTGCGCCGGCTCGCCGATCCGCGCATTTATTCGCAAGAACCGCGTTCGCGCACGAGCCGCATCGTCACCAATCTCAGCTCGGAGCCGGACAATGGCGAGCCGGGGCAAATTGTGCGCTCGAAATTCATGATGGTCGAATACCGGCGGGAAGAACAGCGGCTGTTCGCCGGCACATATATGCATCGGCTGCTGGCCGACGGAGAGACCCTGCGCATCGCGATGAAGCGGGTCGACCTCGTGAATTGCGATGCCCCGCTGGACGGGCTGGTGGTCCCCTTTTGAACCGATGACGCGCGATCGCGTGCTTGCGACGCGAAAACCGTCTAGTCTGCCGTGAAACGGAGATTTCAATGGCCGAAAGATCATTCGCCGAGGAGGTCCGCAGCCTCGAACTCGGCGCAGGCCGCGAATTCCGCGGCGAAGGCATCCTGGCGTTGACCAAGGCGCTGTTGCAATCCGGCGTCGGCTATGTGGGTGGCTATCAGGGGGCGCCGATCTCCCACCTCATGGACGTGCTCTCCGACGCGCAGGATCTCTTGGCCAGGCTGGGCGTGCAGTTCTCGGTGTCCGCCTCGGAGGGAGCGGCGGCCGCCTCGCTTGCCGCCTCGGTCATGTACCCGATCCGCGGTGCGGTTACCTTCAAGTCCACGGCCGGTACGAATGTCGCGTCCGATGCCCTTTCTAATCTGGCCTCCAGCGGAGTCACGGGTGGCGCGCTGATCATCGTCGGCGAGGATTACGGCGAAGGCTCCTCCATTATGCAGGAGCGCTCACATGCTTTCGCCATGAAGTCGCAAATTTGGCTGCTCGATCCCAGGCCCAATCTCGAATCGATCGTGAAGGCGGTCGAAGACAGTTTTGAACTGTCGGAGGCCTCCAATACCCCGGTGATGCTGGAGCTACGCATCCGCGCCTGCCACGTGACTGGTTCCTTCGTTGCCAAGGACAACAAGCGACCGCCGTTCACGCCGAAGCAGGCGCTGGCGAATCCGGTGCGCGACGTAAACCGGATTGTCTTGCCGCCGGCTTCCTACCTTCACGAGAAGGAAAAGATCGAGAAGCGTCTGCCCGCAGCTCTGGAATTCATCAAAGCACGCAAGCTCAACGAGACCTTCGAAGGAGATATTAGTGGCATCGGGATTGCGATGCAGGGCGGCATGTACAATGGGGTCATGCGCGCGCTGCAACGCCTCGGCCTCGCCGACGTTTGGGGTGTTTCCCTCGTGCCGCTCTATGTAATGAACGTCACCTATCCGCTGGTCGACGACGAGATCATAGACTTCTTCGCGAGTAAGCAGGCGGTGTTGATCGTCGAGGAAGGTCAGCCTGATTACATCGAGCAGGCGATCAACAGCATCTTGCGGCGTCGGGATGTCAATACCAAAGTCTTCGGCAAGGACGTGTTGCCTATGGCCGGCGAGTATACGGCCGAGGTGATGTTCAAGGGTGTTCGGGGCTTCTTGAGCGCAATTCTACCGGACGCCCTCACCGACCAAACGCGAGCGCCGAACGAGCCCGTGATTGGTGACGATCCGCGGGTGAAGGCGCTAGTCAGCGCGGTGCCGCCGCGGCCGCCGGGTTTCTGCATCGGCTGCCCGGAGCGTCCCATTTTCGCAGCGATGAAGTTGGTGGAGACGGAAGTAGGTCCGCACCATGTCGCCGCGGACATCGGGTGCCACCTGTTCTCGATCCTGCCGCCGTTCAATATCGGGGCCACCACCATGGGCTACGGCCTCGGCCCTGCTTCAGCCGCAGCCTTCAATGTTCAGGCGGACAAGAAATCGATCTCGATCATCGGCGACGGCGGCTTTTGGCACAACGGCCTCACCTCGAGCATCGGCAATGCCGTCTACAACAAACACGACGGTGTCATCATCGTCGTCGATAATTTTTATTCGTCGGCGACCGGCGGCCAGGACATTCTCTCCTCGCGCGCTGGCAATGTGACGCGATCGACACAGCACCCGATCGCCAAGGCGGTTGAAGGCGTCGGCGCCACCTGGGTGCGCCAGATCGACCGCACCTACGACGTCGGCAAGATGCGCGACACGCTGAAGGAGGCGCTCGCCAGCAAGACCCCCGGGCCGAAGGTGATCGTCGCATCATCCGAATGCATGCTGAACCGGCAACGGCGCGAGAAGCCGCTGTTCGCCAAAGCGGTAAAGGGCGGTCGACGAATGGTGCGCGAGCGTTACGGTGTCGATGAAGATGTCTGCACGGGCGATCACGCCTGTATCCGTCTTTCCGGCTGCCCGTCGCTGTCGGTCAAGCGCACGGACGACCCGCTAAAGGACGACCCCGTCGCCGCGGTAGACAACACGTGCGTGGGCTGCGGCAATTGCGGCGAGGTGGCGGAGGCGGCGGTGCTCTGTCCATCTTTCTATCGAGCCGACATCATTCACAATCCGACGCGCATGGATCTCATGATGGCACGCTTGCGCCGCTCCGTCATAGGCTACCTGCAACGGCGCCGCGTGCGGCGCCGTATCGAATTCGCCTGAGGCGGAGCCATGATGAACGTCGCCGCCGGCCGTACCGCGCTCGACACCACGAGACCGCTCGCCATCGCCGTCATGGCGATGGGTGGCCAGGGCGGCGGCGTGCTGGTCGATTGGATCGTTGAATTGTGCCAGGCGCAAGGCTGGGTGGCGCAGTCGACTTCTGTGCCGGGCGTGGCGCAGCGCACCGGTGCAACAGTCTATTATATTGAGACCTTGCCGCCGCCGTTGGACGCAGCGATACGGTTGCGGCCCGTTCTCTCGCTGATGGCAGTGCCCGGCGAGGTCGACGTGGTGATCGGCGCCGAACTGATGGAAGCGGCCCGTGCCATTCAGCGCGGGCTTGTGACGCCGAACCGCACCACACTGATCGCCTCATCGCACCGCGCCTATGCTGTGTCGGAAAAGCAGGTCCCGGGCGATGGCATCGGAAATGCAGACTTGGTCTATGCCGCCGCGCGTGCGAGTACCAAACGCTTTATCGCCTTCGACATGGAGGAAGCGGCAAAGCAATCGGGAAGCGCGATCTCAGCGGTATTGTTCGGTGCGCTCTCAGCTAGCAAGGCGCTACCATTCCCGCGCTCGGTTTTCGAGGCGACGATCCGCGCCGCGGGCATCGGCGTAGAAGCGAGTCTGCGTGCATTTGCGCTCGGCTTCGAACGCGCAGACATGGCGGAGGTAAGGTGGTCAGCTGCACCGTCCGCGCCGGCTAAGCGTTTTCCAGCTTTGCAGTTCGTCGGCCACGCCGCCTATGACGCGCTCATTGCGCGCGCGCGAACCAAATTTCCGGAGCCAACGCATGACATGATAGCGGCCGGCCTGCAGCGGGCGGTCGATTTCCAGGACATCAACTACGGTACGGAATATCTCGACCTGGCGGCCGGCATGCTCGCCATCGACAAGCCGGCCCGCGACTACGCATTTACCCGAACAGCCGCAAAATATATCGCCGTGGCCATGGCCTATGATGATGTCTATCGAGTCGCCGACCTGAAAACGCGCGGCAGCCGCTTCGAGCGGGTGCGCGCGGAAGTCGCGGCCACGGCCGACCAGCTCGTTTACACAACCGAATTCATGCACCCGCGCATGGACGAGGTCACGGGCTCGTTGCCGTTCGCACTCGGCCGGTTCATTGAGGACCGTCCTGCCTTGTTCCGGCTGCTCGATACGATCGTCAATCGCGGGCGCCGGGTGAAAAGCGGCGGGATTCGCTGGTTCGTCGCTCTATACGTTCTTGCCGGACTCAAGCGCTTCCGCCGTGGCACGCTCAGGCACGCCCGCGAAGTCAAGCATCGCGACGCATGGCTGGCGCGGGTCAAGGCCGCCGCAGAGAAGGACCATGACCTCGCGATAGAGATGCTGGTGGCACGCCGGCTGGTAAAGGGCTATTCCGACACGCATACGCGCGGTCAATCCAAATTCGATCGTATCATGGACATCGCTGCCAGGCTTGAAGGTCGTGCCGACGCTGCGGATTGGGTGCGTCGGTCGCGAGAAGCAGCCCTGCAAGATGAGGAGGGTGCCGCTCTATCGGGAGTTCTGAAGACGATCGAAAGCTTTCTATAGAATTCGTGAGGCCAAATGGAAACCTGCTTCCTGACCGGAGTCCGTGGGCCCGACGTGGTCAACGCTGCCGTATAACGGCGCGCGCCAAGCGCAGCGAGATCCCTTGCCTGAAATGTCGCGACAGTGAAGTTATCGCTCAAGTGCGGTAACTGCCTTCGTTTGACTCTCCAACCCGCTTCTCCTAAACAAAAAATACTTAGGTTGGAAATATGTTTCATAACAAGCAACTGAGCATTCGAACTCGGCAGCGCGGGGGATGGTCACATGAGCAGGAAATTTGCGCTCGGTCTAGTCGCGACAACACTTGTTAGCTCATTACTTGTTTGCTCATCGAGTTGGGCCCAGGAAGTCACGCTGCGCGCCGTCTCGGCTTTCGCGGAGAAGACCACTTACTCGCGTGGCTTTGAAAAATTCATCGACCAGGTGAATGCGGACGGCAAGGGCGTCATCCAGATCAATTATATCGGGGGACCCAAGGCGATGCCGCCATTTGAAGTCGGTAACGCCCTCAAGAGCGGCGTGGTCGATATCGCCAACACGACCGGCGCGTTCACCACCAACCTCATGCCGGAATCCGACGCCTGGAAGCTCACCGAACATTCCATGTCGGAGCTTCGCAAGAACGGCGGGTACGATTACATGGCCATGATCTATGCGCTAAAGATGAATGCCATCTTCCTGGCGCGCCTGGTCGATAACAATCCGTTTCATCTTTATTTGAACAAGCCCATTATGTCTCCTGATCTCACCGGACTGAAGATTCGGATCACGCCGGTGTATCGCGATTTCTTCCAGGCGCTTGGCGCCACGGTGGTGCAGACGCCGCCGGGTGAAGTCTACACATCGCTCGAGCGCGGCGTAGTCGATGGATATGGCTGGCCAATCACCGGGATTTTCGATCTCGGCTGGCATGAAAAAACGAAGTATCGCGTTGATCCCGGATTCTACACCGCCGAGGTTTCCGTCCTCGTCAACAAGACGACGTGGGACAAGCTCAACGACAAGCAAAGGGCCGTCTTGCGCAATGCGGCGGATCGCGCAGAGGCGGAAGCCGCGGCGGAATTCGTCGCCGAGAACGCTAAAGATACCAAGCGGCAGGCCGACGCCGGCATTCAGACCATCAAGTTCGATGCAGCGGCAGCGGCAGCTTATCGGACGAAAGCGTATCAGGCCGGCTGGGAGGGGATCATTAAGCAAAGTCCCGAACACGGCCCGAAGATCAGGAATTTTTTCGCGGCAACAAAATGAAGAGCGATCGTTTCGTCGAGGTGAGCTCCGTCATGGAGCGGCTGTCCGGTTGGTATGAGCGCGCGCTCGATAGCCTGATGCTGGTGGCGTGCCTGTTACTCCTGGGTATGGCCGTCATGATCGGCGCCGATGTCGTGTCTCGCAACGTCGGCGCCGGCGGTGTCGCGGTCAGCAATGAATTCTCGGAGGATATTCTCTATCTTATGACGCTGCTGGCCGCACCGTGGTTGCTCCGTCGGGGTCAGCATATTCGCGTGGACATCATCTTGCGCGTTCTGCCAACACGCGTGGCCTGGATACTGGAATGGGTCGGCGACATTGTCGGTCTGCTCTGCTGCATTTATTTCGTCTGGTACGGGACCCTCATCACGGTGGCGAGCTATTCGGCCGGCTCAATCGCTATCAAAACATTAATCACGCCGGAGTGGTGGGCGCTTGCACCGCTGCCGGTTGGCTTCGTCCTACTGGGCATCGAATTCATCTTCCGCATGCACCGGCTTTCCGTGGCCGAGATCGGCTTGCGCGCCGACGCTGTTTCTGCGGCTTGAAACCCGTATCATACCAGAGGAGCGACGCGTGAGCATGTCCTGGCAAATGGCCTCGCTGCTGCTCCTCGGAGGCTCGACCGTACTACTGTTTGTCGGGATGCCGGTCGCGATCTCGTTCATCGCGATCAATGTGATCGGCGCGATCCTGTTTCTCGGTGGCGATGCCGGGCTGCATCAGGTCGCGCGCAACAGTGTCGCCGCAGCGATCAATTTCTCGCTCACGCCGATTCCCCTTTTCGTTTTGATGGGGGAGGTGCTGTTCCACACCGGCCTCGCGCTGAAAGTCATCGACGGCGTGGAACGGCTGATCAGCCAGGTACCGGGCCGGCTGGCCGTGGTCGCCATCGTCGCCGGAACGATTTTTTCTGCGATCTCGGGTTCGACGATTGCGACGACTGCGATGCTCGGTTCGCTGATGCTGCCGGTCATGTTGTCGCGAGGCTACAACCCCGTTCTGGCAACCGGCCCGATCATGGCGATCGGCGCGGTCGATATGCTGATTCCTCCGTCCGCGCTCACCGTTCTGCTCGGCAGCCTTTCGGGAATTTCGATTTCCAAGCTCCTGATTGGCGGTGTCGTGCCGGGCTTGATGCTTAGTGCCGCCTTTGTCGGGTACATCGTCGTTCGGGTCACGGCGCGGCCAGATCTTGCACCTGCCGCGCCGATCGAAAGAAAAACGGGCTGGGCGCGCTACGAGTTGCTTCTGCTCTACGTCCTGCCGCTCGCTTCGATCTTTGTCGTCGTGATCGGCGCAATGTCGGCGGGAATTGCAACACCGACAGAGTCGGCCGCCTTGGGCGCGCTTGCGACGATGGCGTTAGGGGCCAGTTATCGCGCGCTTAACTTTAAAAACTTGCTGCAAGCCTTGCGCGGCACTGTCGCCATTTCCGGGATGATCCTCTTCATCATCCTCGGCGCGACTACGTTCTCGCAGATCCTGAGTTTTTCCGGCGCGACGCAAGGCATCGTGTCCGCGATTCTCGGCCAGGGACTTTCTGCCTTCGCCATTCTGGCCGGCATGATGCTGCTGTTGATTTTTCTCGGAATCTTCGTGGATCAAGTCAGCATGATGCTCATTACTTTACCGGTCTTCATGCCAATCGTGCAACGGCTCGACATCGATCTGATCTGGTTTGGCGTGCTCTATCTGATTTGCATGCAACTCGGGTTGCTGCTGCCTCCTCACGGGCTTCTCCTGATGACGATGAAAGGCGTGGCTCCGCCGGAAGTAACGATGACGCACATCTTTCGAGCGGT
>Ga0137407_10000408_pt1 | contig 30028 bp, 12 predicted proteins | sample CZOMad2_2_16fung_FD_108410 | JGI IMG/M metagenome (GOLD analysis project Ga0137407, IMG submission 108410) | Vadose zone soil fungal communities from Angelo Coast Range Reserve, California, USA - CZOMad2_2_16fungal (Illumina Assembly) | ecosystem: Environmental > Terrestrial > Soil > Vadose... | reverse complement strand
CTTCCGGTGCCGGAAAATGTGACCGACTGAGCAGGTGCGATAAAAGCATTGGAAGACGGGCTCGTGATGGTACCGGTCGGAGGCACGTCGGTTGGAGTTGCCGAAACCTGAACAAACTTCGCAACCGACGGTACCCCGGCGCTGTTCAGCAGGAAGAGCATGTAATAGCCTGGGGGCGCGGTGTTTCCATTCGGTGGACCGGTCACGGTCAGCGTGCCACTGCCGACCGTGAAACTCAGGCCAACCATGCGCTGATCCATGTCAAAGGCGTGGGTCACCGAGCCGTTCTTCATGAGTACCACGGAAGAGATGCTTGCCGCATTGGGGGTCTGCACCTGGAACGTTGTGCCGTAGCCGATGATCCCAGGTGTGACGCTGGTGATCGTGGGCCTTGTCGCTGGACTGCCATCGGGATTGAACAGATACGGCGGCGAGTAGATCTCTACATGATTTTCATAGGTGCCGCGCTGCGGGTTTCCTCCTGCGACCCAGACCGTAGCGTCCGGCAGAAGCAATGAGACGGAATGGTACAGCCTTGGGTAGGCGTTTGTTCCCGCCGAGCCCATCGTGTTGTTTGAGGTGTCGTAAAGGTCGGCATTCAGGCTCGCTGAGTTGATATCTTCATCGACTTGCGAGCCTCCCACGGTCAAGATCTTGCCGTTAGGCAACATAGTAGCGTTCATCTCGATGCGCGGCTGCGACATCGCCGGGCCATACGCCCACGAGGGCGACGGAGAAGACAAATCAATGATCTCGGTGGTGGCGGTCGAGGGATTGCCTCCTCCGAGGATGATTACCTTGGGCTTATATCCATTGGCAGGTGTCAGGGGAAACAGCACCGACGAACCGTAGGTGCGGATGCCTCCGAAGTTCGTCGTGGCCACTGTGCCGGACCAAGTGTTCGTCGCGGTGCTGAAGGTTCGCGACTGTGTTGTCCAGCCCGAATAAAAAACCCTGCCGTCCGGGAGCAGGTGAAGTCTGGGATAGAGCGGTGGAACCCAGGAGGACGTATATGGTGTGCTCCACCCGAGACCGACCTTGTAGATCTCGACCTGAGAATTCGTGCTTCCGCTTTCATCGAGGCCGGCAAACGTCAGGACTCTTCCGTCGCCTAGTTCAACGCTCGTAGGATACCAACGACCGTGGGCCATGTCCTGCATATCGGCGAACTTGCCGGTAGAGGGGTCGTAAATGGAGGTTCGTTTCCACCCGTGAAAAGGGTCATACTGCAGGTTCCCGCCGAAGATCATAATGCGTCCATCCGCCAGCGCGACCATACCGTTGCAGAACATGTCCCAGCCAATCGGCAACGTGGTCACACTGCTGGTGGTCGGATCCCAAACTGCGGATTCGAAATCAGTATTCGACGGATAGTTTCCGGACCCGGAAACAATCAAGATCTTACCGTTGCGGAGCAGGCTTGCATGCACCGGGTTGATGGGCATGACTGTCGGCGCGGTTTGCCACTGACCATGGACATTCGCCTGGCTGCAGACCTGGGTCGCGGCAACCAGAAGTGCCATTGCCAGGAGGATTGTCGCCTTCGCGATCCGCGCGAAGTTTCCGGCACCAAGGAGACTCCGACAGCAACCATGGTTCTTTTGAGGGATTTCCCCTAATACGTGGTCCGGGCTGGAAGGCCGCATTCGAATTGTCTCCAAAACATTGTGCAGGCCCACACACCATTCCTTGGCAGGCCCGTCAGGTCACAAAATAAGAGAAAGAGCTTCCCTTCGGTCTTTCTAAACACACGGATGCAGAAACTCTAGAGCCATAATGCACCCAAACCGCCAAGCTACGGTCTGTCTTTTCAACGGCAAGTAACATTTCGGCGTAAGAAATTTCACACAAAGTGGAACAAAACTACCACCATATCGAACCCCTGCGAAGGGAGTCCCAGGCCCTGGACCCCGTAAATCTGGACCCGGGTGGGGAAATAGATCTGAGGCCGTCTCTCGAGCGACGCTGGTCGCTTGGTGGAATTACCCTCGGAAGTACTCTTGAACCGTTCCGACCCTCTCGCACTTTGGGAAGCTACCGATTGCCCGAGTGAAAAGCCATGTCGCGCAGATCTCGAGCGACTGTCTAACGGGACAGCGCCAATGCCTACGTCAGTTCTGGAAACGGTGAGTCGAGTGCAAGGGTGCAATTATGGGCCTTGTGACGCTCAACGCGTTGTCTCGTCGGGAGCCTTCAGGAAAGGACGCCTGGCGTCATTCAGAAATCGCTCAAAATAGCAGTCCAAATCCTTTAGAATTTCCAGACAGTTCGCTGTGAGCAGAGATAAGGGTACATTACGAGCTCGTGACTGGGTTGAGATCAAAACCCCGCGCGAGATTGCCGCGACGCTTGACTCGGATGGAAGCCTTGACGGGTTGCCATTCATGCCCGAAATGCTCGAATTCTGCGGTCGGCGCTTCCAAGTGCAGCGTCCAGCCGAGAAGGCCTGCATCGAATTTCCGGGCGGGTCGTACGAGATCCGAGAATTTCGCAAGAACGACGTGGTGCTGCTGGCAGGTCTCCGTTGCTCGGGCAGCGCGCACGATGGCTGTCAGCGTACCTGCATGATTTTTTGGAAAACGGCGTGGCTGCGCAAGGTCGACCCCGAACAACCTCTCAGTTTCACTCCTGGCGAGGACACGGAATTGGGGCCGCTTCTGAAAACGAGGTCCACTCAACTACGCTACTTCTGCCAATCGACGGAGCTGGCCAAGGCGACCATTCCTCTTACGCGCAAGCGAATCCTGCTCAAGTGCTACTACGACGTTCGATCTGGCAGCCGCGGGGTCTTCGAAATGATACGGTTGATCCTGGCCCCGCTTTGGCGTAAAAGTACTCGCAGGATTCCAAGACGTCGTTTGGCAGGCAGCTTGGTTCGTACGCCTGTGGGTGAGCTGAACCTGCAGCCGGCCGAATGGGTCGTGATTAAACCGGAGTCTGAAATCGCGCAGACCCTTGATGCTCGCGGCCGTAATCGCGGGCTCGTTTGTGACTTCGGAATGTCCCAATACAGCGGAAGGAAGTACAAGGTCCAGGCTCGCCTGGACCGCATGATTTCTGAGTCGACCGGTGAAATGCGACGTGTGGAAGGCACGGTGATTCTTGAAGGACTGAATTGTTTGTGCTGGAACGTGCTCGGTGGTTGTCCTCGCCAGGACTTCATGTATTGGCGCGAAGTTTGGCTAGAGCGAGCGAATGCCGATTTGAAGAAATCGGATGAGATTCCGACCAAGGTTTAATTCGTCCCCGGGTAGTGCAAGACAAGGAATCGCAGAATGTCAGTGGCGCAGCCAACCCGCTCCTCGCCGCGACGTGTGGTTTTGTGTGTCGATGTCGACGGAACGCTGTTGCGCACGGATCTCCTCTTTGAAAGTTTCCTTTCCCTGGTCAAATGCAGACCGTGGCTCCTGGCGGCGGTCCCGTTTTGGGTGCTACGGGGAAGAAGCTATCTGCAACGGCAGTTAGCGCGGGGCACTTCGTTTGCGAATGCACCGATTCCCATCCGCCAAGATTTCCTTCAATATTTGGAAAAGGAAAGTGCCACCGGCAGACGTATCGTCCTTTGCAGCGGTTCCGACGAAGCCCTGGTACACCGCTTTGCCGAACAGTTGAAATTTCCGGTTGAGTTCTTCCCGAGCACCGTTCACCTTAAGGGCCGTCGAAAAGCGCAGGCGCTCGTTGAAAGATTTGGATCGCGGCGTTTCGATTACGCCGGAGACGCGATGGATGACCTCCCGGTTTGGAATCAAGCCCATCATGCGATCGTTGTTAATGCATCCTCCCGCTTGCAACTCGCCGCACAAGCGTTAGGAAACGTCATCCTAGTCCTACCCAGGACGCGAAGCGCTGTTTCGGCGTTCTTCCGCAGCCTCAGGGCGCGGCAGTGGCTCAAGAATATTCTGGTCTTCGTTCCCCTGATTACTTCTCACGGTCTTCTTCAGGGAGCGCAATTTGCGAAAGCCGCGATTTCATTCCTTTCTATGAGTTTGTGCGCGTCTTTTGTTTATGTTGTAAACGACCTGATGGATGTCGAGTCCGACCGCACACATCGCTCGAAACGAAAACGTCCCTTCGCCGCGGGCGACCTACCCATCCGCGTCGGCCTCCTTACGGCGCCGCTATTGCTGGCGGCCGGAATCATTCTCTCGCTCCTGCTGCCCCCGATGGCCAGCGTGCTTCTATTGACCTATGTCACAACCGCGACTGCCTACACCTTCTGGTTCAAACACAAAATGCTCGCCGATGTCATCCTGCTTTCCCTGCTTTACACATTGCGCATTTTGGAAGGCGGTGCGGCAACATCTATCTTGGTTTCGCCCTGGCTCCTAGCATTTTCGCTCTTCCTGTTCATCAGCTTCGCATTCAGTAAACGCGTTGCCGAGTTGGCTAGAGTGTCGACGGCCGAGGGCATAGCCGGACGAGGATATCTTGTGGCGGACCTTGCTACCTTGGCGAGCCTCGGCGGTGGCAGCGGATTCCTCGCGTGCCTGGTCCTCAGTTTTTACATCAGCAGCGAGAATGTGCGCGTCCTTTATGCCCACCCCGGATGGCTCTGGCTGTTGCTGCCGCTCCTTCTCAATTGGATGGGACGGGTTTGGATTGTCACGATGAGGGGACAAATGTCAGACGATCCGATCGACTTCGTCACTCGAGACGTCGTCACAGGCCTGACACTGCTATGTGGAGGCCTGATCCTGCTGCTGGCGATGAAGTGCCCCATCGGGCCACCAGGAATTCAGGAATGAAACGGAACAGGGATATTCGAGGCTCGGTCGGGGGTGAAAAACAGCCCCGTGGTAAATGCAAAAATGGATGGAGCGAGTCCCCTAGGTGAAACGGTTAATGCCGCGCAGCTTTCTGCAATCGCGGCAGTAATGTATGAGGATGGGCCGCTCCTCCTGCGGACCTTGCAGCGCTGGCGCCCTTACATTTGCCCATTTGAGCGATTACTTAGGCATGTTCAGAACCGCTCTCGAGTTTTGGACATAGGTTGCGGCGCGGGATTGCTGTTTAGCCTAATGGCCGGACTCGGATTCGAATTCGAGGGCCTTGGCGTTGATACTTCAAAGCGCGCAATCGACCTCGCGAGGTACATGGCTAGGCGGGCCGCCGTCAGAGCACCTCAAGCCAAACTGAGCTTTGAACCCTTGAACAGTGGGCTCAATCGGAGGGCATGGTGGTCATCTTCAGCGAAGACTTGAGTCGATTTTGCTATGCTCACGAACTGCGGGTGCTGAGCCGTCTATCCGTGCCGCCGGGCGGACCTCAGACGCTACATGCCGAGCACAACGATGCCGACGCTCCGCGATAGGCTGACCTCGCTCGTCAACGGTAGGAATTTTGTTCCTTTCTGCTTGGCATCGGGAATTTGTTTGAGGCTATTGTGGGTCTCGGTCGTGGATCCCGATCAGGTTAGTGATTTTAAATGGTATTTTCTGCGCGCCGTCAGCATCGCACACGGAACGGGATATTCGGTGGACGGAATTCGGACTGCCTATTGGCCGGTCGGTTATCCCGGGTTTCTCGGTGTTGCTTTCTATCTTTTTGGACCATCTGTATTTCTTGCAAAGTGCCTAAACATCCTTCTTTATGCGGTTCTGATTCTGCTGACCTACTGGGTCGGCAAGAGAGTTTTTCGATCTGAACTTGCTGCCAGGCTGACGGTTTTCTTTCTCTCCTTCTATCCCAACCATGTCGCCTATGCCACCATCCTATCGACAGAGATCTTGTTTGCTTTCTTACTGATGCTCGGTGCTGCGTTACTGATGGCCGCACAGGAGCGCACGGGATGGTTGCTTTGGGCGGGTCTCGTTTGGGGCATGGCTGCTCTCACCAAGCCTCAGGCAATCTTCGTGCCGATTATTTTTCTTGTCGCCTTGGCTGCAAATCCAAGAAGCTTTTTGAAGGCTGCTGTCACCGTCTATGTGACGTTGATCGTAACCATTTCGCCGTGGCTCATTCGAAATCACTTTGCGGTTGGTGCCCCGACGCTGTCAACCAACGGTGGCATTGTGCTATTTATCGGCAATAATCCGTATGCCACCGGCGGACAGATCTGGGACGATCATGTGAAATCCTTGTTGGGAGACCTCGGAACCGACAACATGTTCGACGGCAAGGAAGTCGAACGCGAGGCACGAGCAGAAAGCTTTGCAATACGCTATATCAAGCACCACCCGGTGCGAACTGTCCTGCTATGGCCGCGAAAGCTTGTGGGGCTCTATGCGTCGGATGTCGACGGTTTCTATTACAGCCTAGGTGCGATGCGAGCCGCTTGGGCACATCAGGCCTTCGTCTATCTCGGCTTCAGAATCTTCGGCGAGCTCTATTACTTGTTTCTATTGACGTTAGCGGGCATCGGTATGTATTCAGTGCTTTGTCGGCCGAGCCAAAGCGGCAAAATCGGCATCTACATCATCCTCTACTTTACTGCGACCTACTTGCTCTTCTTCGCGATCGCAAGGTATCACTTCGCCTTCATGCCGTGGGTGGTTCTGTATTCAGGGATCGGCGGGGAACAACTGCTCCAGCGGAAACGGCGCGAAGTAACCGAAGGATTAGAATGATCTTGCAGGCTCAAAAAGAGCACAAACGCCCCCTTCGATCCCGGCTGCCAGCGGAGAGACACCCCTTTCGGCTTAGATTTGCCGCCGGGAGCCGGTGTGCCTCAATGGGCACTTTTTGGTAATTGTTTTCCCGTCTGCGAGCTCGCGAGAGGTGTGGTTTCTTGCGTCAATTCTCGATCTATATGATAACTATAGGCCTTAGTTTGAGCGTATTCTCTCGCGACGTTTGAAAACAGCGTGCTATGTTCTAGCTAACTCCTCAAGCGGGTTCAGGTGGGATTCTGTGAGGCATCCGACCGTTTCTTAGGGCGAGTGAGGCGACCTCGCAAGCTGCGTATTTGAAGATTTGGAACCCACGTACACAAAGCCGAAAGCCTCGCGGCGGAGCAAAATCTGGCAAACCCATGAGTTTCATGATCGAAAGGCGAGCGAATCTTTCTTACGAGGAATTTGCCGCAGAATACCTTTGGCCGAACAAGCCGGTGATCGTGACAGACGCCATTCGCGATTGGAAGGCTCTCGGGCGCTGGAGTCCCGAGTTCTTCAAGCGCGAATTTGGTGAGATGAAATTCACGATCGTCGAAGATTTAAAGAGCAAGATCGGCTACAAGGACAACGAGGGCGGAGTCGCCTACACGATGGCGCAGTTTGTGGACCGCGTCCTCGATTCGAGCGACGAAAATCCTGCGCCTTACTTTCGCAACCGGATTCTCTACGACATATTCCCATCCCTTCGGGATGATATCGAGCCGCTGCCGGAATATTTTCTGCCCAATTGGTTGCCTGATCGCTACCTTGTCAAACGCGTTGGAGAGGTTTTGAACCGCGGGGCAGCCATTGAAATTTATATCGGCGGCAAAGGCGGTTCATTCCCGGTCCTTCACTATGACGGGGCGGCGGTCCACGCCTTCCTCATGCAGGTTTACGGGCGGAAAAAGTTCGTGCTCTATTCGCCGGAGCAGGAAGCTTACCTTTATCCGGCACCCGAGAAGGAAAACCTTTCTCGGGTCAACAGCGTGGACCAACCTGATTTCGAACGCTTCCCGCTCTTTCGAAAGGCCGTGCCGACGACCTTTATACTCGAGCCCGGGGAATTGTTGTTTATCCCAAGCCACTGGTGGCACACGACAAAAATGCTCACGCCGAGCATTTCGATCTCGGTCAATGTGGTGAATCAATCGAACTGGCATCGCCTTGTGGATTTCGTTTCCATGCGGCGGCGCAATCGCTTCGCCTCCCTGGCGAGCCGAGCGTACCTCACAATAGCCGGAACCTGGCGTGCCTGGCGAGACCGGCGCTGGAAGAAGCGGGCGGGGAAAGGGTCGAGCTGGTCAAAGGCGAAGAGCAAAAGCAGCCTTGGGATCGAGCAATGAGAACGAAAGCCCTCGCAGCGCGAATTCAGCCAAGTTCGGCGAAAGCAGAATCCGGTGCTGACCACGACGAGACTGCTCTCGTTGTCGCTGCGAACTTCACGGCAGAGCCCCTAAGGGAATATCTCGAGTTCTGGATGTCACAGCTTGCCCCTGGCAAGATGCGAGTGGATTTTTCTCCTTACAATCAGGTCTTTCAGGAGATGATTTCCCCTACCAGCCTGCTTTCTTCCCGCGCTCCAGGCGTAAATCTGCTACTCGTCCGGTTGGAGGATTGGGCACGGGATCAAAGTGCGAGACTTCGATGGCCAACGATTGAGCGTGCGGCAAGCGAGTTCGCTTCGTTGCTGGAGGAATTCTCGAGCCGAGCCCGCCGGCCTACGATTCTGATGATCAATCCGCCTTCGCGCGAAGCTGCTCGAGACCCCGCATTTGCGCGTTCAGTCGATGAAATAGCGACGAAATTATTGGGGCAGGCCAGACGGTTGCCTGGCGTAGTCGCCTTCAGTGCGGAAGACCTGGCGGTCTTGTACCCGGTTGAGCTTGTCGATGACCGAGAAGCCGATCGCCAAGCGCATATCCCATTCACCACCTCCTACTGGGCAGCGCTCGCTACGTTCCTTGCGCGAAAGGTCAGGACCGTTCTAGAGCCTGCCTCTAAAGTCATCGTCGTCGATGCGGACAACACGCTATGGGGCGGGGTCGCAGGAGAAGTCGGGGCAGCCCATGTACGTATCGAAGGTGAGTGGCGGGCATTGCAGGCGTTCCTGCTCGAACAAAAGCAGCGTGGCAGATTGTTGGCGCTGGCCAGCAAGAACGAGGAGGCGGATGTCGCAGAGGTGTTCCACAGGAAAGAAATGGTACTGCGTCGCGAAGATTTTGTTTCCTGGAAAGTGAACTGGGAACCGAAGCATAGAAACGTGTCTCAGTTGGGCAAAGAGCTCGAACTGGGTCTCGACAGCTTTGTGTTCCTGGACGACAGTCCGGTGGAGTGTGCGGAGATGGAGGCCCACTGTCCCGCGGTCATTTCGATCCGTCTGCCGGCTGAACAGAGGAGAATCCCGGAATTCCTGAAGCATGTGTGGGCGTTCGATTCAGGAGACGTAACTCGCGAGGATGAAAAGCGAACGGCAATGTACCGGGAGCAAGCGGAACGGAACCAGTTCCGTGCCCGGGTTCGAAGCTTTCGCGAATTCTTGGACGATCTCCGTCTAGATGTCCAGATTCAAGAGCTGACTTCCGAGAATTTCGAGCGGGCCGCGCAATTGACGCAACGCACGAATCAGTTCAATAGCTCAGGCATTCGGCACACGTCAGCGGGACTGTCTTCCTTGCTGAATGCCAATTCCCGCCAAGCGCTGATCCTTCGTGCGTGCGATCGATTCGGTGACTACGGTGAAGTGGGCCTCGCGGTGTTTTCTAAGGACGAGGAACTGCACGTTGAAAGCTTTCTCTTGAGCTGCCGTGTTCTGGGCAAGGGTGTTGAGCATCTTCTTCTCCAAAGGCTTGGGAAGGAGGCGCAGCGCCTCGGTGCCAACGAATTGGTTTTTCAATTCAAGGAGACGGGCCGCAATCTCCCGGTGAAGAAGTTCTTTGACCGCGTCGGTGCGGAATGGAAAGAAGACGGCGCCTACTATCTTTCCGCTAACGAGGCTGCCCAGGCTCGCTTTGATCCGGAAGACGGCGACCTCGAGGAGGGCGTGGCAGAAGAAGGATCGCAAGCCACAACCGCAACCCGGACGCGGAACACCGACTATCAAATGATCGCGAGTGAACTTACTTCCGCCGGCGCCATCATCCGTTATCTCGCCCGCCATTTACACCGAGCGCGCCCTCAATCAGACTCTGAACTGATTCTTCCGCGGAGCGAGGACGAAGCGAAACTTAGGAACATCTGGGAAGAAGTGCTCCATGTGAGTCCGATCGGAGTGACAGACTCGCTTTTCTTCCTGGGAGGACAGTCTCTAGAGGCTGCCGCAATTGCATCACGCGTCTTGACCGAATGCCGTGTGCAAATCCCGCTGGGCGATGTATTGTCGCACCCCACCATTGCTGAGCTATCTGACCTCATTCAAAGGATCGAGCGGAAGCGCCAAGACCTTATCCCTTCTAAGGCATCGAGCCCGACTCTCTCGCCGACGCAAAAGCGGTTGTGGTTTCTCGATCAGTTCATTCCGAATCGCGCGGCCTACAACATTCCCGTCGCCCGCCGAATCAAGGGAGAACTCCACGCGGATGCGCTCGAGCGCGCGGTATTCCTGGTCGTGTCGAGGCACGACGGGCTGCGATCCTTTTTCCCGGCCAAGGACGGTGCTCCGCGCCTCGACATATCTGAAACCCCGCAATTTTTTTTTCGCAGCCTCGCGGTCTCAACCGAAGAGCAAGCACTAGGATTGGCAAGCGAAGAGGCACGGCGCGTCTTCGATTTGACCGCGGGGCCGTTAATCAGCTGCCTGGTTCTCTCTTGTGGGCAGGAAGATCATCTCTTGGTCTTGAATGTTCACCATATTTTGTCCGACGGCCTTTCGATGGGAATCTTGCTGAGCGAAATTGCGGACGCGTATCGAGCAGTAAGGGGAGGAAGCGAGCCACAGTGGGAACCGGATCGCGCGCAATACACGGACTATGCAGCGTGGCAGAACGAAAGGCTTGCCGCAGGAGACTTCCAGGCAGACCTGGAATTCTGGAAAAAGGAGCTGAGCGGGGCCCCGCGTCTGCTGGAGTTGCCGATCGACAAACCGCGACAGGCAGCGATGACCTATCAAGGCAACTGTGTCCGTGCTTCGCTTCCTCGCGAGGTCCGCGATTCGATCGAATCCCTGGCAGCCAGTGAAAGGTGCACCCCCTATACCGTGCTGTTCGCCGCTTGGCGCGGGCTCTTGTCGCGCTACAGCCAGCAGAACGACATGGTCCTCGGCGTTCCCGTAGCAGGCCGCACGCAGGAATCCTTCGAGTCAATCGTCGGCTGCTTTGTGAACACCCTTGCGATTCGCACAGTAACCGAGCCGCAACAGCCTTTCCGCGAACATATCCGCGTTGCCCGCGAACAACTCTTCCGTGGTTTTGCCCATCAAGAGCTGCCATTCGAACATCTGGTGAATGAACTTGGCCTCGAACGCGATCTCAGCCGCTCGCCGCTCTTTCAGGTAGTTTTGGTGCAACAAGAGGAACCCGGCCCGGATTTTGCTGCCGTCGGTTTCCGAACAACCTCGCAGCCGCTGCACAACGGCGGTGCAAAATTTGACCTCGTTCTCGAGGTCACTCCATGTTCGGGCGGATACCAGCTCACACTGGAATTCAGTACGAGTTTGTTCCTAGAGACCACCGCGGAAGGAATGCTGCGCCACTTTGCTTGCTTCCTTCTAAACGCATGCGGCTCGCCTGACAGTCCCGTGGAATCGATTCCGATCATGGATCGTGAAGAAGTGAACCGGATGCTGACCTTCGTCAAGGTCGAGGCTGCATCGGCCGAAGATCTGGAGTGTCTGCACAAAACGTTTGAACGGCGCGCCAGAGAATTTCCGCACTCGCCCGCGCTGAGTTTTGAAGCCACAACTCTTACCTACGAGGAAGTAAACCGGCGGGCAAACCGGATTGCGCACTTTTTGCGAACTCGAGGAGTGGGTCCTGATGTGTTGGTCGGAATTTGTATCGATCGGTCTGCGGATTTGGTGCTGGCCATTTTGGGAGTCCTCAAAGCCGGAGGTGCATATCTACCCATTGACTTGAGCTATCCCGCCGATCGCCTTCTCTTTATGCTGGCTGACGCTCAAGCTTCCGTGCTGCTCACGGAAAAGAAGCTGACTAGTTCCTTGCCGCCGCACCAAGCCGAGGTGGTCTGCCTGGATGACTCGGAGACACTCTTAGAAAATCAGCCGGACACAAACCCAGAAACCTCCGTGCAGCTCGATGACTTGGCCTACGTCATCTATACTTCTGGCTCGACTGGAAAACCGAAGGGCTGCATGGTCACGCATCGAAATGTTGCCCGCCTGATGCGCTCGACCGAGCACTGGTTTCGATTCAATGAGCGCGACGTTTGGACGCTGTTCCACTCCTGCGCGTTTGACTTTTCTGTTTGGGAGATTTGGGGCGCGCTCCTCTATGGCGGCCGGTTGGTAGTGGTCCCTTTTCTCGTCACCCGTTCCCCGGAGAGCTTCTACGAACTGCTCGCAAGGGAACATGTAACCGTGCTGAATCAGACCCCCTCCGCATTCAGACAACTGATTCAGGTGGAAGAGTCCGGCGCTTCAGCCACCCTCTCGCTCCGCTACATCATATTCGGTGGTGAGGCTCTCGAAATGCGGAGCCTGCGGCCTTGGTTCGACCGGCATGGCGATAGAAAACCGCAGTTGGTGAATATGTACGGTATTACGGAAACTACTGTCCATGTGACCTACCGGCCGCTTTCGATCGACGATCTCGAATCGGGAAGTGTCATCGGCACACCCATCCCCGATCTGCAGATTTATATCTTGGATCCGCAAGGAAGCCCGGTACCCGTGGGCGTCCCCGGCGAAATGTACGTTGGCGGAGCCGGATTGGCGCGCGGGTATCTGCGCAGACCGGAGTTGACCGAGCAACGATTTGTTCCTGATCACCTGACCGGCAAAGCTGGCTCGAGACTTTATCGAACCGGAGACCTGGCAAGATTTCTCCCTGGGCGGGAGATCGAATACCTCGGGCGTATTGACGATCAGGTGAAAATCCGCGGGTTCCGCATCGAACTTGGCGAAATCGAATCTATCCTCTGCCTCCATCCGGCGGTGCGCGAAGCTTCGGTGATTCCCCGGGAAGATGTGCCCGGCTCAAAGCAACTGGTAGCCTATGTTGTTTGTGCCGGAACGCATCCCAGCCAAAGCGGGCTGCGAGAGCACCTCAAAAAGAAACTGCCTGAATACATGGTTCCAGCTGCGTTCGTCTTCCTCGACGCATTGCCACTGACCAACAATGGAAAGATCGACCGCCGGGCATTGCCCGCTCCTGAACCGGAGCGGCCCGAAATGACGCGTGAATACGTGGCTCCGCGCACAAGCACGGAGAAAAGACTCGCCAGCATCTGGTCGAAAGTCCTACGGGTTGAAAAAGTCGGCGCCCATGACAACTTCTTCGAACTCGGAGGTGACTCGATCCTCAGCATTCACTTCATTGCACTCGCCAGACGAGAAGGGCTGAAACTTACCCCCACATTGCTCTTCGAGAATCAGACCATCGCGGAACTCTCCCGAGTGGTCGGCGTTGCGGATAAGTCGAACGCCACACAGGAATCCTTGACCGGTAACGTAGCGCTCACTCCGATTCAGCACTGGTTTTTCGAGCAGAATCTTGAGGATACCCATCACTACAATCAGGCCTTCCTCCTTGAGGTCGCCAGCCGCCTGGATCGCGCGCTGTTAGAAACGGCACTTCAGGAGGTTTCTAGGCACCATGATTCTCTAAGATTGCGATTCGTTCGAGAGAACGGCGGCTGGAAACAATTCTATTCGGCGACCGACCAACCGGTTCCGCTTGAGGTTTTCGAGGTCGGCCAAGAGCCCGCAGAATCACAGTGCGAGACCATCGAGTCGGCCGCAGCCACCGCGCAAGCCAAGCTGAATTTGCAGACCGGCCCGACCTGGCGTGTTGCTTACTTTGACCGAGGTGAGGCACAGCCCGGGCGATTGCTGGTCGTTGTCCACCATCTTGCCGTCGACGGAATTTCTTGGCGCCCTCTTCTTGAAGACATCGAAACGGCCTATACGCAACTCGCGCAGGGACTCCCGGCTCAGCTTCCCGCCAAGACCACCTCCTTCCAGAGATGGGCGGAAGCCCTCGAGGAATATGCAAAATCTGACTCCTTGAGGCAGGAACTGCACTACTGGGAAGAAGCCGGCGATTTAGACAGCGCGGCGAGAACGATCCCGGCGCTGCGCGGAAGTACAGACGCCATAAACCATGAGGGAGCGGCTCGGACACTGCTCTCGTCACTTTCCCCAGGCGAGACTCTGGCGTTGTTGCAGCAGGTTCCCGCTGTTTACAACACGCAAATCAACGACGCGCTTCTTACAGCGTTTGCCGAAGCTTGGCGGCGCTCGTCCGGCAACGGCACCTTGTTCACCAATGTTGAAGGGCACGGTCGAGAGAATCTACTTGAGGATGTGGATTTGTCCCGCACCATAGGCTGGTTCACATCGATTTTTCCCGTTCGGCTTGAGCTGCCCATGATCGAGACAACCTGGCAGCCTGGAGAAGCATTAAAGTCGATCAAAGAACAGCTTCGCAGGATTCCGCAACGCGGTATCGGATACGGCCTGCTTCGGTATCTTGGAACGGATCGGAGACTCCATGGATTCCCTGAACCGCCCGTGGTGTTCAATTACTTAGGCCAATTCGATCAAGTCTTGGGAAATTCAAGAATGTTCAGCTTCGCCAGTGAATCCTCGGGCCCCTGGCACAGCCCGAAGCAACAACGACGCTACGCGCTTGAAGTGAACTGCCTGGTGCTCGATGGGCAATTGCAAATTCGATGGATGTTCTGCCCCGGACTGCATTCTGAAAAATCGATTGAGATGCTTGCCGGCGAGTTCGTCGGTGCGCTGCGGGAATTGATCGAACACTGCAGCATACAGCGTTCCGGAGGTCGTACTCCGGCGGACTTTCCGCTCGCAGGCCTCGAACAGTCCACGCTGGATAAATTGCTATCAGAACATCTCGACGTCGAGGATATCTACGCGTTGTCACCAACCCAGGCCCTGTTTTTTTCGGCGAGCCCTGCGCAAATGCACGCTGGGTTCGATCAGTGGCAGTGCGAGTTGCAAGGCCAACTGGATGTTTCCGCTTTTCAGCGCGCCTGGCATGAAACGGTGAACCGCCATTCCATCCTGCGCTCCTCCATTCACAGTGATGGTTTGCGAGAACCGCTGCAGGTCGTGCGCAAGCAAGTAGATTTGCCCTGGGCCGTGTCAGACTGGAGCAGGCTTGGCGCCAACGAAATTTCCAATCACTGGGCTGAATTCCTCCAGCGGGACCGCGCGCAGCCACTCAATCTTTCCCAAGCGCCGGTGATGCGTTTTGCCTTGCTTCGGGTGGCGGAAAATCGCTGGAAGTTCCTGTGGAGTGTACCCGCGCTGCTTCTCGACGGCTGGTCTTGGCCGCTTGTCTTTCGAGACGCCAGCCGTATCTATGAAGCGTTGGCAAAGGATGTCCCTGCTCATCTCGGACCGGTTCCCCGCTATCGCGATTATTTGCAGTGGTTAGAGACGCACTCCTTTGAAGATTCCAGGAAGTTTTGGAGCGATCTGCTCTCGGATTTCTCGGAACCCACCGTGTTCCCAGCAGAGGAACCTCACGCACTCCATCAAGGGGAGCGCTTTGTGAATCATAGGGTTGCGGTTGCTTCTGGGACAGCGGAGCACCTCCACATCGCCGCCCGCAGGCTCCACGTGACCCTGAATTCGCTCGTGCAAGGTGCCTGGGCACTGCTTCTTTCGCGGCAGAGCAACTCATCCGACGTGGTCTTCGGTTCCGCCTTCTCCGGCCGTCCGACCGATCTTCAGGGAGCCGAGTCGATTGTCGGACCCTTTGTGACTTCCTTACCGGTCCGGGTTGCCATCGACCCGCGGAACAGTGCGGAGGAATTCTTCCGGAAAGTTCATTCTAGCTTGCTAGCCTTGAGTACCCACCAGTTCACTTCACTTCCCGAAATCCAGCGCTGCAGCAGATTGCCCGAGCGCCTCCGCCTTTTCGACAGTTTGGTCGTTTTTCAGAATTATCGCGTGGATTCCGCCGCCCAGTCGTTTGGAGGCAGCCTGCAAATTTCGGAGTTCGTCGGCCCAATCCACACAAACTATCCGCTCTTGCTTCTTGTCGAACCGCAAGGGGGTCTGAATTTGGCGTTGATCTACGATTCGCAAATCCTGGCCCAAACCACCGTGGAAAGATGGAGTCAGGACCTGGCAAAAGTGTTAGACAATATAACCCATGTCTTGGAGAAACCTGTGGGTGAGTTGCGGGCAATGCTGTCCACTCCTGCTGTTACAGGAACAAGGCGGCGGGCGCGACAACTAGGAACAGAGCCTCAGAATTTTGTTCCCGCGCAATCGCAATCGGAACTTGCAATTGCGGCGGTATGGCAGGAGATGTTCGCGTTGGATCGCGTAAGCGTGGAGGAGAACTTTTTCGATCTAGGCGGGCATTCGTTGCTGCTGGTACAGATGCACCGAAGATTACAAGAGACAATTTACCCGGAGTTATCGATTGTGAGGCTCTTCGAACATCCTACGGTGCGTTCCCTGGCACGCTACCTGGATCAGGCGGGCGAACTCTCGCATCGAGCAGGAATGGGAGAATCGCAGAATCGCGCCAGGCAACAAAGACAGGCCCTCGAGCAGTTGCGTGCCAGGCTGAAGAAATAGGTTCATGAGTGAAGAGCAACACTACGAAGGATTAGCCATCATCGGCATGGCTGGGAGGTTCCCAGGCGCTGAAAGCGTCGAGGAATTCTGGGAGAACCTTGTTGAAGGACGGGAGACGGTTTCCTTCTTCACAGATGCGGAGCTGGCTGAATCCGGTTTGGATGTCCAGGCTTTCGGACGTCATGGAAACTACGTGGCGGCTCGCGGTGTTTTGAAGGATGCAGACTGCTTCGACGCGGCGTTTTTCGGCATTCATCCAAAAGAAGCTGAAGTTATGGATCCACAGCAGCGGCTGTTCCTCGAAACCTGCTGGGCTGCTCTCGAGCGCGCGGGATACGCCCCAAACAGCGTTGATACGGTTACAGGGGTTTTCGGCGGAGTGTCGTTTAACACTTACTACATGCATGCGCTTCAGTGCAGGCCGGATCTGATCGACCTCGTCGGACCGGAACTTGTGATGTTTGGGAACGAGAAGGACTACGTAACGACGCGCGTCGCCTACAAGCTTGGTCTTAGGGGACCCGCTCTTAACGTCAACACCGCGTGTTCGACTTCCTTGGTCGCTGTCGCCCAGGCATGCCAGTCCCTGCTCACCTATCAGTGCGACATGGCGCTGGCCGGCGCGGCTTCTGTGACCGTTCCCCAGAAGCGCGGGTATTTCTACGATGAGGGCAATATCGGTTCCGCCGACGGTCACACGCGCACCTTTGACGCACAGGCCAGTGGCACCGCCTTCGGCAATGGCGTCGCCGTGGTCGTTCTCAAACGATTGGAAGAAGCAGTGCGGGACGGCGATCAGGTTTATGCCGTCATCAAAGGCGCTGCACTAAACAACGATGGTTCGCAACGCGTGAGTTTCGGCGCACCCGGCGTTGACGGGCAATCCAAAGTGATCGCCATGGCGCATGCTCTGGCTGGCGTGGATCCAGAAACGATCACTTATGTTGAGGCGCATGGCACGGCCACTCCTCTCGGCGACCCCATTGAAGTGGCCGCGCTGACCAAGGCCTTTCGCGAAGGAACCAATCAACGCCAGTTTTGCGCACTGGGTTCTGTGAAATCGAACCTGGGTCACTTGGATGTGGTTGCGGGCGTAACCGGCCTGATCAAGACCGCGCTCGCTTTGCGCCACAAGGTCCTTCCCGGGACTCTTCATTTTACGAAGCCGAATCCAAAACTCGATCTCGAGAACAGCCCCTTCTATGTGAACGCCAAGCTGGCCGAGTGGAAGAGATTGCCCAACACGCCGCGTCGCGCGGGCGTGAGTTCCTTTGGCACTGGTGGCACGAACGCTCACCTGGTCCTTGAAGAAGCGCCAGAATTGCCGCCCTCGGCACCATCACGTCCGTGGCAGCTCTTTCCGCTCTCGGCCAAAACGCCTGAAGCTCTCGACCGAACAACCGCTCAACTTTCGGAATATCTAAAACGCCTTGCCGATCGGTCCCAGAGCGACCAAGCGTCCGCCGCTCTGGCAGACGCAGCATTCACGTTACAGACGGGCCGCAGTATTTTTTCTCATCGGCGTATCGTTGTTTGTCAGGATGCGGTCGACGGCGCGGCCGCGCTGGTGGCGCGCGATGCAAAGCGCGTCTACACGCAACACCAACAACTTTCAGATCCGCCTGTCGTTTTCATGTTCCCCGGCCAGGGTGCGCAATATCCTGGAATGGCTTCCGGACTCTATCGCACGGAACCCGTCTTTCGCGAGGAGGTGGATCGCTGCGTTGCCTTGCTCCGGCCACTCCTCAATACCGACCTGTTAGCGGTGATGTTTCCTCGCGAAGGTTCGGAAAAAGACGCGGAACAACTTCTCCTGCAGACTTCGTTTACGCAGCCGGCGCTTTTCGTCATCGAGTATGCGCTGGCCAAACTGTGGATGTCTTGGGGAGTCAGGCCCGCCGCCATGATCGGCCACAGCGTTGGCGAATATGTGGCTGGCTGCCTGGCCGGCGTTTTTAAGCTCGACGACGCACTGACCCTGGTGGCGCGGCGCGGTGCGCTCGTGCAAGCGCAGCCGGGCGGCGCGATGTTAGTCGTGCGGCAGTCTGAGAAAGAAGTTCGGCCGTCCCTCGGTCCCGAACTCGCGATTGCGGCGATCAATTCCCCGAATCTTTGCGTGGTAGCGGGTCCCTACGAAGCCGTCACATCGCTTGAGAAAGATCTGGACTCGCGCGGCATCGCGACTAAACGGCTGCACACTTCGCACGCGTTCCACTCCTCGATGATGGACCCTGTCCTACTACCTTTTACAGAGCTGCTGCGCAAGGTAGAGTTGGCTGATCCCCAGATTCCATACGTTTCCAACGTAACCGCGCGCTGGATTACGGCGGCAGAAGCCAAGGATCCCGGCTATTGGGCGAGTCACGTGCGGCAAACGGTGCGCTTTGCGGATGGCGTTGCCGAGTTCATGAAAGATCCAAAAAACCTGCTGCTGGAAGTTGGTCCCGGGCAGACGCTCGGCACGCTTGCCCGTCAACATCCTTCGAAGTCCACGGACCAGCTGGTCCTCTCCTCCCTGCCCATGTCAGGCGCGCAAGAACTCCGTGGTTGCTTCGAGACTTGCGGCCGGCTGTGGATGAGCGGAGTGCGGATCGATTGGCGAAACTTCTACGCGAACGAACGTCGCCAAAGGGTTGAATTGCCTTCCTACCCCTTCGAACGCAAGCGCTACTGGCCGCAACCGCCTACCGGGAAGAGCCAAGCCGCATCTGTAGCGCTTGCGCCTGTCGACGCTCCCGCTTTGCTTCGCCCAACCGAGGAGCCTGCTCCTCTCTCCCCACAACCTGGAGAACAACCGCCCGCTCCACGCGGGGATCGTCTGCTCGCAGCCGTTCGTTCCTTGCTCGGCGAACTGTCAGGCTACGACCTCGCGGAAGTTGATCCCTCAGCAGAGCTCATGGAGCTGGGTTTTGATTCGCTGCTTTTGACCCAAGCTTCCCAATTGCTGCACAGGGAATTCAGCGTTTCGGTAACCTTCCGGCAATTGATGGAGGAGCTGAGCTCGATTACATCGATCGCTGCCTATTTGGATGCGAAAATGCCCGCTGAAGCATTTGCTCCCGCGTCGTCCACGCCGATGGCAGCGCCCTCCGGGATCCCATCCCTGTCTGGCACCGCTTCACAGAATGTGGTTCTCGAGCAATTGTTGCAGCAGCAACAACTGCTTACGAGCCAGCTCCTCCAACTAATGGGCCGTCAGCCCATCTCTTCTCTTCCGGCTCTGCCGCCTCCTTCTTCAGCCGCACCCGTTGCCAAACAGGAGGGCAAATCGCACGGGCCGTTTAAACCGTTCGACCGCGCCGCCACTGCGGCCGTGTCTCCCGCACAGAAAGAGGCTCTTGAGGCTCTGATCGCGAGGTACACCGCGCGCACGGTTCAATCGAAGAGGCTCGCCGCACAAAATCGGCCGATCCTCGCCGATCCGCGCTCCGTCGCTGGTTTCCATCGGCTTTGGAAAGAAATGGTCTATCCCATCCTCACGACCCACTCTGACGGTTCAAAAATATGGGACGTGGATGGCAACGAGTACGTCGATTTCGTAATGGGATTCGGCGCGAGCATGTTCGGCCACAGACCGCCCTTTGTGATCAAAGCGGTTCAAGAACAACTGGACCTGGGCTTTGAAATCGGCCCCCTTCAGCCGATTGCCGGCGAAGTCGCCGCCTTGATTCGAGAATTCGTCGGCATGGAACGCGTTGCCTTCACAAACACAGGTTCAGAAGCAGTGCTGGCGGCCACACGCGTCGCGCGGACCGTCACAGGCCGGGACAAAATCGCTGTCTTTGCAGGCGCCTACCACGGCGTTTTTGACGAAGTGTTGTTCCGTCCCTTGACCGTGAATGGCGAAACGCGCACCGCACCGATAGCTCCCGGTGTGCCCCAAAGCGCGGTCAGCGAAGTGATTGTCCTCGACTACGGGAATCCCCGGTCCCTTGAGATTTTGCGCGCGCGCGGAGGGGAAATCGCCGCGGTCTTGGTCGAACCGGTGCAAAGCCGGCACCTCGATCTGCAGCCGAAAGAATTTCTCCAGCAACTTCGTCAGGTCACTCAGGATATTGGTTCTGCGCTGATCTTCGATGAAGTCGTGACAGGTTTTCGCGTGGAGCCCGGTGGCGCACAAGCCTACTTCGGCATTCGCGCGGACCTCGCCACGTACGGAAAAGTGATCGGAGGCGGCTTGCCGATTGGGGTTGTTGCGGGCTCGCCAAAATTCATGGATGCTCTCGACGGCGGGCAGTGGCAATACGGCGACTCCTCCTTTCCGGAAGTGGGTGTGACCTTCTTTGCCGGAACTTTCGTCCGGCATCCTCTCGTTCTTGCTGCGGCCAGAGCTGTTCTTATTCATCTCAAGCAGAACGGTCCCGCATTGCAGTCTGCACTCACCTCCCGCACGGAGCGGCTTGCCGAAGAACTCCGCTCCGTGGGCGCCGAGCTCGAAGCGCCGTATGTCGTCACACAGTTCAGCTCGCTCATTCACCTCAACTCTCCCTCGGATCAGAAGTTCGCCAGTTTGCTCTTTTATCTCCTCCGCCTCCGGGGCATCCACATCTGGGAAAACCGCGCGTTTATTCTTACCACCGCCCACTCCGATCGAGACCTGGATTTCCTGGTGCGTGCATTCCGGGAAAGCCTCGCAGAAATGCGAGCGGCTGGCTTCATCGCTTCTCCTCCGATCGAATCGCCGGTGCCCTCGCTCACGGCCGCTCTTCCGGTTCAGGCAGGAAGCGAGAGCTCGACAGAGGGCATGAACGCTGCGTCAGAGGGCGCATTCCCTTTGACAGAGGCACAAAAGGAGATCTGGCTGGCCGCGCAAATGGGCGGAGACGCCGCAGTTGCCTACAACGAATCCCTGAAGCTGGAATTTCGGGGAGACTTTGACGTCGAACTCTTCCGCAAGGCCGCACGGCAGGTCGTTGAGCGTCATCCAATCCTGCTAGCGAGCATCAGTGCCGACGGACAGTCACAAAAATTCCAGTCCATTTCGAATCTTGATATTCCTTTGATGGACCTCATCGCCCAGCCGGAAGCTGAACAGAGACTCGAATTGGCCGCGGTCATTCAAGGGGAAGTCTCCGGGAAATTCGATCTGACCACTGGCCCGCTGCTGCGCGTGAAAATCCTCCGGCTGTCGTCTGGTGACCACGTCGTGGTCTGGACTGCCCATCACATCATCTGCGACGGCTGGTCAGGTGCCTTGATCGTGAGCGAACTGGCCACCATCTATTCGGCGTTGAAGCAAGGCCGGCTGCCGAAACTCGATCCACCGCAGTCCTTCAGGGCCTATGCCCTCGCCGAGCAAAAACAATCTCCTGAAACGCGGCAGGCAATCGAGTACTGGCGTCAACAATTCGCTGAACTTCCTTCCTTGCTGGATCTTCCCGCGGATCGCCCCCGCGCGAGAATTCGCTCGGCCAGTGCCTCTACCCTTCGCCGGGATTTTGAACCGTCACTTTATCAGTCGCTCAAACGGGTGGCAGGGCAAAACCGTACCACGCTGGTCGTCTTGCTTTTGGCGTCTCTAAAGTCGCTCCTCTATCGCCTTGCCGGCCAAACGGACTTGGTCATTGGCATGCCAGCCGCCGGTCAAGCCATGACGGGAAACACCTCGCTTGTCGGGCACTGTGTCAGTCTCTTGCCGGTCCGCACCCGCCTCGCGCCGGAATCGAGCTTCCATCAATATCTCGCGGTGGTCAAAAAAAGTGTACTAGACGCTTATGAACATCATCAGTGCACCATCGGCGAGATTCTGAAATATCTGAACGTTCCTCGCCATGCGAGTCGCCCGCCCCTCGCGGAAGTGATCTTCAATGTGGATCGCGATCCAGGCTCGGCAGAATTCTTCGGTGTTACATTCTCCTGCGAGCGCAATCCGAAGCGAGCACTGCACTTCGATCTCTTCCTGAATTTTGTTGAAGGTTCCGGCAGCATATATTTGGAGTGCGATTACAATACCGGCCTGTTCGATGCATCCACGATCGAACGATGGTTGCGCCACTATCAAACCCTTCTAGAAAGCATTGCTTCGAATGGCACGCAGTCGGTCGACAATCTCCCGCTCCTTACGGAAACCGAGCGCAAAAAGCTTACCGTCGAATGGAACCGGAATTTTCAGGAAATTCCAGAGAAATTGACCCTGGCGAGGTCTTTCGAAATCCAGGTTGAAAGAACTCCCGAAGCCCACGCCGCCACCTGCAATGGAAAGCATCTGACCTATGCTGAACTGAATCGCCGCGCAAACCAGGTTGCGCACTTCTTGATCGGTGAGGGAGTCGGTCCCGAAGTCCTGGTCGGACTCTTTTTCGAGCGTTCCTTGGACGTGCTTGTCGGCATGCTTGGGATCCTCAAAGCCGGCGGCGCCTACGTTCCGATGGACCCAGAGTACCCAAAGGACCGGCTCGCCGCGATTCTCGAAGATGCCCGCGCCCCTGTCGTGCTAACCCAAAAATCCCTTGCCGGCAAACTGCCGAGTTTCTCTGGCGCAGCGATAAACATGGATGAGGGCTGGCCGGTCATTGCGAAACAGAGTGCCGAGAATCCTCTGACGCCGATTGTTCCCGACAATCTTGCCTATGTGCTGTTCACCTCCGGATCTACGGGCAGGCCGAAAGGTGTCGCGATTGAGCACCGCGCGGCCGTGGCTTTCCTGGAATGGGCAAAGCAGGTGTTTTCGGCCGAACAACTCGCCGGCGTACTCTTCTCTACCTCCGTCTGCTTCGATCTATCAATCTTTGAGATCTTTGTAACATTAAGCGCAGGCGGCGAGGTGATCGTCGCGCCGAATGCAATTCACCTCGCCACTCTTCCTGAGAGGGAGAGGGTTACACTGGTGAACACGGTTCCTTCTGCGATCGCCGAATTGGTCCGCATGGACGGCATTCCGAAATCGGTCAAGACCATCAATTTGGCTGGAGAGCCGCTGCCGGATTCGCTGGTCGAACAGATCTATGCCAATTCCGGCGCCGAGAAAATCTATAATCTGTATGGTCCTACGGAGTCTACGACCTACTCAACGTTCACCCTCGTGCCCCGAGGGGCCTCCGTCACCATCGGCAAGCCCATCGCCAATACCCGTTGCTACATCCTGGATGCAAATCGCAATCCCGTTCCCGTCGGTGTTGCAGGCGAACTGTTTCTGGCAGGCGCAGGCTTGGCACGAGGATATTTCGGTCGCGCCGACTTAACCCATGAAAGATTTCTCCCTGACCCATTCGCTTCAAATGAGAAGGAACGGATGTATCGCACTGGCGATCTCTGTCGCTGGCTTGCCGACGGAGCAATCCAGTATCTTGGCCGCACCGATCACCAGGTCAAATTGCGCGGTTTCCGGATTGAATTGGGAGAGATTGAGACCACGCTCAATCGACACCCCTCCGTCCGCCAAAGTGTCGTGATGGTTCGCGAGGACGTGCCAGGTTCAAAGCGGTTGGTAGCCTATGTTGTGCCGCATGTGGGTCGACAACCGCGGATTGAAGAGCTTCTCGATCATTTGAAGAAAAGGCTTCCTGAATTCATGGTGCCATCCTCGGTTTGCGTGCTGGATGCCTTTCCCTTGTCGCCCAACGGCAAGATTGATCGCAAGGGGCTGCGCCCTCCCGATGTTCTTTCGGTCCAAGCAGGATCGCGATTCGAAGCTCCTCGTGATTCCGTCGAACAAGTGCTCGCTCAGTTGTGGTCCAAAACGCTGAACGTAGCGCGCGTAGGGATACGAGACAACTTTTTCGAACTCGGCGGTCATTCTCTTCTGGCAGTTCGCATCCTGATGGAAATCGAAAAGCGCTTCAATAAGCGTTTGCCTCTGGCAACTCTGTTAGAAACCCCGACCATCGCTGAGCTGGCCGACTTGCTCCGCCGCAATAGTTGGACTCCTTCTTGGTCTTCTCTGGTTCCCCTACGGGCAGGAGGATCTAGACCTCCTTTCTTCTTGATGCATAGTCATGGAGGCAACATCCTTGAGTATTACTCGCTGGCAAGTCTGCTCGACCACGACCAGCCAGTCTATGCGCTGCAAGCGCGGGGCCTCGACGGCAATATCATTCGCGGCGAATCGATGGAACAACTCGTTACGGCCTACCTGAAGGAAATTAGAAGTCTCCAGCCCGCGGGTCCCTATTTCTTGGGGGGATTCTGTTTCGGTGGCCTGCTGGCATTCGAAACAGCCCAGCAACTCACTTCCGCCGGGGAAGAGGTAGCTCTCGTGGCCATGATGCAATCGACTCATCCTGCATCTGCCGCGTTCAAGCCATCCACGAATCCGCTTCAACGTCTGTGGTACCGTGCAGCAAAACGGATCAGTCTTGAACGGGAGAATCTCTTGCATCGCGGACCTTGGTATCTCGTTGAAAGGTTGCGGCGTATGCTGGACCGAGCCAGAGCCTGGCTCGCCATTCGATATCATGGAAAACCCGCGACCGGCCGCCCCCTCGCAAAGTCTTCGATGCCGTACATACTCGAGTTGCTCAGTATCGAGCATGACCAGGTCTTCTCCAGATACGAACCTCGCCCTTATTCCGGTAAAGTCGTGCTGTTCCGCTCCAACAAGCAGACGCCGGGTCTAGTTGCGGATGCCTCGTTAGGGTGGAGCCAAGTTCTGGGCGCCGGCCTTGAAGTATGCGCCGTTCCTGGTCATCAGCAAAACATGCTGATCGAACCCAACGTATCGGTGCTTTCAAACGAACTGCAAAAGCATCTCAGCGAGGCCCAAGAACAGCAGTTTGTAAGCCTTGGTTAGTTGTGGCGGTCTGCCAGAAGCAAGGACGGAGTTCCTCAAGAGAGCTTGCTTTTCTAAACCAATTTCTTCTACTTCCGTTCCCGCGTTGAAGAGGGAACGTGCGGGCTCATGCGGAAACGCGACAGTGCTTCACCGAGGTTCTGGATGAACGCTTCCGACTGAAACACGTCCGCGTCTGGACGGGTAGTCACGGGCGGTGCGATCGGTTCGACTTCGTCCAATTGAAATTCCCGCGCCACATCTTCGATAACCTTCGGTTCGACAACCTGTACCTGGTCCACAAACGAATTGATGAGCGCATGCTCGCACAACAGGTTGATCACGCGAGGGATACCCATCGAATAGAGATGGATTGTGTCCATCGCTTTGGCCGAAAATATAGTGGATTGCGGCGCTGCACCCGCGATGCGCAAGCGCTCCTGAATGTAGTCATGCGTCTGCTCGTTGGTCATGGGCATCGTCCTGCAGCGCAGTGTGATGCGTTGCCTCAATTGCCGCAGCTGCGGCAACTTTAGCTTGTCTTCGAGTTCAGGCTGCCCGGAGAGCACGATCTGCAGCAGTTTCTCGGTCGAAGTCTCCAGGTTCGTCAGCAGACGGATTTCTTCCAGTACCGGGAACGTCAGATTTTGTGCTTCATCCACAATCAACACTGCCGCTTCGCCGGCGCGATATCTTTCCAGCAGCCAGTGATTCAGCTTCATCAACTGTTGGCTTTTTGACCGGTTATCGCACGGAATATCGAACTCCGCCAGGATGAAATCAAACAGCTGGCTGGAGTTCATTCGAGAATTAAACAAAAACGCCGTTTTCGTCCGCCGCAAATGCAGCCAGTCCAGCAGCCGGTTCACCAGCGTCGTCTTTCCGGTTCCCACTTCGCCGGTCAGCGTGATGAATCCCTTGCGGGTTTGTATGCCGTACATCAACCCAGAGAGCGCTTCTTCGATCTGCTTGGTCAGAAACAGATACCGCGGGTCCGGATTGACGTTGAACGGGTTTTCTTTCAGCCCAAAGAAACTCTTGTACATAGTCTTGTCGTCGTCTCCGTAGACTCTTCTTTGTCGTTCTCCGCGAGCTGGTCTGCCGATCTCTTAGTGCAACACAAATGGCCGCGTATGCCAGCTCACTCCAACCGAAATCTGATGCGTCGTGAAACTGGCTTGGCCGGCGTTGTTCAATGTTTCGAAGGCAGTATAGCCAAGTGAAAAACTGGCGTTCCGTCCTAGAGGGCGCGCCACGGCAGCGCCCGCATAGACCGCGTTGTAACTCGGGTTACTCACGCCTTGCGCGCTCTCGGCCGGGCGATTGCGCGAAAAACCGATATGCGCATCCCCGCTCCATACACGCGTAACCTTTCTCGATGCAGACACTGTCAGCTGATCTGTAGTCGCGCCAAGAAGCACGCCGCTACCGGAGGTCAGCCCGTGATTGTAACCGAAGGAAACGCTGCCTTGCGGAATGACGTAGGTAAGCGTCCCGCCAGCCGCCCCGGATACGTGCCGGGTTTTGGTACTCCCGCCTTCTGGCACTCGAAAATAGGTAATCTCCGGGCCGCCTGTCAGCTGTAGCGCCATTCGTCCCGTGATTTTCCGCCCGTACGCTGCCTGGATCGTGTGGTCGCCAATCGCTTGGGGAAATCCCAGGTAATGAAAGGAGCTAAACCGATAGACCACTCCAATCGTGTCCTCGCGCGTAATCTGATAGTTATAGCCGGCATTTCCGAGGTAGTTATTGCTTTCGATATTCCCTGGCTCCGTAAATCGCAGGATGCCAATGAGCCCGCCGATCGTCACCGAACTTCTCTTCGATAGCAGGTAATTCATCTGCGTGCCGAAACTATTCGAGTACCGCGGACCGACGGCCGAGAAGATCGATTGTGAGGGGTCTAGTCCGCCGCCGATCCCGGGCGATCCCACTCCCAGCGATCCTCCGATACCCGGCTGCGACAGCGAGGTACCGGCTCCAAACCCAAATTGCGATTGCGGAAGATAGGCGAATTGGTCTAACAGCGTCAGTTGCACGCGCTCCCAATTGACCGTCTGTGTCGCTCCCAACTGTTGGAACCATCCGTTTCCGACCGAGGAATCGGTTGAGAAGTTTCCGCCACCGGAATAATTCACTGCCAGTTTAGACCGGCTCCAGTTTTCGAGCAGGCTCAAGTCTCCGCCCAGGTAACTCGTCGAATTCCAGCCGCTTCCGCCACCCTGAGAAGCTCCATTCGACTGGATAAAGTTGTAATAAGAAACGCCCGGAACCCAATAGCTGTGCCTCTCCATCTGAGTTCCCACCGTCAGCTGTTGGAGCCCGGTCAGCGGTCGATCATCAGGTTGCAAGGTATCAGGCGCCGGGTTCTGGTCCTCGTCTCCGCTTCCGATCGGTCCGTATGTCCTTGCCGCCGGTTTTGGTTTCTCTGCCCCCTGAGGAGTCTGTGGATCTTGCGCCAGTCCCGCGCTTGCGAGACACAGCCACGCCACCGCTAAAACAAAGACCTTCTTATATCTTTGCTGTTTCTTCATAAGCTTACCTAGGGCACCACGATTGTATCGCCAGGCTGCAGAATAATGTTGTCTTCAGGTCTTTTCCCGCTGACCACGTCTTTGTAGTTGAACGTATGCTTCACCTGCTTGCCGCCTTCGGTCCGCAAAACATAAATGCTCTTGATCCGTGCAAACTGCGTGAATCCGCCCGAGCTCGTAAGGGCCTGCAGGACGGTCATATTCGGCAGCAACGGAAACGCACCTGGCCGTGTCACTTCACCGGTCACATACACTCTCCGGCTGTTGATTTCAGACACGCCCACTGTCACCTGCGGGCTGTTCATGAATTTCTTAAGCCCTTCCGTGATCACGTTCGCGAGCTCCATGGCCGTCAGCCCCGCAGCTTGCACGTCATTCAGCAACGGAAGCGAAACCTTGCCGTCCGGCCGCACCGGAACTGATCTCGAAATCTCCGGTTCTTTCCATACGTCAATTCGCAGCACGTCTTGGGGCCCAATTTTATAACTTGCATCCGTCGTCGCCGCCGTTGCCGCCGTTTGCGCTTGTGTCGCTTTACTCTCAGCCTTCGCGGCGTCCTGCGCCGGCAGACTCCCTCCGGCCAACATGGTCCCAAGCCCGATCCATAACAACGCTCTCATCAGTCGTCTCCCTGCACCTTCTTGAACTGAGCCCCGTCTACGTCCATTTGCTTTATTTTATACAGCAAAGCCTTATAACTGACCTGCAATTCTCTTGCTGCCTGCTTGCGATTCCAGTGCGTTCTTTCGAGCGCCCTCAAAATCAAGTCGCGTTCCGCCACGCGCGCCGCTTCCTTCGCAACCACTTTCAGCGACTCGTTCCTTGCCAGCTCCATCGTTTTCCCTTGCACCGGCGCGACTCGCTTTAGTTCGCTCATCGCCAACCGTGCTTGCCCGAGCGCCACGACTTTCCTCGCAAGATTTCCGAGCTCCCTAATATTGCCCGGCCAGTCATGCATTCGAAGAAGTTCCTCTTCATCCGGGCTCAATACAGGTGTCCGCTTTCCCGCTTCCACGGCATGCTTCTCGAGGAAGTATTCCGCCAACGCAGCGATGTCTTCCTTTCGTTCGCGCAGCGGCGGCAGCTTTATGCAAACGCCGTTGATCCGGAAATAAAGCTCGCGGCGAAACCGACCGAGCCCTATTTCCCGATCAACATTTTGCGTGGTCGTCGAAATCAGTCGAAATCCCATGCCGGCGGATGCCATCTCTTGTTCTTGCAGCATCGCCAGCAGAATCTTCTGACAGTCCAGGTCCAGCTCGTCGATTCCATCGAGGAAGAGTGTTCCCGAACTCTCCCGCAGTTCGCCTTCACACTTTTTCGCCGATGTCTTCACCCGGCAGAGCAGTTCTTCCGGCTCCAAAACCGCACAGCTCAATTTAACTAGCGGCAGGTCGTGCGTTCGGGAAAGCTGGTGAATGAGTCGCCCGTACACTTCTTTCCCTGTGCCGCTCTCTCCAGCCAGCAACACCGGAATATCGGTCCGGGAAATTTCCCCAACTATCGAGTTGACCGCGAGGATCGCCTCCGACTGGCCGTAGACAAAGCCAGCTTCGGTCACAAGCTCAAACGCGCGATTTACTTCGGTGGCCATACAGATCCACGGTCCATTCAAGCAACTGCCTAGCCAAGCGGCTTGCTCTAAAGGACGCCCGAGTTGGTCATAACCTCAATGATTACAGCTGCTTGACAGGGGGGTACCTTCAGGCAGAAATTTTTGTACGGGCGTCCTGTCCCGCTCGCCTTCCACGAAGTGGCAAAAGTTTATCCCTTTTCGATGGGATCCCCTCGAGCAAGCGCTCGTCTCCCTTTTTACCCTTTTAGAATGAGTCAGTTAGCCGAGGAATGAACCTATTCCTCGCCGACCGAGAAGTACGTGCAATCCGGATGGATAAACGCCAGCGCGCTCACGCTCGCCTCAGGGTCCATCATGAACCCTTCGGTCAGTTCAATGCCGATCTCTTCCGGTTTCAATAATTTCCAAATGCCCGCCTGGTCTTCCAGATCCGGACATGCCGGATATCCAAAGCTGTATCGCTTGCCTCGATAGCGCGACGTGAACCGTTGCGCCATGGTCATTTCGGGCGGATCCGGGAATCCCCAATCTTCTCGAATTCGCCTGTGCAGCCACTCCGCGCAGGCCTCCGCTGTTTCGATGGCCAGCGATTGCAGTCCGTGCGACCGAAAATAATATCCCGCGTTTTTCGCCGTCTCAGAGCGCTCCCTTATGCCTTCACCTGCCGTTACGACAAACACAGCCAGATGATCACGATTCCCGTTTTGCCCGGGAAGAACGTAATCGCACAAGCATAGCCGGTCGCCGGTTTTTTGCCGTTTCATTTTCCATGTATGTAGTGGCGTCGTATCGCCCGGACCAAACACATGCAGCAGTTCTCCGTCGGCCTCCGCTTCAAAAAATTGCCAAACGGCTCGCACCTTCATGAATTTTGCCGCTTCT
>Ga0137407_10000407_pt1 | contig 30138 bp, 29 predicted proteins | sample CZOMad2_2_16fung_FD_108410 | JGI IMG/M metagenome (GOLD analysis project Ga0137407, IMG submission 108410) | Vadose zone soil fungal communities from Angelo Coast Range Reserve, California, USA - CZOMad2_2_16fungal (Illumina Assembly) | ecosystem: Environmental > Terrestrial > Soil > Vadose... | reverse complement strand
CGCCATCAGCGCGCCGACCCCGGCGGGCTCGAGCGCTTCGATCACGATCTGGTATTTCGACGAGCCGGGATAGGTGGTGAGCTTGCCGGTGGCGATGACCTCAAGCCCCTCCTGCGGCTTGAATCGCATCCGGTAAAGCGCGCTCTTCCAGATCACCGCTTCGATCTTGGCGTTCTCGTCCTTGAGCGCGAAATAGCAATGCCCGGAGGAGTGCGCCCCGCGGAAGCCCGTGATTTCGCCGCGCACCCGGACATGGCCATAGGCATCCTCCACCGTCCTTCGCAGCGCGGAGGACAGTTCGGACACCGTGAACTCCGGTGCATTGATCAAGGCTTCGGTGGCGCTCATCTCGGACATTCGAATCGGGGTTTTTGGGCTCGGGCACAAGGTAGGGCTTTCAACAGAAGGCGCAAATCGGCTCTTGCCATCCAGAATACTCTGTAATATAGAGTAATCTATAGTAAAAAAAGATCCCCTTCCACCAAGGAGCCTGCCGTCATGAGTGCCAAAATAGTGTCAGACGGCCTCAGAGCCGTTGTCTGGGGCCTTGCTGCAACCGGTTTCGCCGGTCTGGTGGTGGGCGCGCTGATCGCCTCGCCGATCCAGCGGCCGCCCGAACTGACCTCCATTTCGACGACCGCGCGGGCGGTCGATCGCAGCACCATGCCCGCGATTGAGCGCTTTCAGGCCCGCGACGGCACCACGCTAGGTTTCCGGCACTACGCCGCCCGCCCGCCCGCGAGCACGCCAATCGCCGTTTTGATCCATGGCTCGTCCGGATCGAGTGTTGCCGTGCACGCGCTGGCCGAGGGGCTCGCCGAGCGCGGCGTCGAAACCTACGCGCCCGATATTCGCGGCCATGGCGCCTCCGGCACGCGCGGCGACGTCGTCTATATCGGCCAGCTCGAGGACGATCTTGCCGATTTTGTCGGGATGATCCGCAAGGCCAGCCCGGCCGCGCCGCTGACCCTGATCGGTCATTCCTCCGGCGGCGGATTTGCACTGCGGATCGCCGGCTCGCCGCTGCAGAACCAGTTCCAGCGCGCGGTACTACTCGCGCCCTATCTCGGTTACGACGCCCCGAGCAGCCGCAACGATGCCGGCGGCTGGGCCAGCCCCGACATTCCGCGATTTATCGGCCTGACGATATTGCACCGTCTTGGAATCCTCTGTTGCGAATCGCTGCCGACCATTGCATTTGCGGTCGCGCCGAATTCAGCCGCGATCCTGGCATCGACCTATTCGTATCGCCTGATGCGCAATTTCGGCGCCTCGCCCGACTACCGAAAGGATCTCGCGGCGGCGACCAAACCGGTCGCGCTGATCTCCGGCGCCGCCGACGAATTGATGTTTCCCGATAAATACAAGGAGGCCGTCGGCGAACGCGCGCAGGTCAGCTTGATCGACGGCGTCAATCATATGGGAATCGTCAGCGACCCGGCGGCCGTATCTGCGATCGCCGATGAGGTGGCAAAAGCAGGGAGCGGCTCATGACCGACATCGACGCCAGGGAAGCCGCCTCCGCATTGTCGGACATCGAATCCATTGTCCAGCGTGTTCGCCAATCAACGATCTACAAGTTCGCCAGCCTGATGCTGATCCTGTGGGGCGCCTTGATCTTTGCCGGCAACATCGCCTGCGAATTCTGGCCGCGGCAGGGCGGCTACATCTGGATCGCCGTGAATATATTGGGTTGCGCGGGCTCGTTGGCGGTCGGCACCTTCGAAAGCCGGCGCGGGCGCGTGCGCCATTTCGACCTCAGGGTGGTCGCGGCCATCGTGCTGTTCTTCGCCTTCGGGATTCTGTGGTCGGTTGGCCTCGGGCATTTTACGCCGCGCCAGCTTGGCGCGTTCTGGCCGACCTATTTCATGATGTTTTACACGGTCGTCGGGTTATGGGTCGGTTTTGCCTTCGTCGCGATTGGATTGGGCGTCACCGTGCTGACGGTGATCGGCTATTTCTTCAGCGGCGACGCCTTCAATCTTTGGATGGCAGTGGCCAATGGCGGCGGACTCATTCTCGGCGGGCTCTGGATGCGCCGGAGCTGATGATGGCCGAGCTCGACGACATCATCCACCAGGCGCTGCGACTGAAGATCATGGCGGCGCTGAACGCGTTGCCAGCGGGTTCAGGACTCGAATTTTCCCGCCTGAAGAAACTGACCGGCGCCACCGACGGCAATCTCGGCGCCCACATCGAGACGCTGTCGAAGGCGGGCTATGTCGGGGTCGACAAGGCCTTTGTCGGCAAGAAGCCGCAGACGACCGTGACCGCCACCGCGGCCGGGCGCGGCGCGTTCGCTCGCCACGTCGCGACCCTGCAGGAAATCATCGCAGGCGCGGCCGGGCAGCATTAGCCGTCATTCCGGGGCGCTCGCAAGCGAGCGAACCCGGAATCTCGAGCTGGGGGGCGCTGGCGCAAGACAAGCTCGAGATTCCGGATCGGCGCTGCCGCGCCGTCCGGAATAACGGCCTTCAAATCTCTTGCGGCGGGAGGGAGTTTTATGCGACCGACGTAAATCCGCGGACCTTCTATTGGCTTTCTGATGCACATTCTTCTGCTCGGTTCCGGCGGCCGCGAACACGCTCTGGCGTGGAAGATCGCGGCCTCGCCGCTGGTGACAAAACTCTGGTGTGCGCCGGGCAATGCCGGCATCGCGCGCGAAGCCGAATGTGTGGCGCTCGACATCGCCGATCATGCTTCGGTGATCGATTTCTGTAAGGACCATTTGATCGAGCTCGTCGTGGTCGGTCCGGAAACACCGCTTGCGGCGGGAATCGTCGATGATCTCACGCGCGCCGGCATCAAGGCGTTCGGGCCGAGCCAACAGGCGGCGCGGCTCGAAGGGTCCAAGGGATTTACAAAGGCACTTTGCACCGAGTTTGGCATTCCGACCGGCGCCTATGGCCGTTTCACCAATGCCGCCGACGCACTGGCCTATGCGCGCCAACAAGGCGCACCGATCGTGGTCAAGGCCGATGGCCTTGCGGCGGGCAAGGGCGTGGTGGTCGCCATGACCATGACGGAAGCCGAAGCGGCCATCGCCATGATGTTCGATGGCGCGTTCGGCGCGGCCGGCGCGGAGGTGGTGATCGAGGAATATCTCAGTGGGCGCGAGATCAGCTTCTTTGCGCTGTGCGACGGCGAGACCGCGATCGCGCTGGCCTCTGCGCAGGACCACAAGCGCGTATTCGATCATGATCAGGGACCCAACACCGGCGGCATGGGCGCCTACTCGCCGACGCCGTTCGTGACGGACAAAATTCATGCCGAGATCATGGCGAAGATCATCCTTCCAACCGTAGCCGGCATGAAGGCGCGCGGCACGCCGTTTCGCGGCATTCTTTATGCGGGCGTCATGCTGACCGCGGATGGGCCAAAACTGTTCGAATATAATGTCCGCTTCGGCGACCCCGAATGCCAGGTGCTGATGCTGCGGATGATGTCGGACATCGTGCCGGCGATGCTGGCCTCCTGCGACGGCCAGTTGAAGAATTTTGACCTGCGCTGGTTTCCTGAACCTGCGCTGACGGTGGTGATGGCGGCCAAGGGTTATCCCGGCGACTACGCCAAGGGGACCCGCATCGAAGGACTGGAGGACGCCGCCAAGGTCGGAGGCGTTGAGATCTTCCACGCCGGCACGATCGCGAAGGACGGCGCCATTCTCGCTAATGGCGGGCGTGTACTGAACGTTTGCGCCTCGGGCAAAACGGTTGCGGAGGCGCAAGCGCGCGCCTATGCAGCGGTCGATCGGATCAAATGGCCGGAAGGCTTTTGCCGCCGCGACATCGGCTGGCAGGCGGTGGAGCGGGAGGGGTAGAGGGGTTGATTTTTGCCGTCTTTGCGAGGCGCGAAGCGACGAAGCAATCCAGTTTGTGGCGCTTTGGATTTCTTCGCAGAGCCTGTCACCGGGCGCGCGTTCGCGCGACCGGTTGGCTGGCAATGGCGATCAAATCAAATCGCCGCCCGCGGCCGCGGCCGTGGTGCCGTGCTCGCGAAACGCCTTGATGACGTTGCGGCCGACCCTCCATTTGTGCACTTCGTCGGGACCATCGACCAGCCGCTGCGAGCGGACCTGGGTGTACCACTTCGCCAGGATGGTATCCTGACTGAAGCCGAGCGCGCCGTGCAACTGGATCGCGGTGTCGATCACATGGTGCACCATATGCGCCAAATACACCTTGGCGATCGAGTTTTCCTGCCGGAGGTCCATGCCCTTTTCCGCCTTGTAGGCGATATGCAGCAGCATCAGCCGCCCGATGTAGAGCTGGCTGGCGCATTCGGCGAGCATAAACTGCACCGCCTGGCGATCGGCGAGCAGCACGCCGAAGGTCGAGCGTTTGGTCACATGCGCCGCCGCCATGTCGAGCGCGCGCTGGGCCTTTGCGATGTTGTGCATGCCATGACGAAGCCTGCCATAGGCGAGGCGGTGCTGGCCCATATTGAAGCCGTTGCCCTCGCCGCCGAGCAGATTGTCGGCCGGCACCTTGAGATCCCTGATCTCGATTTCGGAATGGCCGCCGGCGAGCTTATCGTAATGCGGGCCCTCGATCGCCATGTTCTTGATGTTGCGTTTGATTTTGTAGCCGGGGTTCGGCAGTTCGACGATGAAGGTCGAATACTGCTTATGGCGCGGCGCGTCCGGATCGGTCTTGGCCATCACCAGCGCCATGTCGGCGACACTGGCGGAAGACGAGAACCACTTCTCGCCGTTGAGGATGTAATTCTCGTTGCCGTCCTTCACGGCCGTGGTTTGCATGCCGGTGGCGTCGGCGCCCGCCGCCTTTTCGGTCATCGAGAAGCAGATGCGCTTCTCGCCGTTCAAAAGCGGCTTTAGGAACTTTTCTTTCTGATATTCGGTGCCGTGCGTGAGGATCGTCATCATCGAGGCATCGTCGGGCCCCTGCGTGTTCATCGACAGCGCGCCGAGCATGCTTTCGCCGAGCTCCATCTGCACCAGTGCATTGGCGAGCGGGCCGAGGCCCATGCCGCCATATTCCTTCGGCACGAACGGGCACCACAGGCCTTGCGCGCGCGCCTTCTTCCGCAGCTTGCCTAGCACTTCGTCGAGCGGCTTCAAGTCCAGTTCTTTTTCGGCGGGAATGCATTCTTGCTGCACCCATTGGCGAACTTTTTCACGGATCGCCTTGGCCTCGGCCGGGACTTCGAAATCGATCGACATGGCAGGTTTCCTCGCTCTCGTTCTTGATGATTGGGCTTGCCGAATGGCATTATATCCGGGACGAGCCAGCGGCAACGACAAACAAAGTTTAAAGCGCCAGCCATCATCGTCCCTGGCCTCACGGGATGACGTGAGGTTTGGCCGCGAAGGAGTGCCAGACCATGTCCGATCTCGCCGATTTGTTTCCCGGCTACGCCTCCGAATGGATCAATACCTCCTCCGGGCGCATCTTTGCCCGCGTCGGCGGCAAGGGACCGCCGCTGTTGTTGCTGCATGGCTTTTCCGAAACCCATGTGATGTGGCATCGCGTTGCGCCGCAATTGGCCGACAAGTTCACGCTGATCATCGCGGACCTGCCGGGTTACGGCTGGTCGGACATGCCGGAGAGCGACAAGGATCATACGCCCTACACCAAGCGCGCGATGGCGCGAACCATGATCGAGGCGATGGAGCAACTCGGGCATGTTCATTTTGCGCTCGCCGGGCACGATCGCGGCGGGCGTGTTGCGTATCGTCTCGCGCTCGATCATCCCGGCCGGCTGTCGCGGCTGGCGGTGCTGGACATTCTGCCGACCTATGACTTTTGGGCGCGCATGGACCGGCTCTATGCGCTGAAGATATATCACTGGACGTTCCTGGCGCAGCCGTTCCCGCTGCCGGAAACGCTGATCGGCGGCCATCCGGACTTTTACCTGCGCTACAAGATGGCGAGCCAGACCAAGTCGAAAAATCTCGATGCAATCGATCCGCGCGCGCTGGAACACTATCTCGCCGCGTTCCGCGATCCGTCGCGCGTGCATGCGATGTGCGAGGATTATCGCGCCGGCGCCTATGCCGATTTCGAGATCGACAAGGCCGATCGCGACGCCGGGAAGAAGATCACGATCCCGATGCTGGCGCTGTGGGGCGATGCCGGCATCGCCACCGCCGCGGCGACGCCGCTCGACACCTGGAAAAATTGGGCAACCAACGTTTCGGGCGCGCCGGTCGATTGCGGTCATTTCCTGACCGAAGAGAATCCGGATGTGACCGCGAAGGCGCTGCGGGAGTTTTTCCTGACGAAGTAGATTTTTGCCCGTCATTCCGGGGCGCGAAGCGAACCCGGAATCTCGAGATTCCCCGATGCGCAATTGCGCATCTGAGGTCTGGCCCTTCGGACCATCCCGGAATGAAGATCCGCCGTGGGGTTACCGCCGCGCCTTGAAAAAATCCCGCAACAGCGTCGCGGCCTCGGTTTCGCCGACGGCGGAATAGACTTCGGGCACATGGTGGCAGGTCGGCGCGGCGAAGAACCTCACACCTGATTCCACGGCGCCGCCCTTGGGATCGGCCGCGCCGTAATACAGCCGCCTGATCCGCGCCAGCGAGATCGCACCGGCGCACATCGTGCACGGCTCCAGCGTGACGTAGAGGTCGCAGTCGATCAGCCGCTCGGTGCCGATGGCCTCGGCGGCTTGCCGCAGCGCCAGAATTTCGGCATGCGCCGTCGGATCGCGGTCGGTCAATGTCCGGTTGCTGGCCGTGGCGACGACCTCATAATCGCGGACAATCACGCATCCGATCGGGACTTCGCCCGACTTTCCAGCGTTTTCCGCTCTTTTTAGCGCCAAATCCATAAAGGAAGGAGCGGTCATGCCTCGTATCATCGGAATAAACCTGCTATGAGATGCGCCTTCAGCAAAAGTGGATACCGATTTTGCGTGAGAACGCGCCTCGATGAAAGAGCGCGCATGATTGCCATTTGCACCCGAAATGAGACCCTTCATGCCCCGCGACAACGATAAAAACAACGATTCCCGCGGCCGGCGTGACCGTCCGCCCGGTGGCAAGGGCCGTTCCGGCGCAGCGCGGGGACCCGAGAAGAAATTCGCCAAGCGCGGCTTTGCCGGCAAGGGCGAGGGCGAGAGAGCCCCGTATGCCGGTAAGCGTGAGGGCGCCCGGTCGTTCGACAAGAAGCCCCATTCGAAACCCTACGCCGGCAATCGCGAGGATCGTCCGCTGCGCCGCGATTACGGCGATGCGCCGCGTCCGCGCAGTGATCGGCCGTTTGCCGACCGGCCGTCGCGGGGCGGTGACGGTGAAAAGCGCGCATTCAGGCCGCGCGAGGACCGTGGCGGCGACAAGCGCCCTTACACGCCGCGCGGGGATCGTCCGTTTGGCGCGAGGCCGCCGCGCGACGGTGACCGCCCCCGCGGCGATCGTCCCTTCGCCGATCGTCCGCGCGGCGAGAGAAAATTCGGCGGCGACAAGAAATTTTCCGGCGGCGACCGTGGCCCGCGCAAGGATTTTGGTCGCGACCGCGGCGATTCAAAACCGTGGCAAAAGCGCGATGCGTCGTCGCCCGACCACGCGGGACGCAATTCGCGCCCCCCTCGGGAGGGCGCGTGGAATTTCGATAAGCCGCGCTACGATAAACCACGTTTTGACAAGCCGCGCGAAGACCGCCGCGGCGGTGACGACCGCCCGCGGTTTTCGCGCCCGCGCCAGGATCGTCCCCAAGGCGATCGTCCCCGTTTCGATCGTCCCCGCGAGGATCGTCCGAAGTTCGCTCCTCCGCGTCAGCGGCCTGAAGGCCGCACCGACTGGCAGGAGCATCCGCGCAGCGAACAGCGTGGCCGCGATGCCGATCGGCCGCGCCGCGACAACGAGGACGACAGCAAGATCTTTGCAAAGCGCCCGGCGTTCGGTGGCCGCGGCGCTTACCGCGAGCGTGCCCCCGAGGAGCGGCGTGCGGCGCGCCCGCCGAAGGTCAAAAAATCCGGCGAGCGGATCGCCAAGGTGGTGTCGCGGGCGGGACTTGCCTCGCGCCGCGACGCCGAGGAATGGATCGTGCAGGGGCGCATCACGGTCAACGGCCGTGTCATCAATTCGCCGGCGCTCGATGTCACCGCCAACGACGTCATCACCGTCGACGGCAAGCCATTGCCGCCACGCGAGCGGACCCGGCTGTTTCTATTCCACAAGCCGCGCGGGTTGATGACCACGCATGCCGATCCCGAAGGGCGGCCGACGGTATTTGACAATCTGCCGGAAGGCCTGCCGCGTCTGATCTCGATCGGCCGGCTCGACTTCAACACCGAGGGCCTCTTGCTCCTGACCAATGACGGCGGGCTCGCCCGCGCGCTCGAACTGCCTGACACCGGTTGGCTGCGGCGCTATCGCGTCCGTGCCCATGGCGAAGTGACCCAGGCGCAGCTCGACGAATTGAAAAGAGGCGTCGAGGTCGACGGCGTCAAATACGGCCCGATTGACGCGACCCTGGAACGGGACCAGGGCGCCAATGTCTGGCTGGTGTTTGCGATCCGCGAAGGCAAGAACCGCGAGGTGCGCAACGTGATGGCGCATCTCGGCCTCGAAGTGAACCGGCTGATCCGGGTGTCCTACGGTCCGTTCCAACTGGCCGAACTTCCCGAAGGCGCGGTCGAGGAAGTCAAGACGCGAGTGCTGCGCGAGCAGCTTGGCGAAAAGATCGCGACGCTAGCGGGTGCGGATTTCAACCGGCCGATGCCGGGCGAGGCGGCGGCAAAGTCCGAGGATGACGTCACGGACGCGCCGTCCGGCAAGAAGCCGTTCAAGCCGGCCGGCAAGAGCGGTTTGATCGCCGACCGCAAGGGCCGTCGCGTGCTGGTCCAGCGTACTGGCAGCGAGGAGGCGCGCGAGCGCAACGAGGCCGAGGCCAATGGTTATGGGCCACCTCGGCGTCCACAGCGCGGCTATCACGGCAAGCGCGACCTCAAGCCGCGCGACGAGTAGGGGCCGATAATCGAAATGATATCGTCATTACCCAACGAGTCGTCATGCCCGGCCATAGTAGTCTGCCTTGCGCAGACTGCGCACACTTGTCTGCGCTGCCGGGCATCCACGTCTTTTAACCGTCTGGGCAAGAAAGACGTGGATGGCCGGGACAAGCCCGGCCATGACGAGAACTCCTAATGCGCGTCGTCGGCGGACGATTGAAGGGCCGCAATCTCGCCGCGCCGTCCTCGCGCGACATCCGCCCCACTGCGGATCGATTGCGCGAGTCGCTGTTCAACATTCTGATCCACGCCTACGGCGATCCGATTCAAGGCGCGCGCGTGCTCGACCTGTTCGCGGGCACCGGCGCGCTCGGCATCGAGGCGATCTCGCGCGGCGCGAAATTTACACTGTTCATCGACAGCGGCGCGGAAGCCCGCGCGTTGTTGCGCAACAATGTCGAGGCCCTCGGTCTCGGCGGCGTGACCAAGGTCTATCGCCGCGACGCTACAAATCTGGGCCCAGCGCATCCGGTCGAGCCGTTCTCGCTGGTGTTTCTCGATCCGCCCTACGCCAAGGGCCTTGCGGACAAGGCGCTCGTCTCACTGCGCGACGGCGGCTGGCTGACGCCAGGCGCGCTACTGGTCGTCGAAGAAGCGAAGGCAGCCGCATTTGCCGCGCCGGAAGGTTTCAAAGAGCTGGAGCGGCGGGTGTATGACGATACGGAGTTTGTGATTTTGCGCTCGGCTTCGTAGCGTGGGCAAAGCCAACGGGTCGTGCGAATGCGCGCCCGATGATAAACTCCGCGTGCCCACCACTGGCGCGGCGGAAAAGGGGTGCGCGCTATCGCCGAATAAATGAAAACAGGAATGAGAATGTCGCCAGCACGAAATAGATAATCAGCGCATTGAGCGCGATCGCGCCCAGGAACCATTCGGTCGAAATATAGTCGATCCAGGGCAATCCCAGCAGAACCGCGGCAAGCCCAGCAAAGGTTCGGTGATCGAAAAGCGGATAGGCGGCTGCGCAGGCAAATACGGTCAGGTAGACAATCGCTCCAATTGCCGCGAATTTCGATCGCATTATCTTCTCCCGAACAGCTTCTCGATATCCGAAAGCTTCAATTCGACATAGGTCGGCCGGCCGTGATTGCATTGGCCTGAATTCGGCGTCTCCTCCATCTCGCGCAGCAGCGCGTTCATCTCTTCCGGCTTGAGGCGGCGGCCGGCCCGCACCGAGCCATGGCAGGCCATGGTGGCCGCGACATGCATCAGCCGCCGTTCCAACGGCAACGCCTCGTCCCATTCCGCCATGTGCTCAGCGAGATCACGCAACAGCGCGCCGGCATTGGTCTTGCCAAGCAGCGACGGTGTCTCGCGCACGGCGACCGCGCCGGGGCCGAAGGATTCGATCGCAAGCCCAAACGATGTCAGCTCCTCGGTGCGTGTGAGCAGCTTCTCCACCGTGGCCTCGTCGAGTTCGACGATTTCCGGAATCAACAGGATCTGCCGCTGCACGCCGTTCTTCGCCAGCGAGGCCTTTAGCCTTTCATAAACGATGCGCTCATGGGCGGCGTGTTGGTCCACGACGATGAGGCCGTCGCGGGTTTGTGACACGATATAGGTTTCGTGAATCTGCGTCCGCGCGGCGCCAAGCGGACGATCGAGCAGATCGGCCGAGGGCTGCCCCTCGAAGCGCACGTCCGCAGTCGGGCTGCCGACGTCGAACGCGGCCTGCCCGGGTTCGGCAAAGGCCGTCGCCGCCCCGCCGAAGGCCGGCAATGGCCCCACAGGATGCGCCGGCGAGCGCCGCCAGTCCCAATTGGTCGGGCGCGGCGAGAACGATGGGCGGAACGCAGCGATCGCCGCGCCATCGCTGTTGGCCGCGGTGCGCTTCCCCTCGCGGGCAAGCCCTTCCTTCAGCGCATGCACGATCAACGCGCGGACCAGGCCGGCATTGCGGAAGCGGACTTCGGTTTTGGCAGGATGCACATTGGCGTCGACCTCTTGCGGCTCTGATGTCACGAACAGCGCCACGACGGGATGACGGTCGCGCGGCAGATAGTCGGAATAGGCCGCGCGCACCGCGCCCAGTATCAGCTTGTCGCGCACCGGCCGGCCGTTGACGAACAGATATTGCCCGAGCGCATTCGCACGGGTCAGCGAGGGCGCCGCGGCAAATCCTTCCACCACGACGCCGTCGCGTTCGGCGCGCACGTCGATCGCCGAGACGCGAAAATCCGCGCCCAGAATATCGCCGAGCCGGGTCAGCCGGCCCGCAGCGCCGGGCAACGCCGCGGCCCAGGTGACGGGCGCGCGCTCCTCGCCAGCGAGCGTAAAGGCGATGTCGGGCCGCGCCATCGCGAGCCTGCGCACCACCTCGCGGATCGCTTCGGCTTCGGTACGGTCGGTCTTGAGAAATTTCAGCCGCGCCGGCGTCGCATAAAAGAGATCGCTGACTTCGACGCGACTGCCTTGCGACAACGCCGCCGGCGCGACGGCCGACTTCACCCCGCCTTCGACCGACAGCGACCAGGCATGCGGCTCGCTTTTGTGGCGCGTGATGATGTTGAGCTTTGCCACGGCGCCAATCGAGGGCAGCGCCTCGCCGCGAAATCCCAGCGTGCGGATCCGCAACAGGTCTTCGTCATCGAGCTTGGAGGTGGCATGGCGGTCGACGGCCAATGCCAGATCGGCATAGGTCATGCCGCTGCCGTCGTCGGTGATGCCGATCCGTCGCCGCCCGCCGCCATCGGTGAAGACGTCGATCCGGCTGGCGCCGGCATCGATGGCGTTCTCGACCAGCTCCTTGACCACACTCGCGGGGCGTTCGACCACTTCGCCGGCCGCGATGCGGTTGACAACCTGTTCAGGGAGCTGACGGACGGGCATGGGTTTGGACGACTCGTGGGAAAGCGGAAGGCTTAATCTAAGGGCTTTTGTGCGGGGGCGGGAGGGTGAGGGCGGTAACTCTCCCCGCTCTTTCGCGGAGGCAGATGCGTTCCCCGGATGCAGCGCAACGCGCCGCTTTTGCGGCGTGGTGCGCTGCTGATCCGGGGGTCCATGGTCCACGGACGAAAGTTAAGTCCCGGCTCTGCGGCGCAGTGTGAAGGTCGCTGCGCCGCGTCCGGGACACGTGGCCTCAATCCTCAAATCCGCCCGAGCCGCGCTTGGCCTTGATGTCGCTGCGGCGCTTTTTGCCTTCGAGCCGGCGCTTTTTCGATCCCAGCGTTGGCCTGGTGGGCCGTCGCGGAATGGGGCGCGTCACGGCCTCGCGCAGGAGTTCGACCAGACGCTCGACGGCATCGGCGCGATTGCGCTCCTGGGTGCGGAAGCGCTGCGCATGAATCACGATCACGCCGTCCTTGGTCAGGCGCTGGCCGGCGAGCCGGGCGAGGCGCGCCTCGGCGTCCGCCGGCAACGCTATCCGGCGGGTATCGAACCGCAATTGCGCAGCAGTAGAGAGCTTGTTGACGTTCTGGCCGCCGGGTCCCGAGGCGCGCACGAAGGAGATATCGATGTCGTTATCATCGATTGTGAGGTCGCGGGAAATCCGCAGCATGGCGTCACCGAACCGGGAATGATTCCTGACGGGAATCGGTCGGAGACAAGATAGCGGGTTTGGTTGCGGCGATGAAGGCAGCGGCACGTTCCCCGGATGCTGCGCAACGCCATCAGCGCGTTCACGCGCGTCTTCGACGCGCTATGCTTGCGGCGTGGTGCGCTGCTGATCCACCGTCCATGGCGGCAAAGGGGTCCCGGCTCTGCGGCGCACCGCAAGAGCGCTGCACCACGTCCGGGACACGATGGGACGGAAACGGGCTTAGTTCGCCCGGGCCGGGGCGGTTACGACCGCGGGCTGGGCGGCGGCCTGCGGGGCGCGCCCAACGATCACAGTGAGAAGACCGCGTCCCCAAAGCCGTTGCGCGGCTTTTTTGGCGTCATCGAGGGTCACGGCGTCCACGACGGCATTGCGCTTTTCGAAATAATCGATCGGGAGACGGTCCAGCTGGTATTGCAGCATGGCCGAGGCCAGCTTTGAGGACGTATCGAGTGACAGCATGCGCGAACCTTTGATGTAGGATTTGGCCTCATCCAGTTCCTCCTGGGTCGGACCGTCCTCGGCCATACGGCGAACCTCAGTGTTGACGGCATCGACGGTTTCGCCGGCGCGATCGGCGCGCGTGCCGGTATTGCCGATGAACAGGGCGGAGTGATCCATCCACAGAAGCGAGTCGTAGACCGAATAGGCGAGGCCGCGCTTCTCTCGGACTTCGCGGTAGAGCCGCGACGATAGCGCGCCGCCTCCGAGAATGTGGTTGACCACAAAGGCTGACATGAAATTCGGATCGTTGCGCCTGATGCCGGGACCGCCGAACATCACCATAGTCTGCGGCACATCGAGTGGAATGAATTCGCGCACCGGTGGCCTCGTCGCTTCGATGTCGGGCACGGGTGTGAGGCTCGCCTTGGCCGGCAATGCGCCGAACGTCTGGTCGAGCAACCTGCCGAGCGAGGCGGCGTCGATATCGCCGACCACGGCAATCCTGAGGTTCTCCTTCGCCAGCACGCGGCGGACGTAGTCCTTCAGATCCGCGATCGTGATGTTGGGAACGCTTTCCAGGCTGCCATTGCTTGGCCGGCCATAGGGGTGGTCGCCAAAGGCGATCTCAAGGAATTTGCGGCTGGCAAGCGCGGATGGATTGGACGTATCGCGCTTCAGGCCGGAGAGGACCTGGGTGCGGATGCGCTCGACATCGGCGCTTTCGAAATGCGGCGACGTCAGCGACATCCGAAGCAGATCGAAGGCCTCGTCTCTGTTATCCTTGAGCATGCGCATCGAGCCACGGAAATAATCCCGCGTCACGCTGAAACTCAACTCGATGGCGCGGCGGTCGAGGCGCTCATGAAAGGTCTTGGAATCGAGGTCACCCGAGCCTTCATCGATGAGACCGGCGACCATATTGCCGACGCCGGATTTGTCGGCCGGGTCCTGTGCGGCGCCACCGCTGATGCCGAATTCCATCGCCACCAGCGGCACTGTAGCGTCTTGCACAAACCATGCCTCGATGCCTCCGGGTGAAATCAGGTGCTGGATCTTGGCGGCGGCGTGCGACGGCGTTGACATCATGACCGTCATTGCCAGGCCAACCATGAACCCAACGCGGTGCGCGCCAAACCGGGGGTGAATCACGACCGCTTCTCCTCGCGTTTCGGCTGGGTATCCTTGATCAGATAGCCGGTCACTGAACGTTTCTTGTCGAGCCATTTTTGCGCGGCTTCGCGCACCTGCTCGGCGGTGACGGCGCGAATGCGATCCGGCCAGCTCCGGATGTCTTCGATGCTCAGACCCGTGGTCAACGCCCCACCATACCAGCGGGCCAGCGTGGCCTGGTTGTCCTGCGCATAGATAGCTTCGGCGATAAGCTGGGTCTTGACGCGCTCGAGATCTTCGGCACGAACCACGTTCTGTCCGATGTCCGATATCACCTCGTCGATCGCCTGCTCGATTTGCGCGAACTCGACGCCGGACCTTGGCGAGGCCGAAACCGAAAACTGCGTGGCGTCGAGCGACGTTCCCTGATAAGCGGCACTGGCGCTGACCGCGAGCGGGCGGTCGATCACCAGTCTGCGATAGAGATACGAGTTGTTGCCGCCACCCATCAGTTGGGCGAGCACGTCGAGCGCCGGACCTTCTCCGGCGGCGGCAGTGGTTGCGGACGGGACCAGATAATAGCGCCGCAAGCTGGGTTGCTCGACCCTGGCGTCGGACAGCGTCACGGTCCGTGGCGCGGCCGGTTCAGGCTCCTGGGGACGCTGCCGCCGCGCCGGGATCGCTGGCTGTGCGGGGACAGCGCCGAACGTCCGCTCGACCATCGGGCGAACCTCAGTGGCGTCGACGTCGCCGGCGATCACCAGGATGGCGTTGTTCGGCGCATAGAAGCGTCGGTAGAACGCCAGCGCATCTTCGCGATCGAGATTCTCGATTTCCTGATGCCAGCCGATCACGGGGCGGCCATACGGGTGATTGAGATAAAGCGCCGCCATGATCTGCTCGGTCAGCCGCGCTTCCGGATTATTGGCGACCCGCATGTTGAATTCTTCGAGCACGACATCGCGCTCCGGCAGCACGTTCTCGTCCTTGAGGATCAGGCCGGTCATGCGATCGGCCTCGAATTCCATCATCTTGCCGAGTTCCTCGCGCGGCACCCGCTGGTAATAGCCGGTATAGTCAGTGGAGGTGAAGGCGTTCTCGTTGCCGCCGACCCGGAGCACGGTCTGGGAAAATTCACCGGTGGGATGTTTGCTTGTGCCCTTGAACATCAGGTGTTCGAGAAAGTGCGCAAGACCGGATTTGCCCGGCGTTTCGTCGGCCGAGCCGACCTTGTACCAGGTCATTTGCGTGACGACCGGCGTACGGTGATCCGGGATCACGACGACCTGGAGGCCGTTGCCGAGGTTAAATGAAGCCGGCGGCGCCGAGGTCACCCTGGTCTGGGCGAGAGCGCCGCCGGCGGAGACAGCGAGCCCCGCGAGCACCGCTGCGAACAGAGAGACCCTGAAGCGGCTTACCGACATCATGGCCTGTCCGCATGCCCGAAAAGAACCCTTCGGGAAAAAATCATGGTACCTGGCTAGATGCGCTGGACCTCTGCGCGAGCGGGTTGCGATCGGGATTCGACTGCCCGCCCAGCAAGCCCTTCGACTCGGGGGCGTAGGGATAGTTCGCGGACGGCGTCTGGTACCCGGGAGGCGGTTGCGTCAAGGCCTCTCGCGTCGGCTCTGTGCCGGGCGCAACCGCCTCGGCTTTCTTGCCGCCGAACAGATTATTGAGGCCCAGGGTTTCGCCCAAACTCGATGAGCCCACCGCGCTAGCTCCGTTTTTGAACAAATCGCCGGGCTGGTCGTAGACCGGATCGATCCGGGCCGTGCCGTTGCGATCATTCGCGTAGGCGGGGCGGGTGGTGCCGGGGATCGGAGGATCTTCGGGGGGCGGCGCGATGTTGATCGGGCGTGCGGTCGCGAGGGGGCCGGGGGCTCCGCCGGCGGCAGGCGCCGCGGCGGCCGCATTGGCTTCGGTCGGTACCTGGACCCGGGCCGGAGGCGGTGCGTTTTTCTTCTTGGCCGCGATGATGGCCTTGCGTTGGCGTTCATCCGGATCCTTGGGCCAATTCGCAACCTTCACATCCTCGGTCGAAGCGGCCGGCGGCGGCAAATCGAGTTTCGGCGGCACCACCAGCGGCGAGCGCTCGCGATAGTCGATGCCGCGGTTATCCATATTGGTGCCGCGGATCGTGGATTTGAAGCTGTCGACGAATCTTTCCGTGAAGGACCTGTCATCTGGTTGATCATCGCCTGCGCGCGCGGCGCCGGTCGTCACGACCAGAGTGACACCCAATGGGACGACGGCGAGCCGCAGGGCGCGCATCATAGCGCTCGACGAATTCCGCACGATCCAACCGCTAGCTTTGGTCTGGCGCATCGCGCTCTTCCTGTCAAAAATTACCCGCGGCCTCAATGATTTAACCGCGCACTCTAACACACCCGCAAGCTTCAGCTCAGAGGGTTCGTATCAGCCGGGATCAGGGCGCTTTTGCGGCAGGTACCCCCAGGAATGAATCATACAGCAGGGCCGCAACGCCGGCAACAATCGCGACATCGGCAAGGTTAAACACGTACCAATTGAAGGTATTTCCGCCGATCTGGACATGAAACAGGGCGAAATCGACCACCGCGCCATAGGCGAAACGGTCGATGGCGTTGCCGATGGCCCCGCCGATGATCAGACCGAGCGCAATGGTCGCGATCAGGGTACGCGACCGCGCCATCCAGATCGCCAGGATGATGACGGCCACGGCCTTGACCAGCATCAAGATGATCTGAGCCACCGCGCTGTCGTTCTGAAACCAGCCGAAGCTGATCCCCGGATTCCATGCCAGCACCAGATCGAGAAATGGCGTGAGCTTGACAGCGCCGCGGTGGCCGATGTCGAACACGCGCAGCAGCCAGAGTTTCGAGGCCTGGTCGAGCGCAAGCACGGCGATCGCCGCGATGATGCCGGGGCGGAGCTGAGGGGTCATGACGTGGTGGCTACCACAAAACACGCCGTCGTTCCCGCGAAAGCGGGGACCCCCAGCGTGAGCGCGATTGCGCTCATCGCGCCGCCGTGCAAGCGCAGTGCTGAAAGGTCTTCGTTCATCGTCCTTGGTCCATGTCGAGCGTCGGTGGTTGGTCCCTGCTTTCGCGGGGACGACGATAGATATTAAATACTAACCCCCAGCGCTTTCCATTCGCGCAGTGCCTTTGCGTCGCGCGGCGAGACGTCGGGATATTCGGCGTCCTCGCCCACGGTAGGGAGGATCTTCCAGGAACGTGCGCATTTTTTTCCCGCGGCTTTCTCGACCACCACGGCGACGTCAGCCACGTCGCTCAGGCGGAACGCATCGGCCGGCGCGTCCTCATTGCTCACCATCGCGTTGGAGGTGATGCAGACTTCTGCCAGATCGATATCGAACAGCGTGTTGAAGATCGTCTTGTCCGAGACGTAGACCAGCGGCGAAGCCTCGAGCGAAGAGCCGATGCGCTTGGCCGCGCGTTCGACTTCCAGCGCGCCGGTGACGACACGGCGCACGTTGCGGATGGTCTCCCATTTCGCGGCGAGCGCATCGTCGCGGAAACCCTCGAGATTTTCCGGGAAGGAGAGCAGGTGCACGGACGGCGATCCGCCGGGCCGGTACATCGGCCATGCCTCGTCGCAGGTGAAACTCAAGATCGGGGCCAGCCACTTCAGAAGGGCATCGCAGAGGATATCGATCGTGGTGAGTGCCGCTTTCCGCGCCAGCGAGGACGGCGGATCGCAATAAAGCGTGTCCTTGCGGATATCGAAATAGAATGCCGACAATTCGGTGTTCATGAAGGCCGACAGCGTGGCGACCACCGTCTTGTAGTCGAACTCCGCGTAGGCCTTGCGTACGATCTCGGACTGTTCGGCTAACTGATGCAGCATATATCGCTCCAGTTCCGGCATCTCGTCGCGGGTTACTTCCTCGCCCGGCCTGAAATGGTGAAGCGTGCCGAGCATCCAGCGGATCGTATTGCGCAGCTTGCGATAGGTCTCGACGGTGTTTTTCAGGATTTCGGGGCCGATGCGCTGGTCGTCGGTGTAGTCACAGGCGGCCACCCACAGCCGCAGGATGTCCGCGCCGGACTGCTTGATGACCGCTTGCGGCTCGATCGTATTGCCGAGCGACTTCGACATCTTGCGGCCGTGTTCATCCTGCGTAAAGCCATGGGTCAGCACGATGTCGAAGGGTGCGCGACCGCGGGTGCCGCAGCTTTCCAGCAGCGATGACTGGAACCAGCCGCGATGCTGGTCGGACCCCTCCAGATACATAACGGTATCGCCGCCGCCGTCGACCTTGCGCTTGATGCCGGCAAGGCCAGGGAAGTGCACGGCGTCTTCGAGGACGAAGGCGTGGGTCGAGCCGGAATCGAACCAGACGTCGAGGATGTCGTCGACTTTCTTCCATTCCTCGTTGGCGCGCGAACCCAGGAAACGCTCACGCGCGCCGTCCATGTACCAGGCGTCGGCGCCTTCCTGCTCGAAAGCATCCGCGATGCGCTTGTTGACGGCCTCATCCTGCAGGATTTCGGCGGAGCCGTCGCTCTTTTCGCGCACGAACACCGCGATCGGCACGCCCCAGGCGCGCTGGCGCGAGATCACCCAGTCCGGCTTAGAGTCGATCATGCCGTTGATGCGGTTCTGCCCCGACGGCGGCACCCATTGGGTCTCCTCAATTGCAAGTAACGCACGCCCGCGGAGCGTGTTACCGCCGTGATCCTGCAACGCCGCCTGCCTGCCGATGTCGATGCCAGTTTTTGGCATCTCTTTATCCATCGCGATGAACCATTGCGGTGTGTTGCGGAAGATCACTGGTTTCTTCGAGCGCCAGGAGTGCGGGTATTGATGCTTCAGCCGCCCGCGCGCCAGTAGCATGCCGGCGTCGACCAGCGCCTTGATCACCGCGTCGTTGGCGTCGCCCTTTTCGCCCTTGTCGTTGATGACGCGCTTTCCGGTAAAGCCGGGCGCGTGATCGGTGAAGGCCCCGTTCTCGTCGACGGTGTAGGGAATCGTGGTGTTGATGCCGCGGCTTTCCAGCTCGCGCGCGTTCGCCGTCCAGACTTCGAAGTCTTCGCGGCCATGGCCGGGCGCGGTGTGCACGAAGCCGGTACCGGTGTCATCGGTGACGTGATCGCCTTGGAGAAGGGGGACGCCGAATTCGTAACCTCCGGCAAAACCTTTCAATGGGTGAAAACAAACAAAATCTTCAAGCCCTCTTTCACCTGCTCCCGACGGCACCGGCCTCAGAAGCTCGAAAGAATCCACCTTTGCTTGTTTCATCACTTCCGCCGCTAGTGCGGTTGCAAGGATGAGCTTGTCTCCACGCTTGGCCCAATTACCTTCTGGCGCTTCTTTAACTTGATAAAGGCCGTACTCTATCTTCGAAGAAAAACTAATCGCTCTGTTACCCGGCAGCGTCCAGGGTGTTGTTGTCCATATGACGACAGACGCGCCTTGAAAGTCCTCTGCGGCTGCGTTTATCTCATTTTCATCTTTGCCGGACGCGCCGAACTCTCGAACCGGAAACTTCACCCACACCTGATCCGAGGTGTAATCCTCATACTCGACCTCGGCCTCGGCGAGCGCGGTCTTCTCCACCACGCTCCACATCACCGGCTTGGAGCCGCGATACAGCGTCTCGTTGGCGACGAATTTCATCAATTCGCGCGCGATCTGCGCTTCGGCGGGATAGCTCATGGTCGCATAAGGGTGATCCCAGTCGCCGATGACGCCGAGCCGCTTGAACTCCTCGCGCTGCACGTTGAGCCAGTAGGTCGCATAGGCACGGCATTCCCTGCGGAACGCCACCATCGCCGCGGAGTCGCGAAAATCCGGCTTCGCCTTGCCCTTGGCGCGGTAATTCTCCTCTTCGACCTTCCACTCGATCGGCAGCCCGTGACAATCCCAGCCCGGCACGTAGTTGGAATCGAAGCCGAGCATTTGCTGGCTCTTGGTCACGAGATCCTTGAGGATCTTGTTCAGCGCCGTGCCGATATGGATGTTGCCGTTGGCATAGGGCGGGCCGTCATGCAGCACGAATTTCGGCCGCCCGGCGGAGCCTTTGCGTAACCGCTCATAGAGGCCGATCTCGTTCCAGTTCTTAAGGATTTCCGGCTCGCGCTGCGGCAGGCCGGCGCGCATCGGGAATTCCGTCTGCGGCAGGAACAGGGTTTTGGAATAGTCTGTTGCGTCGGACTTTTGCGGCTTTTCGGACATGAATGCTCGGTTTGGCTCAAAGGGCGCTGAGGCGCGATCGATCGCGGGTGAAACGAGGAAATCCCGGTCTTGCGCCGAGCTTGAGAAGCTCAGGCGGAAGCCGGGCCGCTAATGCTGATGGTGCGCCGCGCAAACATGGGCTCTCCATAGCAGCCGGTTGAGGAAATCGCAAAGCCCTGCCGGGCTTGGCCGGCGGCTAACCGACGATCCCAAGCTTCGGGAAAGCGCCCGGCGCAGCGGCGAGCCGCTCGCGGGCCGCGGCGCTGTCACCATCCATCTGACGGATCAACCTGTCGACGCCGTCGAATTTCAATTCGTCGCGAATGAAGGCGATGAAGGCAACATCCAGGCTGTTGCCGTAAAGATCGCCCTCGAAATCGAACAGGAAGATTTCCAACAGCGGTGCGCCATTGTCGAAGGTCGGGCGGCGGCCGAAACTGGCGACACCATCGAAGCGCATCTGGTCTTTTCCGGCTCCCCGGCCGACCCGCACCGCATAGATGCCGTGCTTCAATCCGCAATTCTTGTCGAGGCGGATATTGGCGGTGGGGTAGCCGAGGTCGCGGCCGCGTTTCTCGCCGTGGATCACCTCGCCGCTCACAAACCACGGACCACCGAGCATCGCGGTGGCGTCCTCGATCTGCCCCTCCGCGAGCGCCATGCGGATGGCGCTGGAGGAAACCGGCCGCTCCGCAATGTCGACATGGGCCTGCACATCCACTTCGATGCCAAGCCGGGGTGCTTCAGCTACCAGGAGGCTCGGCGAGCCGACGCGACCTTTGCCGAAATGAAAGTCGTAGCCGACCGCGATGCCGCTGATTCCGAGCCGTTCGATGAGATCATGGTGAATGAAATCTTGCGCCGTGGTCCCGGCGCGGCGTTTGTCGAACGTCATCACCACAGCGCCAGCGAGCCCGGCTCCAGCCAATAGCCGCAGCTTTCCGATCTCGTCGGTGAGACGGAATTGAGGGGTGTTCGGGCTGAAGAAACTGCGCGGGTGAGGTTCGAAGGTCACCGCCAGCGCGGGGGCGCCATGCGAGCGCCCCATCTGCAGGGCCGCATCGATCACGGCGCGGTGGCCGAGGTGGACGCCGTCGAAATTGCCCATCGCAACCACCATTCCCTGGGGGATCGCGGCCGCAGGGCTGGAATCGCGGATCACGGTAAAGTCAGACGCCATCGGGGGATTCTTCAACTCGATCGGTTGGGTCGGGACCGTGACGCGGGGGCCCCAACGAAGTCAAGCCGCGCCGGCGATCGTCACCCCTGCGGGCAAAAGGCGTACGGTTCCCGCGGTAGTCGGTTAACGGGCTGTTTAACGGCTGATGGTAGTGCTTGAGGCGGACTGCGGGGACAGCCTTTGACCCCGGGCAGGCTCATAGTTGGTGTCGCGGCGTACCGGTGTTGCGCGGGGGATTTAAGATGGCGGTAGATTTGTCGATGTCGATTCTGGTGGTGGATGATTACAACACCATGATTCGCATCATCAGAAATCTCCTCAAGCAGCTTGGTTTCGAGAATATCGACGACGCCAGCGACGGATCGGCGGCGCTGAACAAGATGCGCAGCAAGAAGTACGGGCTCGTGATCTCCGACTGGAACATGGAGCCGATGACCGGCTACGACCTGCTCCGCGAGGTCCGGGCCGACCCCAATCTCGCCACCACGCCGTTCATCATGATCACGGCCGAATCCAAGACCGAAAACGTGATCGCCGCCAAGAAGGCCGGTGTGAACAACTACATCGTCAAGCCCTTCAATGCGGCGACGTTGAAGACCAAGATCGAGGCGGTATTTCCGGATCTGGCGAACGCGTAAGGGGCTCCCTCCCTCGTGTCCCGGACGCGGTGCATCGTGTAACGATGCTCCGCAGAGCCGGGACCTACTCTAAAGATGGATCCCGGATCAGCAGCGCACCGCGCCGCGAAGAGCGTCGCGCCGCGCTGCGTCCGGGAAACGCCTTCCCCTACCATCTCAGCTCCCGCATCAGTGCGCGCGGCGGATGGCCGAACAATTCCTTGACGGAAGCCGGATCGAGTTGATCGATGCCTTCGAACTCCTCGGCGTGGATGCCCCGGGTCACGAACAGGCAATCGATCCCGAAACCGTGCGCGCCGGCGAGATCGGTTCGCACCGAATCTCCGATCGCGAGAACGCGGCCGAGCTGCACCGCGCGGCCGCGGCGCTCGGCGGCAAGCGCGATGGCGCGCTGATAGATCGGCCGGTGCGGCTTGCCGTAGAAGATCACTTCGCCGCCGAGTTCCAGATAGAGCTCGGCGATGGCGCCTGCGCAGTAGATCAGCCGGTCGCCGCGTTCGACGACGATGTCGGGGTTGGCGCAGACCAGCGTAAGCTTGCGCTCGCGTGCCTGCAACATCAGCGCACGATAGGTTTCCGCCGATTCGGTTTCATCGTCGAACAACCCGGTGCAGACGATGTAATCGGCCTGCTCGAGCGGCGCGAGCACCGGATCAAGTCCGCGATAGATCGAATTGTCGCGTTCCGGGCCGAGCCAGAACATTTTCTGCCCCGGGTGATCGGCGACAAAATGCCGGGTGAGATCGCCCGAACTGACGATGGCGTCGTAGATATCGTCCGCGACGCCAAGCTTGCGCAATTGCCGCTGCACCGAATCCGCCGGCCGTGGCGCATTGGTGATGAGGATCACGGTGCCGCCCTGTTCGCGGAAGCTGTGAAGGGCTTCGCAGGCTTCGGGGAACGCAACCAGGCCGTTATGGACCACGCCCCAGATATCGCTGAGCAGCACGTCCACATCGCCGACGAGGTCGCGCAGCCTCTCGGCAAACCGCAGCGCCGTCATGGCGTGGCTTGCCGGTCAGGCCGGACCGGCGGCGCGCCGCGCCAGCGCGGCGTTGCCGGTCGCCCGCGGAGGGTCGATTGGGAGGCTATCGACGGGAGGCGGTTTGCCGGAGCCATTGGTTTCCTGCGCCCTGGTCGGGGAAGCACCGCCGTTAGCAGAGGCCCCCTCGGGCCGCAACGGCCGGGGCGGCGCAAACAGAAAGCCCTGACCGAACCGAACGTCGAAATCGAGCAGATCGACGACGGCGCGTTCGCCTTCAATCCGTTCGGCGATCAGGTCGATGCCGTAGCGGCCGAGCAGGTCGGAAAGGTCCGAGGGGTGAATGTCCGATGTCGAGGATTGCCTGGGGTCGAGCAGCAGCGTGGCGGGCACCTTGATGAAGCGGACGCCGCGGTCGGCCAATTCACGCGGCTCGATCCGCAGGTCGGTGACGTGATCGATGGAGAATCGGTAGCCGCGCTGCGCCAGTGCCGCGAGATGTTCGCTCTCGGTCGGGCCGAGATTGCGAAACGTCGCCTGCTTGAACTCGATCACGAAAGACGGCGCCAGAGCGCGATTGGCTTCCAGGAAATCCAGGCATTGCGCGAAGGCGACTGGATTGCCGAGCGTCGCCGCGGCCACGTTGCAGAATACCCCGACGTCCTTGTTGCGGACCATCAGTCGGCGCAGCACCTGCACGCAGCGGAGCATCACCATGTGATCGATCCGCCCGATCAGGCCTGCGGCTTCGGCGATCCCGATGAAATCGTCGGCTGCGAGAACCTGATCGCTCTCGTCGCGCAGCCGCGTCACCGCTTCGTAGAAACGCACCTTGCGTTGCGGCAAGGTCACCATCGGCTGCAGATAGATGTCCAATCGATTTTCTTCGACAGCGGCTCTGACCGCGGCGAGGACTTGCACTTCGCTGCGCGAGGGCTTGGGCTTCTCGGCGGCGACCGGGGGCGGCACCGGCGCCGCAAACACTTTGGCTTCCGGCGCGGCGACCGCCGGCTCCCTCTGCGGTTCGTTCAAGGTCTTGCTTGCAGGGGCGGGGGGCAGCACGCGCGCGGACAGCAACTCGTCATGGCTTGCGACGGAGACCGCGAGTTGCTTGACCAACACGCCGAGCTCATTGATCTCACCGAGCACGGTTTGAATCCGATCCGCGCCGGCAGAATTGACCGAGGCCACCCGGCCTTCGACCGCAGCGAGGCGGCGGCCGAATTCGGCGACCTGACGCGCGAGATCGGCGGTGCCGCGCGATAAATCCGCGATCTGGCCGCCGACATCGGTGCGGTCGCGCAGCCGCATCGACACCGCGTTATAGAGGATCAGGAAGGTCAGGGCGGTGAGCGCGACGATTGCGGATTCCGACCCCGAAAGACCCGCAACGGAATACAGGGTCAGGCCGAGGGAAGCCGCGACCAGCACCATGCAAATGGCGATGAAAATAGTGGAAATGCGAATCATGTCGCGCGCAACGCCCTCAAGTCCCCTTGGCCCCTCGCTTGGGAGCGGTCTGCAAAGGTCGGTCGCGCTTCCCCAAGCGGGGCAACCTTAGCACTAATGTTGATTCGCAGAGCTAGTGTTCTTTTGGTACTCCCCTGGAACCGCTGATCCCGCCGCTACGGCGTTCACGCCGCCCGGACGCCGCTGGTGCGCTCCCTCGCCTTGCGCTTCGCGGGGGACGAAGCGAGCATAGCTCGCTCTGAGAGGGTTGGGGCGAGGGGCTCGTCGATCAGCGAGCGCCGAGAGTGAGGCAAGCATTTTGCCAATGCCCCTCACCCGAAATTCGAGTTGCACTCGAATTTCGACCTCTCCCCGTAAAGCACGGGGAGAGGTAAGAAAACCTCAGGCCACCGCGCGGATTACCTTGGCAACCTTCTCGACGATCTCGCCGATCTGGTCTTCGCTGATGATCAGCGGCGGGGTCAGCGCCAGGGTATCGCCGGCGACGCGCAGCATCAGGTCGTTGTCGAAAAATGCGCTATTGAGCCCGTCAAAGCCCCGCTTGCCCGGAAGGTCCGGACGCGAGGCGAGGTCGATGCCGGCGGTCAGCCCGATGGTGCGGATGTCGAGCACGTTCGGCTCTTTTTTCAGCGACATCACGGCGTCGGCGAATTTCGGCTCCAGCGCATGGGCGCGCTCGAACAGCTTTTCGTCGCGGTAGATATCGAGGGTGGCAAGGCCTGCGGCGCAGGCCAAAGGATGGGCCGAATAGGTATAGCCGTGAGTCAGCTCGACGACATGTTCCGGGCCGGTCATGAAGGCGTCGTGGATGGTATCGCGCACGATGACGCCGCCCATTGGCGCTGCGCCGTTGGTGACGCCCTTGGCAAAGGTGATCATGTCCGGCAGCACGCCGTAACGCTCCGCCGCGAAGGCAAAACCCAATCGTCCGAACCCGGTGATGACCTCGTCGAAGATCAGCAGAATGCCGTGCTTTTGGGTGATCTCGCGCAGCCGCTTGAGATAGCCCTTGGGCGCCGGCAGCACGCCGGTCGATCCCGCCATCGGTTCGACGATCACGGCGGCAATGGTGTTGGCGCCGTGCAGATTGACCAGGCGCTCCAGCTCGTCGGCGAAATGCGCGCCGTATTCCGGCTCGCCCTTGGTGAAAGCCTGCTTCTCGCGGTCATAAGTGTGGGAGAGATGGTCGACGCCGGTCAGCAGCGTTCCGAACAGTTTGCGGTTGTTGACAATGCCGCCGACCGAGGTACCGCCGAAGCCGACGCCATGATAGCCGCGCTCACGGCCGATCAGGCGGATGCGGCTGCCCTGGCCGGCGATCTGGTGATAGGCCAGCGCGATCTTGAGCGCGGTGTCGGCGGCTTCCGATCCGGAATTGCAGAAGAACACGTGGTCGAGGCCTGCCGGCGCGAGATCGGCGATGCGGCTCGCCAATTCAAAGGCTTGCGGGATGCCGAACTGAAATGGCGGCGCATAGTCCAGCGCGGCGGCCTGCTTGGCGATCGCCTCGGAAATCGGCAGGCGGCCGTGGCCGGCATTGGTGCACCACATGCCCGCGGCGGCATCGATGATTTTGCGGCCATCGACCGTGAAGTAATGCATGTCCTTGGCGCCGGCGAGCAGCCGCGGCGCCTTCTTGAAGGCCCGGTTGGCGGTAAACGGCATCCAATGCGCGGCCAGATCGTTGGGCACATTGACGGCGGCGGGGCGTGGGCTCTTGTCCAGCATGGGGGCCTCTTCAAGTTTTGGGGCGTGGCTTCTTTCCCGCAAGCTATCAGCTTCGGCGCGGGACTGGAACGCCAGGAGGTGGACTATTTCCGGTCAATCAGGCGGTTTCGGGACGCACTGCCGGCGCTGGCTCGGTTCACAGATCGGCGGCGCCGATCCAGAACACTTCGCCTTCCGAATCCTCGGTGTCGAGCCAGAGGAAATTGACTTTCGGATAGGCCGATTCGAGCGCGGGCCGGCAGCGGCCGATCTCGCACAGCAACCCGCCTTCGGGCGTCAAATGCCGCCCGGCCTCGTCAAGAATGCGGCGGATGACGTCGAGGCCGTCGGCTCCGCCATCGAAGGCAAGCTTCGGCTCGGCGCGGCATTCGCGCGGCAGTCCGGCCATGCCAACCCTATCGACATAGGGCGGGTTGGAGATGATCAGGTCGTAGCGCTTGTTGCCGACGGGTGCGAACAGGTCGCCGCGGTGCAACATCACCCGTTCTTGAAGGCCGAAATCGGCAATGTTGCGGGCGGCGACGTCGAGCGCATCCTTGGAGATGTCGACCGCGTCGATCGCCGCGTTCGGAAAGCTCCCGCTCGCCAGAACGGCAAGACAGCCGGAGCCGGTGCAGAGGTCGAGCACGTTTTCGATCCGAGCGGCATCGTCGATCAGGCCGACGGCCCCTTCATCGTGCTGACCGAAATGCGAATCCAGCAGCTCGCCGATAAACGAACGCGGCACGATCACGCGCTCGTCGACATAAAAGGGCAGGCCGCGCATGTAGATCTTGTTGACGAGATAAGCGGCAGGCTTTCGCGAACTGACGCGGCGCGCAATCACCTCGAGGATCGATTGGGCTTCGCCCACGGTGACCCGCGCGGTCGCAAAAGTCTCGAACTGATCGGGGTGAAGATGCAGCGTTTCGCAGACGAGGAACGCGGCTTCCGCGACGGAATCGGGCGTGCCATGGGCGAATGTCAGTTTTGCTTCCACAAAGCGGCTCACCGCATAGCGGACGAAATCGAGCAGCGTCACCAGCTCGCCGGATCGCACTTTTGGAAATTTCGACGGTTTGCGGGCAAGCTTTGCCGCCGCTTTGGCGCGTTTGGCCATCAGGATTTGGTCCAGCGCGCCGCGGCGTCGTCGTCGTGATCGCGTGCATCGATCCAGCCGGTGCCGCCGGTATTTTCCTCACGCTTCCAGAACGGCGCGTTGGCCTTCAGATAATCCATCAGGAACTCGGCGGCCTGAAACGCCGCTTGCCGGTGCTCCGAGGCGGTCAATACCAGCACGATATTCTCGCCGGGAGCGATGCGGCCGATGCGGTGAATGACGCTGACACCGCTCAGCGGCCAGCGCGACATCGCGGTGTCGACGTGGCGCGCGATTTCGGCCTCCGCCATGCCGGGGTAGTGCTCGAGCGTCAGTGCAGCGATGGTCTCGCCGCCTTCGCTGCCCCGGCAAATGCCGCTGAAGCTCACGACCGCGCCGATATCGGTGCGTCCTTTGGTCAGCGCCGATATCTCGCCGGCGATATCGAAATCGGCTTCCTGGATACGGATCGTCACATTGGCGGTCATGAGCGCATCGCGATGCCTTGCAATGATTAGCCGCCGGTCATCGGTGGGAAGAAGGCGATCTCGCGGGCGCCGGCGATGGCGGCATTTGACTTGACGTGGGCGTGGTCGATCGCGGCACGGATCACCCGCGGCGTCTCGAAGGCATGGGCGTAGGTCTCGCCGCGCTGCGCCAGCCACGCGATCAGGTCTTCGACGGTACGGACACTCGAGGGCGGCTCAATGGTTTCCTCGGATTTGCCCACCCGCTCGCGTACCCAGGCGAAATACTTGACCTTCATCCTTCATCCTCCTCGATGAGGTGATGAATGCCGGCACGGAAATAGTCCCAGCCCGTGTAGATCGTAAGGATCGCCGACATCCACAATAGGACGATGCCGATCAGGGTGGTCGCGGGGATAATCTGCTCGCCGGCTTCGCCGGCGATCAGAAAGCCGATCGCAATCAGTTGAATGGTGGTCTTCCACTTCGCGAGTTGCGTGACCGGCACGCTTACGCGCAGACCTGCGAGATATTCGCGCAAGCCCGAGACCAGGATCTCGCGGCACAGGATGACGATGGCGGCCCACAGCGTCCAGCCATGGATGCTGTTGTCCGCCGCCAGCATCAAGAGGCAGGACGCGACCAGGAGCTTGTCGGCGATCGGGTCGAGCATCCGGCCGAACGCCGACTGCTGGTCCCAGATTCGGGCATAGTAGCCATCGAGATAGTCCGTAACTCCCGCAGCGATGAACACGGCCAGCGCCAGCCAGCGCAGCCACAACGGGCCCTCAAGGATGGACTCCCAGAACACGCAGCCGACCACGACCGGGATCGCGGCGATGCGGGCATAGGTCAGGATATTCGGGAGGGACATGGTTTTGGCCTGTCCCCGAGTCGTGGCGATGTTCATCCGTCTTACCAATACCGCTGAAGCATGAAGGTCAACCGTGCGACGCATATGACCTGTTGGAGGCGACGCCAGGATGGCTCAAGGACCCATCTTTACCCCGGCTGGGCGTGGAAAAACTCGAAAATCTTCCGTGCGCTTTCCGCGCTGACGCCCGGAACCTTGCCGAGATCGGCGATCGAGGCCCGCTCGATCTCCTTCAGGGTTCCGAAGTGATGCAGCAAGGCACGTTTGCGTGAGGGGCCGATGCCGGGAATTTCCTGCAATCCGGCCTCGCGGATGTCCTTTTTGCGCAGCTTGCGGTGCGAGCCGATGACAAAGCGATGCGCCTCGTCGCGCAGCCGCTGGATGAAATAAAGCACCGGGTCGCGCGGCTCGAGCTTGACCGCCTCGCGGTCCGGCATGAACAGGGTTTCGCGGCCGGCGTCGCGGTCAGGTCCTTTTGCCACGGCCAGCAGCGCGACCTGGCTCAATCCAAGCCCCTCGAAAATCTCCCGCGCCGCATTGAGCTGACCGCGGCCGCCATCGATGATGACGAGATCGGGCCGTTGTGGAAACGAGTCGTCGTCGGGCCGGGGCTTGGCCGCATCGCCCTCGGCCGGGGGTGTCAGGAGCCGCTTGAAGCGCCGCTGCAGCACCTCGCGCATCATCGCGTAGTCGTCGCCGGGCGTAAGCCCTTCGGACTTGATGTTGAACTTGCGATACTGGTTTTTGATGAAGCCGTCCGGGCCGGCGACGATCATGGCGCCGACCGCGTTGGTGCCCTGGATGTGGCTGTTGTCGTAGACCTCGATCCGCCGCGGCGGATGCGACAGCCCGAGCGTGGTGACGAGCCCGGCCAGCAGCCGGCCTTGTGTTGCGGTATCGGCGAGCTTGCGGCCCAGCGCCTCGCGCGCGTTGGTCAAGGCGTGGGCGACCAATTCCTTCTTTTCGCCGCGCCGCGGAGTAGCGACCTCGACCTTGAAGCCTGCCTTGATGGACAGCGCACTGGCCATCAGCTCGCATTCCTCGATCTCGTGCGACAGCAGGATGAGTTTTGGCGGCGGCTTGTCGTCGTAGAATTGCGCCAGGAACGAGGCCAGCACCTCCTCGGGGGTGAACGATTTCTCCGCGCGCGGAAAATACGCGCGGTTGCCCCAGTTCTGCCCGGTGCGAAAGAAGAATACCTCGACGCAGGAATATCCGCCCTCCTGATGGATGGCGAATACGTCGGCTTCCTCGACCGTGCGCGGATTGATGCCCTGTTGCGACTGAATCGCCGACAATGCGGCGAGACGGTCGCGGTAAAGGGCTGCGGTCTCGAATTCGAGCTCGGCGGAAGCCTTTTCCATCTCGGTTGCGAGTTCCTGCTTCACCAGCCGGCTGCGGCCGGACAGGAAATCCTTGGCCTCGCGCACAAGCTCCGTATAGCCGGGAAAATCGATCTCGTGGGTG
>Ga0137407_10000404_pt1 | contig 30288 bp, 30 predicted proteins | sample CZOMad2_2_16fung_FD_108410 | JGI IMG/M metagenome (GOLD analysis project Ga0137407, IMG submission 108410) | Vadose zone soil fungal communities from Angelo Coast Range Reserve, California, USA - CZOMad2_2_16fungal (Illumina Assembly) | ecosystem: Environmental > Terrestrial > Soil > Vadose... | reverse complement strand
GAGCGGCTCAGCCACTGGCCGGTGCCGGAGACGTCGAACTCGAGCGTGCGCAGGCGCGCCTTGCGCAGGCTGGCGAGGAAGCGCGCATGGTCGCTCGTGAAGGCGCGCGTTTCTCCCCCTGCAGGGAGCATGCTGATGACGAGATAGCGGCGGCCGAGCGGGCTCGTGCCCTCTTCCAGCACGCGCGGCACCTGGCCTTCGAGCTCGCGCACCTCCTCGAGCTCGCGCAGCCAGTGCGCCTCGCGCACGAGCAGCAGGTCCGCCTGCTCGTCCGCTGCTGTCTTCACCAGACCGAAGGAAAGGTTCAAGGCCTAGTTCGGTCCGATCATGGCGAGCGCTTTTGCGTACTCGACCTTGTCGAGGCGGCCGTCGGCATGGCGATCGGCGTTGTCGAACACCGCGTTCAGTCCGGGCTGCGCTTCGGCTTCGTTACGGTCGACGTAGCCGTCGCGGTTGCGATCGAGCTGCTCGAAGGTGAGTTGCTGCGCCGCCTGCGGCGCGGCGACATAGCGCGCCGCACCGAGCGAAGCGGTCACGACCGGTAGCGCCGACATCAGCGAAATGAACACCGCACCCAGGAACAGCAGGAATGCGGTGCGCTCTTGGCGCAGGCGATGATTCATGGGAGTGGCATCGGCGTTAGGTGCTTGTGGGCACCACTCCGTGCAAGTCGCGTACCACTCCGCGAATTTCTCGACGCCTCAACGTCTTATGCGCGCGGCGGCAAGCGCAAATGCGCGAGAAACGTCGTGAGCACCGAGCGCTCGCTCCGTGCGTATGCGCTACATCGCTGTTTGCGCGGGAATTTCTAGGTCGCGATGTCGCGACGTCGACGACCGACTAACCGTGTAATTGCTTCTACCATCGCGTCGGGATTCGCCTTGCCCTGTCCGGCGATGTCGAGCGCCGAGCCATGCGCGACGGAAGAAAAGAGCACGGGCGTGCCGATGGTCAGCGCGGCGACCCGCTGCGGGGCAAGCAACTTCGCCGCGACGTGTCCCTGATCGTGCAGCATCACCACATAAGCGTCGTAGCCCGCTCGCTGGATGAGCGTATCGGCGCCGATCGGTCCATCGGCCACGATGCCTGCGCCTCGCGCTTCCTGGATCGCCGGATCGACGAGCTCGATCTCCTCGCGGCCGAAGGCGCCGGCCTCTCCGGCGTGCGGGTTCACGCCGCTCACCGCGATGCGCGGTTTGGCGATACCCAGCTTTACGAGCGCGTCGTTCACAGCGCGCAGCGTGTGGACGATGCGCTGCCGGGTGATGAGCCGCAGCGCTTGCGCCACGCTCACGTGCAGCGTCACGTGCGCGATGCGCACCTCACGGCCTGCGTGCTGGAAGCAGAGCATGAGCACGGCGTCATCGGCCGGCAAGCGGCACACGCGCGCGACGAACGATGGATAGCCGTCGAAGGCGATGCCGGCGGCGTGGATCGCCGTTTCCGTATGCGGTGCGCCGATCACCGCCTCGTATTCGCCGGCGAGTGCCGCGCGGATCGCGGCTTCGGCGGCGGCAAGCGCTGCCCGACCGTGCTCCGGCGCGACGGTGCCGATGCGCGGACGTGGCTGCTTGACCTCGACGATCTGCAGTCCATTCACGGCGCCGTGCATGGCGAGCACATCGCGGGCGCCGAACAGCACCGGCTGGCAGAGCTCGAGGACTCGCGGATCGCGCGCCGCCTTGAGCGAGATCTCCGGGCCGATGCCCGCCGGGTCGCCCGTGGCGATGGCAACCTTCATTCGAGCTTGACGCCCGCCGCGCGGATCACCGCGCCCCAGCGCTCGACCTCCTGGCGCATGAAGACGGCGGTCTCGCCCGGACCGAGCCCGATCGGCTCGGCAGAGAGATCGGCCAGGCGCTTCTGCACGTCGGGGAGCTTGAGCGCTTCCTGCACGCCGGCGGCGACCTTGTCGGCGATGGCGGCGCTCGTCTTCGACGGCGCGACGATGCCGAACCAGGCGATCGATTCGAAGCCGGGCAAGGTCTCGGCGAGCGCCGGCACGTCGGGCAAGCCCCGGAAGCGGCGCTTGCTCGCCACCGCCAGCGCCTTGAGTTTCCCCGAACGCACGTGCTGTAGCGAGACGCCGAGGTTGTCGCACATCATGTCGACCTGTCCGGCGAGGAGATCGGTGAGCGAGGGCGCGGTGCCTTTATAGGGAATGTGGGTGATTTGCAGCCCACCGGCCATGGTCTTGAAGAGCTCGGCGGTCAGGTGCGACGTGGTGCCGCTGCCCTGCGAGGCGTAGTTCAGCTTGCCGGGGTTGGCTCTGGCGATCGCGATCAGCTCGGCGATCGAATTCGCGCCGACGCTCGGATGCACCAGCAGCACGTTCGGAATCGCGCCGATCACGCTGATCGGCACGAACTGGTCGGGATCGTAGGAGAGCTTCGGGTAGAGCAGCTTGTTGATGACGAGCGGCGGCGGCGGGCTCGACATCAGCGTGTAGCCGTCGGGATCGGCGCGAAACACGGCGTCGGCGCCGATGTTGCCTGCGGCGCCGGGCCGGTTGTCGACGATCACCGGCTGGCCCCACTTCTCGGCGAGCTTCTCGGCGACGATGCGCGGCATCAGGTCGGCGCTGCCGCCGGCCGGAAACGGCACGACGATGCGCACCGGCTTTGCGGGCCACTCCTGCGCGTGAATCGCAGTCGCCAGCAACGTGGCGACCGCAGCCGCAACGAGGAGCCTCATGCTCTCAACGGAACCGCCACATCACTCCTATGCTCGACACGTCGTAGATGTTGACGCCGTAGAGCGTATCCGCAGCGCCGACCTTCTTGTAGCGCTGCCAGTCCAGGCGCACGCTGAGGTTGCGCACATTGAAGAGGCTCGGCAGATCCCATTGCAGTCCCGCACCATAGGTGATGTTTCCATTGCTCGTCGCGTCGGCACCGCGCGCCGAAGCATCAAGCGTAGCGCGATATGCGCCGATGCGCAGGTAGGCCGATATCTGGTCGTCGATCGGCAGAATGCCAAGCGCAGTGACATCCCACACGGTGCCATGGATGGTCTCGGTGGATCCCGGACCGGTGGCCGTCACCTTGCCGAGGTCCTTATAGGCCGCTTCCGCCGCGAGATAGCGCAGGAGCCTGTAGCCCGCGAACACGCCGTACGAGAGGTCCTTGTCATCGCACGTGCGCCCACCGACCGACAGCACGCCGAGGCAGCCGTCCTTCGCCTGCGCATAGCCGATCGTGCCGCCGGCATACGGCCCGACCATGGTCGGCGGCGGCGGCGGCGGAAACTTCGTCGCCTGCGCGAGCGCCGGTGCCGCGATGAATGTCAACGCGAGGGCAAGCCACTTCGACAGACGGCTGGTCACGACGGTCCTCTTCGATGGAGACAAGGCTTGCGAACCTAGCAAAGCTTGATCGTCCGTGTCTTGCGCGCCTCTCTATAATCGAACGATGCTCAGCCGAGCCTGGCCAGCCGAAGGCGCCACCCGCGTGCCCTACTGGGTCTACCAGGACGCGGAGGTCTACCGCGAAGAGCAGCGCCGCATTTTTCACGGACCGACCTGGAGCTACCTGTGCCTCGAAGCCGAGCTGGCCGACCCCGGTAGCTTCCTGACGACGTTCGTCGGCGACATGCCCGTGGTCGTGGCGCGCGATCCGAAAGGCGCACTGCACGCGTTCGAGAATCGCTGCGCGCATCGCGGCGCGCTGATCTGCATGCAGGCACGCGGACGCGCCGAGCGCTTCAACTGCATCTACCACAACTGGACTTACGATCACGCGGGCAACCTGACCAACGTCGCCTTCCGCAAGGGCATCGCGGGCAAAGGCGGCATGCCGGCGGACGCGCAGCCCGAGTCGCAGGCGCCGAAGCAGTTCAGGGTGGAAAGCATCTGCGGCATTGTTTTCGGCACGCTCTCGCCGGATGTGGCACCGCTCGAAAGCTATATCGGCCCGCAGATCCTGCCGCGCCTGAAGCGCGTGATGGTCAAGCCGGTGAAAGTGCTCGGCACATACACGCAGGTGCTGCCGAACAACTGGAAGCTCTACATGGACAACGTGAAGGACACCTACCATGCGAGCCTGCTGCATCTGTTCTTCACCCGCTTCCGCATCAACCGGCTGACGCAGAAGGGCGGCGTCTTCGTCTCCGACGACGGCGCGCACCACTGCACCTATACCGAGATGGTCGAGGACCGCGGCGACGCCTACGAGGCCGGCGGCATGCGCTCTGCGGGATCTCACACCTTCAAACTGGAAGCGCCGGAGCTGCTCGAGCAGGTCGACGAGCTGGGCGACAACGTCTCGATTCAAATTCTGTCGCTGTTCCCCGGATTCGTGCTGCACCAGATCCGCAACTCGCTCGCCGCGCGCCAGGTGGTGCCGAAGGGCATCGACCGCACCGAGCTGCACTGGACGCTGTTCGGTTTCGCCGACGACGACGCGGCGATGCTGCGCCGGCGGCTGCTGCAGTCGAACCTCGTCGGCCCGGCGGGCTACATCTCGATGGAAGACGGCGCCGCCACCGGATTCGTGCAGCGCGGCGTCGCCGCCTCGCCCGATCGCGCCTCGGTGATCGAGATGGGCGGCTCGACCATCGGCTCGGGCGACTCGCGCGTCACCGAGACCGCCGTGCGCGGGCTATGGAAGGCGTGGCGAACCTACATGCAGGTCTGATGGAGCTCGAGCTGCAGCTCGCGGTCGAACGGCTCCACGCGCGCTACGCACAGGCGCTCGATAGCGACGCGCTCGAGGCGTGGCCTGATTTCTTCACCGCCGATGGCCGCTACCGCATCACCACCGCCGAGAACGAGGCGCGCGGCCTGCCGCTGCCCGTGGTCTACGCCGAAGGCCGCGCGATGCTGAACGACCGCATCGCGTCGCTGCGCCACGCCAACATCTACGAGCCGCAGCGCTACCGGCATATCGTTTCTTCGGTGCTGGTCGAACGCGAGAGCGCCGAGCGGATAAAGTCCACGGCGAACTTCCTCGTCGTGCGCATCATGGAAAACGGCGAAGCCCTCCTCTTCGCGAGCGGCCGTTATGTGGACCGCATCACGCTTCCCGCCTTGAAATTCGCCGAGCGCGTGGTGATTTGCGACAGCCGGCGCTTCGATACCTTGCTCGCCATCCCCCTCTAGCGGTAAGGTGGCTGCCGGGAGGTCGCCATGAAGAAGTGCCCGAACTGCACGAGCCTGATGCCCGACGACGTCATCCGCTGCATTCGCTGCGGCTCCGATGCCAAGCCGACGGACACGCCGACTTCAGCGCTCGTGGCGCCGAGCGCGAAAGTGGAAAAGAAGGGGCGTTTTCGCACCGGCTGGACGCTCACCGCGCAGAGCTTCCGCGTCCTCATGCTCGACAAGTCGCTGCTCGTCTTTCCGCTGCTCTCCGGGGTAGCGAGCTTCCTCGTGCTGGCAAGCTTCATCGGCGGCATCTGGGCGAGCGGCTATTCGAGCCATGGCGGTGCCGTTGCCGACACGGCGGCCTGGGCGCTGCTCTTCGCCTATTACTTCGCCAGCTACTTCGTCATCGTGTTCTTCAACTCCGCGCTGGTCGCCTGCGCCATGATCCGGTTCCGCGGCGGCAGCCCGACGCTCGCCGACGGCCTGCGCGCGTCGCGCGAGCGCTTAGGGCAGATCGTGGCGTGGGCATTTTTCGCCGCCACCGCGGGCGTGCTCCTGCGCATGATCGCCGAGCGGGTGGGTTTCCTCGGCAAGATCGTCATCGCGCTGCTCGGCGCGGCATGGACCGTGGCGACTTATTTCGTCGTGCCGGTGCTGGTGGTGGAAAAGCTCGGGCCGTTCGACGCGCTCCAGCGCTCGAGCGCCATCATCAAGAAGACCTGGGGTGAATCGCTGGTCAGCAACGTCGGCGTCGGCATCGTGACGACGCTGGTCACCGTGCTGCTCGTCCTCGCGACGGGCGTGCTTTCCGTCGTGCTCGCCGTGAAGCTCGCGAGCATCGGCGTCGCCGCCGCGGGCGCGGGGCTGGTTCTCCTGATCATCGTGCTCGCTGCGCTCGTCAGCAGCGCGTTGAGCTCCATCGTGCTGAGCGCCTCGTACCTCTATGCCACCGAAGGCAAGGTGCCGAAGGTCTTCGCCGACGCCGGCTTGCAGTACGCGTTCGCCGCCGGCAAGAAGTGAAGCTCGGGCTCGCGGCGGTGACCCGCCTGCTCGGCGAAGCCGCGCTGCCGAGCGCCGCCCTCAATGAAGCGAAGCTCGCGCACTTCCTCGGCCGCGGCGCGCACGAAGCACCCGAAGGGGTCGTAGGTCTGGAGCTCTATCCGCCGGTGGCCCTGCTCCGCTCGCTCGCCGTGGCATCCAATGTGCGCGGGCGCGGCGTGGGCCGTGCGCTGCTGGCCGATGCAGAACGCTACGCGCGCAGCCACGAGGTGAAGGACATCTACCTGCTCACGACCACCGCCGAGCGCTTCTTCGCCCGCGCGGGCTACGAGCGCATCGCGCGGGAAAGCGCGCCGCGGGAGATCCAGGAGACGCACGAGTTCTCGACGCTGTGCCCCACTACGTCAACGGTGATGCGCAAGCGGCTCTAGCCGCGGATCTTGTGGCGCGCGCGGATGTCGTTGAAGAGGATCGTGCCGACCAGCCATAGGCCGCCGATCGCGGCGGCGAGGAGGAGCAGGATCGCGAGGCCCGGGTAGCCGAAGAGCCGGAAGCTCGTCTCCACGCGCATCATCAGCGCGGCGCCGACGATGAGCGCCGCGAGCACCAGGCCCGTGGCGATGCGGTTCGCCACCTTCTGCAGCCCTTCCATGAGGTGCGCCTCGTCGATCGCGTCGACCTTCACCTCGAACTCGTTGTCGGCCAGGCGATCGAGGATGCGGTTGATGCGGCCCGGCAGGTGCTGCACGAAGTTCCTCAGCTCCACCACCGTGCTGAAGATGGCGCCGAGCGAGACGTCGCGCAGCATCTGCTCCTGCGTGATGCCGGCGGCGTGGCGGCGGATCGCCGCGTTGGCGTCGAAGCGCGGCGCGAGCGTGAGCCCGATCTCGTCGAGGTTGAGGAGCGTCTTGCCGATCATCGCCAGCTCGGGCGGCAGGCGGATGCCGTTCTCGGCCGCCACCTTGAGCAGCATCAGCACGGCGCGGCCGACCTGCGGACGGTGCAGCGCCACCTCCTGGTGCTGGCCGATGATGTCGGCCACCCCGCGCCGGAAGCCCGCGGGGTTCGCGTCCTTGCGCGATTCGGCGACCAGCAGCAGCACCTTCACCGCGTCGTCCGGACGGTTGTCGCTCACCGAAAGCAGCAGCTGGAGCAGCCGGTCCTGCAGCGCCGGCCGCACACGCGCCACCATGCCGAGGTCGATGAGCGCGATCTTCCCGTCCACCAGGAACACGTTGCCGGGATGCGGATCGGCGTGGAACAGGCCGTCGCGCAGCATCTGCTTGAGGTAGGCACGGAACAACGCGTCGGCCAGCCGCTCGCCGTCGAGCTCCATCTTGGCGAGCGGGCTGAGGGCGGTGATCTTGGTCCCGGCGACGAACTCCATGGTGAGCACGCGCGAGCTGCTGTAAGCCGGCACCGGCTGCGGGATGACGATCTCCGGGATCTCTTTCAGGTTGCTGGCGAGCGTGACGAGGTGCAGCGCCTCCTGCCGGAAATCGAGCTCGCGCAGCATCGATTTGCGGAACTCGTCGAAGAGCGGCGTGATGCCGAAGCGCTGGCCGACCTCGGTGTGGGCATCGAGGAAGGCCGCCACTTCGCCGAGCGCCTCGAGATCGTCGAGCACATGCTCGCGGATGCCGGGGCGCTGGATCTTGAGCGCCATCTCGCGGCCGTCGCGCAGCACCGCGTGGTGCACCTGCGCGATCGACGCCGCGGCGATCGGCTTCGGCTCGATGCGCTCGAAAGCCTTCGACAGCCGCACGCCGAGCTCTTCTGTCAGGATCTTCTCGACTTCGGCGAAGCTGAACGCCTCGACTTGGTCCTGCAGCCGCACCAGCGCCTCGGCATAGACCGGCGGAATGATGTCGGGCCGCGTCGAAAGAAGCTGCGCGAGCTTGACGTAGGTCGGGCCGAGCTTCTCGACGTCGCGCGCGAGCTCGCGCGCCTCGGGAATGCGCTCCGGCTCCTCGTCCGGCTCCTGCGGGAGGAGCTCGTTCAAGCCCGCGCGCTCGACCATGTCGCGGCGGCCGTACTTGAACAGCAGGCGCGCGAAATCCTTGTAGCGCTTCAGGTGCTCGGGGCGCAGCGAGAGGTTCACTCGCCGCTCCACAGCAATTTGCAGGCCCGAAAGAAAAAGGGGGCAGAGCAATTTTCCTGTAACAAAGCGGCTCCAACCCCGGGGCTATTTGTTACGCGTAAATTGCTCTGACCCCTTTTTCAGTCGTAGCTCCAAATGGTGCTTCACGTCGGGCCACTCGGCGATGAGGATGCTGTACATCACCGTGTCGCGCACGGTGCCGTCGCGGCGCGGCTGGTGGTGGCGGATCACGCCATCCTTCTTCGCGCCCAGCGCCTCGATCGCGCGCTGCGAGGCGAAGTTGAAATTGTCGGTACGCAGGCCCACCACCCTGCATTCGAGCGCATCGAACGCGTGCTCCAGGAGCAGGAGCTTGCACGCGGTGTTGACGTGGCTCTTCTGCCAGTGCTTGGCGTACCACGTGTAGCCGATCTCGACGCGATGCGCGGGCTTGGTGATGTCGTGATAGCGCGTGGCGCCGACGATGCGATTCGTGCCGAGCTCGCGCACCGCGAAAGGCAGCATGTGGCCCGCCGCCTGCCCTTCGAGCGCCTGTGAAATGTACGAGTCGGTCTGCTCCGGCTCCGGCACGGATGTGAACCAGAGCTGCCACAGCTTTCCATCGGCCGCCGCTTCGCGCAGCTCAGCCGCATGCTCTTTCGTCAGCGCCTCGAGGCGCACGCCGTGCGCTTCGAGCGTCGTGGGGCGCGGGTCTTTCATGATGCGCCGAGTCTACAATGCGCGGAAACCGGCATGGACAAGCAAAAGCAGAAGCAGGCCATCGATCAGGTGCTGCGCGACATGGCCGGCGCGATGACCGCGGGGCTCGCGCTCGTCGGCACGCGCACCGGCCTCTTTCGCGCGATGGCGGGCAAGGAGCCGATGACGCTCGACGAGGTGGTCACCGCTTCGGGCCTGCAGCCTCGCTACGTGGAAGAGTGGCTCAAGGGCATGGTCAGCGCGGGTTACATCGAATACGAAAGCGGGAAATACGCGCTGCCCGACGAGATGGCGTATTTCGTCGCCTCCGAAGGCACCGACCACTTCGTCGGCGGCATGTGGGAGATGGTGCCGCCGCTCCTGCGCGTCGCGCCGCGGGTCGTCGAGGCGTTCGCCAAAGGGGGCGGCGTGCCCTTCGCCGACTTCGGCCCCGACTGCGTGAACGCGCTCGACCTCATCAATCGCGGCCAGTACGACGAGCGCTTCGCGAGCTACTGGCTCAAGTCGCTGCCCGACGTGGTCGCGCGGCTGCAAAGCGGCGGGCCGATGCTCGATTTCGGCTGCGGCTCGGGGCGCGTGGCGATGGCCATCAAGCGTGCCTTTCCCGCCGCGGAGGTCGCCGGTTTCGACATCGACGCCCAGTCGATTGCCCGCGCCCGGGACGCTTCAAAAGACCTGGGCATCGCGTTCAGCACCGAGATGCCGAAAGGCCAGTTCGACCTCGTGACCATTTGCGACTGTATCCACGACCTCGCCGCGCCGGTCGACACGCTTCGCCAGGTCCACGGGCTGGTAAGACCGGGCGGCACGCTGTTCATCGTCGAGCCGAAGGCCGCCGACCGGCTGGAAGACAACAAGAACCCGGTCGCGACCATGTTTTACGGCTTCAGCCTCTTCCACTGCATGACGCAGTCGCTCGCGTGCGGCGGCCCGGGGCTCGGCACCTGCATGGGGCCGGCGCAGACTGAGAAACTGCTGCGCGAAGCGGGCTTCAAAGGGTTCAGAATGCTCGACCTCAAGAGCATGACCAACCTTTTCTATGCCGCCACTCCATGAATAAAGACCTCGCGCCCAGCGGAAAACTCAAGATCGGCCTCAACTATTCGAACTTCCTGCTCGTCATCGGCGACGATCCGGGCGGCGAGCCGCGCGGCATCGCGCCGGATCTCGGCCGCGAGCTGGCGAAGCGCGTCGGCATGCCGTTCGAGTTCGTCAAGTTCGACGCCGCCGGCAAGCTGTTCGACGCGGTGAAGAGCGCGCAATGCGATGTCGGTTTCCTCGGCGCCGAGCCGCAGCGCGCGGACGAGGTCGATTTCACCAAGGCCTATCTCGAGATTCCGGTGACGTTCCTCGTGCCGGCAGGCTCGCCGATCAAGACCATCGCGGACGTGGACCGCGAAGGCGTGCGCGTGGCCGTCTCCGACCGCAGCGCCTACGACCTGTATCTCTCGCGGACGTTCAAGAAGGCGCAGCTCATTCGCACCAAGGGCATCCCGGCGTCCTACGATGCGTTCATGTCGCAGAAGCTGGAAGCGCTCGGCGGCTTGAAGCCCAAGCTCGTCGAGGAGCAGGCACGCACGCCCGGCTCGCGCGTGCTCGAAGGCCAGATTACCGGCGTCCAGCAGGCAATCGGCGCGCCGAAAGGCCGGCCGGCAGCGGCCAAGTACCTGCGCGAGTTCGCCGAAGAGGTGAAGCGCTCGGGCTTCGTGGCGCGCGCGATTGAAAAGCACGGCATAAAGGGCGTAAAGGTGGCGGCATGAACGAACTACGGGTCTATTGGCGGCCGGGCTGCTCGAGCTGCGTGAAGGTCAAGGAGTTCCTGACCAACCTCGGCGTCGAGTACGAGTCGATCAACGTCTCCGCGCGGCCCGAAGCGATGGACGAGCTGCGCGAGCTTGGCGTGCGCACGGTGCCGGTGGTGGCGCGCGGCAAGGATTACGTCTTTGCGCAGGAGCTCGCCGACGTTTCGGAATTCATCGGCCGCAAGGTCGACTTCCGCCGGCTGCCGCCGGAGGCGCTGTATCGCAAATGGCAGGCGGTTCTCGCGGCCGCGCAACGCCACGTCATGCAGATCCCGGCGGAGCGCCTCAAGGAACGGGCGACTCCCGGTCGCGACCGCAGCATCCGCGACCTCGCCTACCACGTCTACCAGGTGCCCGATTCCTTCCTGCAGGCGATCGAGGACGGCGTGCAGGACCTGACCTCGGTCTACAACGCGCCGCCGCCGGCGAATGTCACGACCGTGGCGCATATTCGCGACTACGGGAAGAAAGTAAGCGAGCGATTGGAACGCTGGTGGAAGCGTGAAGGGAACATAGCGGCGAGCGCGAAGCTCGCCACTTACTACGGCGAGCAGCCGCTGCACCACGTGATGGAGCGCTGCACGTGGCACTCGGCGCAGCACGCGCGCCAGATCGCCTCGGTGCTGGAGGGCTTTGGCATCGCGCCCAAGGGTCCGCTTAGCGCGGACGACTATGCGGGCCTGCCGATGCCGGCAGGGATGTGGGAGTAGTGAAGCTCCTCCTCGTCTGGCTGATCAATACGGTGGCGCTGCTCGGCGTCGCCTATCTAGTGCCGGGCGTGAGCGTGGCGAGCTTCGCTGCCGCGCTGGTGGCCGCGCTCGTGCTCGGCCTGGTCAATGCGGTGATCCGGCCGATCCTGATCCTGCTCACGCTGCCGGCGACGATCCTCACCCTCGGGCTCTTCATCTTCGTGATCAACGGGCTCCTCTTCTGGTTCGTGGGCTCGTTCATCCAGGGCTTCGTGGTCGCCGGCTTCTGGTGGGGCGTGCTCGGCGCGATCGTCTACAGCATCATTTCCTGGCTGCTCGCGTCCCTGCTTCTTACGCCCGGCGCGCGGCGCTCGCCATAGTGGAGCAGTAAAGCGCGGCAAACGCCGGCGCGTCGAGTGGCTGGCTGAAGAAGTGCCCTTGCCACTGGTCGCAGCCCAGCCGCAGCAGGCAGTCGAGCTGCTCGCGGGTCTCGAGGCCCTCGGCGGCCACGGCGACGCCGACGGTCTGCGCGAGCGAGGCAATGGTGCGCACGATGGCCTGGTCGGCCGGATGCGAATCGATCGCGCGCAGGAACAGGCGGTCGATCTTCAGCTTGTCGATCGGCAGCTCGCGCAGGTAGGCGAGGCTCGAATAGCCGGTGCCGAAGTCGTCGATGGCGAAGCGCACGCCGAGCTCGCCGATGCGGCGCAGCGTGCCCGCATTCTCCTCGAGGTTCGACATCAGCACCCGCTCGGTCACCTCGAGCTCGATGCGCGCGCCGTCGAGCGCGTGGGCCGCGAGGCAGCGCTTCACCTTGTCGGCGAACACCTCGCCCTGCGCGAGCTCGGCGGCAGAGACATTGACCGCAAACCAGGGAGCTCCCGGAAGATCGCGCTGCCAGGCACCGGCCTGGGCGAGCGCCCGCTCGAGCGTCCACTCGCCCACCGCCCGGATCAGGCCCGAGTCCTCGGCGAGCGGCACGAATTCCTCGGGCCCGAGGAGGCCGAGGGTCGGATGCTGCCAGCGCACCAGCGCCTCGGCGCCGACGATCTGCGAGCGTCCCAGCACGACGGGCTGCCAGTGGAGCAGCAGCTCGTTTCGCGTGAGCGCGGCGCGCAGATCATTCTCCACGCGCAGCCGCTCCGTGGCACGGGCGCTGAGCGCCGGATGGAAGAAGCGGTAGCCGGCGCGTCCGCCGTCCTTGGCGTGGTACATCGCGGCGTCGGCGTGCTTGAACAGCTCCGCGAAATCGCGCCCGTCGCGCGGATAGAGCGCGATGCCGATCGAGGCGCCGACGGTCAGCGTGCGGCCCTCGATGGTGAACGGCCGGCCGAGGATCGAAAGCAGGCGCTCGCCCAGCGCGGCCACCTCTTCCCGCGACTTGAGCCCGTTCCAGAGCAGCGCGAAGTCGTCGCCGCCGATGCGCGCCAGCGTGTCCTCGCGTCGCAGGGCGTTCTGCAGGCGCTCCGCGACCGCGCGCAGCAGTGCATCGCCCGCCGCGTGGCCGAGCGACTCGTTCACCAGCTTGAAGCGGTCGAGATCGACGGCGAGCAGCGCAAGCTGGGTCCGGTTCCTCGCCGCATTCAGGATGGCCTGGGCGGTGCGCTCGGCGAGCAGGCTGCGGTTGGCGAGTCCGGTGAGCGCGTCGCGCGTGGCGAGCTGCTCGATGCGCGCTTCGTCCTGCTTGCGCAGAGAGACATCGGCCGCCGTGCCGCGATAGCCCGCCCAGCGGCCCTCGGCGCCGTGCAGCGGCACGCCGGCGAGCGCCTGCCACAGCACGCCGCCCGAGCGCGTCACCACGCGGTGCACGAGATCGCGGAACGGCGCGCCCTCGCCGCCGTGCGCGGCGAACCAGGCGCGAATCGCGCGCTCCTCGCCGAGCGGCACGAACTCCCAGATCTTGCGCCCGAGGAGCTCGGCGCGCGGGTAGCCGATCAGCGCCTCGATGCGCTCCGAGAGATACGTATAGCGCCACTCCGCGTCGGTCTCCCACACATATTCGCTCGAGACCGCCGCCACGTCGCGGAAGCGCTGATCCGCCTCGATCACCGCGGCTTCGGCCGTTTTGCGCGCATCGACGTCGGCGACGATGCCGGACATGCGCGTCGCACGGCCAACCGCGCTGCGCTCGGTGACGCGTCCCTTCGCGTGCAGCCACTTCCAGTCGCCGTCGCGCGTCGCCGCGCGAAATTCCCCCTCGTACTCCGCGGCCGCGCCTTTCAGCGCGCGCACCCATGACTCGCGCGCCACGGCGCTGTCGTCGGGATGGATGGTGGCGAAGAACTCCCGTCCTCGCGCGATCCGCGGCGACTCCTGGTGGCCGAGAAAGCGCACCCAGCCGTCGCCCGCCGAAAGCTCGTCGTCCTCCGCGAGGTAATGCCACTCGGCCATGTTGCCGCCATCGAGCGCGACCTCGAGACGCGTCTTCGCGTGCTGCAGGCTCTTCTCGGCGTGGCGCTGCTCGGTGACGTCGCGGCCTACGCCGCGATAGCCGACGAAACGCCCCGCTTCATCGTGGCGCGACTGCCCGGAGACGATGTGCACTTGCCGCGCGTCGCGCGTATCGGAGCGTGCGATCTCGAGATCGAAGAACGGCAGCTGCCTGCCCAGGCGCTCGAGGTGCGCCTCGAGCGCGCGCGGATCGACCTCGACGCGCGGGATCTCCCAGAAGCGCCGGCCATAGGTGGCGGTGTCGCCGAAGAGGGTCGCCACCGGCCCGCCGCCGGAGAGCCAGGTGATGCGGTGCTCGGCGTCGGTCTCCCAGAACCAGTCGGCGGAGAGCTCGATCAGGCCCTTCAGGCGCTGCTCGTGCGAGCGCGCGGCGGCAAGCTCGCGCTCGCGCCGGCGGGCGAAGAGCACCATGACGAGGTACGCGATGCCCGCCGAGATGCCGGCAAGCAGCAGGGCGTCGCTGACGATGTTCAGACGTTGCTGTCGCGCACGGGCGGCGCGACCTTGAGCACTTCCTCGATGGTGGTGACCCCGGCGCCGACCTTCATCGCGCCGCTGATCCTGAGGGGCTTCATGCCCTCCTTGAACGCCTGCTCGCGCAGGGCCGAGAGGTCGACCTTGTCGTTCATCAGGCTCTTGATCGAGCCCGTGAAGAGCAGCGTCTCGTAGATGCCCACGCGGCCCATGAAGCCCGTCATGCGGCACTCCAGGCAGCCGACCGGCTTGTAGAGCTTCGCCGGGTGCTTTGATTTCCACGGCGCGACGAGCGCCTCCCACGACGCCTGGTCCTCGGCGCGGTTCAACTCCACTTTTTGCTTGCAGTGCGGGCACAGCGTGCGCACGAGGCGCTGACCCATGACGCCGTTCAGCGTCGCGTTGAGGAGGTACGGGGGAACGCCGAGCTCGAGCAGCCGGGCGACCGCGCTCGGCGCGTCATTCGTGTGCAGCGTCGAAAGCACGAGGTGGCCGGTCAGGGCGGCCTGCACGGCCATTTCCGCCGTCTCGAGGTCGCGGATCTCGCCCACCATGATGATGTCCGGGTCCTGGCGCATGAGCGCGCGCACGCCGTCGGCGAAGCCGAGCTCGATCTGCTGCACCACCTGCATCTGGTTGAACGCGGGCTCGACCATCTCGATCGGGTCTTCGATGGTGCAGACGTTGACTTCCGGCGTGGCGAGCGTCTTCAACGTCGAGTAGAGCGTGGTCGTCTTGCCCGAGCCCGTCGGGCCCGTGACCAGCACGATGCCGTTCGGCCGTTCGGTCATGTCGCGCCAGCGCTTGTAGTCCTCATCCGAGAAGCCGAGCTCCTTGAAATCGCGCACCAGGACTTCGGGATCGAAGATGCGCATGACGAGCTTCTCGCCGAAGGCGGTCGGCAGGGTGGAGATGCGCAGCTCGATCTCCTCGCCGTCCAGCGTGCGCGTCTTCACGCGCCCGTCCTGCGGCCGGCGCTTTTCCACCACGTCCATGCGCGCCAGGATCTTGATGCGGCTCGTCATGGCGATCAGGATCGCCGCGGGAATCTGGTAGACCTGGTGCAGCACGCCGTCGATCCTGAAGCGCACGATGCCCTGCTCGCGGCGCGGCTCGACGTGGATGTCGCTCGCGCGCTGCTCGAAGGCGTACTGCCAGAGCCAGTCGACGATGCGCACCACGTGCGCGTCGTTCGCGTCGACCGGCTTGTCGCTCTTGCCGAGCTCGACCAGCTGCTCGAAATTGGAGAGCCCGGTCGCGCCGGCGGTGTTCTTGCCCGCCCCCTTGATCGACTTCGCGAGGTTGTAGAACTCGACCTGGTAGCGCTCGATGTCGAGCGGATTGGCGATCACGCGCTTGATGTCGCGCTTGATGATCGGCGCGAGCTCCTTCTCCCAGTCGTGCATAAGCGGCTCGGCGGTGGCGATGATCACTTCCTTGCCGCTCACGCCGACCGGCAGGATGCGAAAGCGCGTCGCGTACGCCGACGACATCACCTCGGTCACGCCGGCGAAGTCGATCTTCAGCGGATCGATATGGAAGTACTCCATGCCGACCCGCCTGGCGAGCCACTCGGTGAGCGTTTCGAGCGAAAGGGGCTTGCCGGCCGCGCCCGGCTGCCGCCACTTCTGCTCGGCGATGACGACGAGCGGATGCAGGGCGCCGCGGTAGTAGCGCCGCTCCTTCCTCAGTTCTTCGGCCGCCTCCTGGGTGACGAGCTCGTCCTCGACCATCCAGTCGAGGAGCTCGCCGATCGTGAGCCGGTGCGGCGCGGTTTCTGTCTTAACTGCTTGTTGCATCGGCAAAAGACTATACCCCAAACTCTCATTCCCCATGGGCGAGCTCCATTGCATCAACGCCCCCAACGGCGGGGTGCCAAAAATTCCGCGGCGCGCGGCCGCTGTGCGCTTCGGCGGCGTCGAGGGCGATCGCCAGCGCGACCGCCGGAATCACGGTGGCCCGATGCGCGCGGTATCGCTCTATTCACTGAAGCTGATCCGTGCGCTGCAGGCCGGAGGCAATGCGATCGACGTCGGCTGCATCGGCGCGAACTTCACGCTCATGGGCGTGCCGCGGGAGCGGCACGGTGCCGGGTGCCACGCTCGATGTCGACGAGGCGCAGATCGAGCTCACCGGCTACGCCGCACCGTGCAACAACCTCGTGCCCTATTTCGGCAGCGGCAAGTTCGTCCGCGTCGCGCAGAAGGTGCATCCCGGCTGGAGCCGGCTTTACGCGCGCGTCTTGCGCGAAGGCACGGTGCGGGTCGGCGACGCGGTTCGCCTGGCGTGACGGATCGTTACCGCGTGGCGTTGACGCCGAACGTCATCGCCGCAGCTCCCGACTGCGCCGCACCCATGTCCGGCGAGGCGTACTGGTCGTTGAAGTTCGGGATACGAACTCCGATGCCGTACCCTGCGGTTCCCGGCGAGAGCTGATACAGGCCGCTCATGCCGACACCGTTGCCGTTCGCGAAGGTCGGCGCGGTATGCATGCCGTTCGACTCCACTGCGCTGATGCCGGTGATCGCGCCGTTATAGAGGTCGTAGTCGACGTCGTCGCCGCTGCCGCCGCTCGTCGCGATGGACTCCCAGTTCGACTTCCAGATGTAATAGACGTTGTTCCGGGAGATGGTGTTCGTCAGCGTGTTGCTGCCCGTGTACGTGAGGCCCGCGCCCGCGCCGAGCGGATAAGAGCCGCTCGGGTTCGGCGCCTGCAGCGAGGTGTTGTGGAACACGTAGCGCCGGCCGTTGCCGACGGACGTATCGGTGCCCGCCTTGAAGAACGGCCCGCGATCGTCGGAGTCGGTCGAGCTCAAATAGTGCTTGCGGCTCTGGTCGTAGACATTGCGGAAGATGTACAGCGGTCCAACGCCGTCCACCGTGCTCGCGATGCCCGTGCCCGTCTGGTTCAGGTAGTTGCCCCAGATGCGCACGTTCTTGTCGCCGCCCTCGATCTCGAGGCCGTCATCCATCACGCCCTGCACGATGTTCCCGTAAACGTCCGAGTCGTAGTTCGGGAAGCCCTGCTGCGTGTAGTTGTCCGAGCCGCCGATGCCGTCGTTATAGAAATGCCGGTAATCGGAGCTTGTCACTTCGTTGTAGCGGATGACGTTGTTGCCGCCGCAGAAGTTGAAGCTCATGCCCTGCGGGCCGGCCGGATGCGCCGAATCCCAGCTGTTGGCCCCGTAGCGCGGGTCGTGGATCCTGTTGCGCTGGACCACCACGCGCTCGAGCGTTGCGACCCTCTCGCAGCGCACGCCGGCGTCGTAGTCCACGCCGTAGTCCCAGCTGCCGGTGGCGCGGTAACGCCCCCAGCCGCTGATGTCGTTCCCCTCGAGGACAAGGTCACGCGCGCCGGCGAGCAGGTTGATTGCGTCGGCTTGCGCGCCTTTCAGCGTGAAGCCGCGCAGGATCACGTAAGGCGCCGAGATCGTGACGCTGTTCGTGTACGCGTTCTGCACGTCGATCGTCGTGCCGCTCACCGGATCGGCCTGATAGACGACGTAGCCGCTGGCGCTGCCGCCCTGCGTAATGGCAAGCGGCTGGGTCACGGTTCCCGCAGGCAGTGTGATCGTCTGGGCGATCGGGTACTGCTCGCTCCAGGTGGTCGCTATGAGCCCCGCGCTCGGCGCCTGCCCCGGCATGCCGAGCTGAATCTCGTAGCTCGTGCCCGGGTCGAGCAACACCAGGCTGCCGCGGCACTCGTTGCTGTTCGGGTCGTACCACAGGTCGAGACCCGGTCTCCAGGCGGAGTCGTCGAGCTTGCGGAAGATCACCGGGCAGCCGGCGCCGGGGTTCGACGGCGGCGTCCAGTAGAGGCCGATTGATTCGAACGTCGCCACGGCGCGCGCGCCGTTCGCCGGCAGGCTCGACGTCGGCGCAGGCGACGGCGTCGCGCTCGGCGTCACGGTGGCGTTCTGCACGTTGACGCTAATCACGTCATTTACCGCGCTGCCGTCCGTGCCATAAACGGTCGCCTTGAGCTGGTGCGTGCCATTTGCAAACTTCGTGGTGTCGAACAGGCACTGCATGCCGTCGAAGGGCGTGCTGTCGGTGTTGAGCGCGGTCGAGTCGATGAAGAACGCGACCTTGCTCACGCTGCCCGAGGCGTTGGCGTAGCAGCTGGTGCCGCCGTTGAGCACGCCCGAGACCGTCGCGCCGGCAGTCGGCGCCTTGAACCACACGTCGAGCGATCCGCTCAGCGGCGCCGGCGTCGGCGTCACCGTGGCGGTGTTCTGCACGTTGATGGAGACCTGCGAGGTCGCGGACAGACCCTGAGCGTCGTAGGCAACGGCTTTCAGCACATGCGTGCCGTTGGCCAGCGTGGTGCTGTCGAGGGTTCCGCTGTAAGGTGCGGAGGTCTTGCTGCCGAGCGAGGTCGAGTCGATGAAAAAGTCGACGCGCGCGACAGCCACGTCGTCGCTGGCGTTGGCCGCGTAGGCCACGGCGTTGCCGGAGACGGTCTGGCCCGAGCTCGGCGAGGCGACCGAGACCGTCGGGGCTGCGTTGGCGACGGCGTTCTGTACATTGACGCTGATCACGTCACTTCTCGTGCTGCCGTCCGTGCCCTGAACGGTCGCCATGAGCTGGTGCGTGCCGTTTGCAAACTTCGTGGTGTCGAACAGGCACTGCATGCCATCGAAGGGCGTGCTGTCCGTGTTGAGCGCGGTCGAGTCCATGAAGAACGCGACGCTGCTCACGCTGCCCGAAGCATTGGCGTAGCAGGTGGTGCCGCCGTTGAGCACGCCCGAGATCGTCGCGCCGGTAGTCGGCGCCTTGAACCACACGTCGAGCGAGCCAGTCAGCGGCGCCGGCGTCGGTGTCGTGGTGGTCGGCGTCGGGGTGGGCGTGCCGCTGTTATTGATGGTGATGCTGATCTGCGCTTCCGAAGACTTGCCCGCGCCATCGTAGGCGACTGCGCGCAAGGTGTACTGGCCGTCGCTCAGCTGCGTAGTCGGGAAGTCGCAATTGAACGGCGGGCTGTAATCGTTGTTGATCTGCCAGTTGTTCGCCCAGAAAGTGACGCGCTTCGTGTTCGTGCTCGTGTTCACGGCGCAAGCGCTTCCGCTGACACTGCCCTGGAGTACGGCACCGTTCGCCGGAGACGTCCACGAAACGCTGGGCGCGGCGTGCGCCGCAACCGGCAGTGCGCCGCAGACGGCGAGCGCAGCCAATGCAATTGGGAACCTGCGGAACTTCATTTCTTCTCCCTTTGGATCGTCGAAGCGCAGGCATCAGTGCGTGCGCGTAGGGCTGCCCGCGCCGTTGTAATTGGGCCATTGCGGTTAGCAGGAGCCGTGCCAAGTGGAGAAACAATGCTCGATCAATCGCTTATGAATCGACGCGTCATTGCATGCACTACGAATTTGTGGTGAAGCCACGACGCAGTGTCGTGCGAATTGCTCAAGTCGCTGTTTCCGCGCCGATTCCAGTGTCGCCCTGTCCCGACGTTGGCTGCGGTCACGGCGCTGGGCCTGCTTTCGTTCCCAGAGTTGCGGTTTGTGGCTGGTAAGTGAACGTCCAATCTGCGTAGGCCGCAACGCTCGACATTCTGCCTACCGGCCGTTTTGTTGAACGACTCCTAACGCCTTGTATGCCGCCCTGCGGTGCCGCAATAAGTTCCCAATCGGTTCGCCCCGTAACGGGATCCGCGTAGACCCGACGCAGGTAGCGCTGAACGGTAGCGAATCGCCGGTCCTGCACGAGATCCTCGAGCGACTCGGGGAATCGCTTGCTAACAGCCGGCGTCCGCTCGTAGTAGAGGCCGATGGCCTGCTTGAATTGATCGCCGGTCCACAGCAGCTCCACTTCCTTTTCGCGCTGCCGGGCGTTCGACCAGGTCTCCGCCATGGTCGCGATGCCCACGCCGGCAATCGCGACCAAAAATAACGCAGCGAGGTATGTGAATCCTCGTTGCCGCCTACCAGCGGTCATAGGGTCTGCCGTCGCGGCCGACGCCTTGCGCACCGCTTCGTATGTCGTACACGGCGCCGAGCGAAGCATCGGCTGGCGGAATCACGACCCAAGTCGACTCGCTGTGTGTGACCGGGTCAATCGGTACGGCGCGGATGTATTTCTTTGTGGCCAGTTCGTCCAACGAAGCCGGATAACGGCCCGTGTCGCCGAAGTATTTGTCGATCGCGTCCCGAAGGACAAAGAGATCCTCCTTGAGCGCGGATTCGTCCGCGCGCGCAAGGCTGCCGAAGTAGCGAGGCACCACAATGGAGAGCAATAGGGCAACGATGCTGAGCGCTACCAGAAGCTCTATCAGCGTAAACCCCTTTACCTTCACCACTCGCGATACCTCGCACCGTTGAGTCCAATCCGCTCACTTCGCGAGTAAACGTCGAAGACGTCCCTGCCCGCCTTAGGTTCGGAAGACGGGCTTTCGTAACTTCGTAGTCCCCAGCTCATTTCCGCTGGCGCGCCCTGCTCGCGATACATCGGGTCGCGGGGAAGCCGCCGCAAGAAATAGATCTGCGCTCCGCGCGGGCTGCGCGCGTCCGTCACGCCCTCGATCAGCGCGCCGAGCGTCGGCGGATATCCGGACTGATCGGTTGCGCGGACAATGCGGCCCTCGTCCGACGCTCGCTTGTAGGCGTCGATGCCGTCCCTGATCTGCATCAGGGCACGGCGAAGCTCCGCTTCTTTGCCGCGCTGAAGGGCGAGCTCCGAAAGGGGAAGCGCGATCGAAGCCAAGGCGGCGATGATCGCCGCGGTAATCAGCACCTCTATAAGGGTGAAACCCGAAGCTCTACGCATCAGCGCGTCACCGAGAGCACCAGAGGCGCTGGCAACTGCGCATTAGCGACGTTGCCGGCAGCCGTTGTAATGGATCCTGCCTCGAGGCGAATGCTTGGCGGCACGCCGGGCGTGTCGAGCACTTGGAAGCGTAGCTTCGCCAGCTCGCCGCGCCCTTTGAGATCGGATTTGCTGGTGAAGTTGATGTTGAGGCGCCCGATGCCCTCGGGTGCGGTCGCGCGAAACGCCGCGGTCGGATCGGCTTCTGCCAGCAACGCGCCGGGTTCGGCGCCGACGAATCGCAGGCGGGATGCGTCGAAAGCAAAGTCGAGCAGCCCGCTGCGCGCCGGCTGTGCCGATTCGAGACCGATCTGCACTTCGAATTCGCGACCCGTCGGTATGCTGAGAGGCGCTTGCAGGATGACCTTCGGCGAACCGCCATTCGTCGCCGGAGCGGTGTTCGGAATTTGGGCTGCGAGTGCGTTGGCCGACGCCGACACCGTCTGTAGCACCAGCGGCGCCGCCCCGATGGCTGCGTCCGTACCGCTCGGGAATTCTTCGAACTGCAACTGCGGGCGCGAGAGGTTGCGCACCACGCGCGGCGTGATGAGGAGCACGATTTCACTCTTGCTCGCATTGTCGGTGTGCTCGCCAAACAGGCGGCCAACAACCGGCAGATCGCCCAGCCCCGGCACCTGCGTGACCGTCTTCCGTTCGTCCTCGTTGATCAGCCCGCCGAGGATCTGCGTCTCGCCATCTTTAAGACGCAGCGAGGTCACCGCATTACGAGTGCCCACCTGGTAAGTCAGCGATCCGGTGCTGCTGCGGATCTCACGGACGATATTGGAGACCTCCAGGGCCACCTTGATGCCGACGTCGTCTTCCAAAAAGACGAGGGGCTCGATCTCGAGCTTCAGACCGACGTCCAGGTACGTCACCGACTCCGATACCACGCCGGTCGCCGTAGTCGTCGACGTAATCACGGGAACCTTGTCGCCGATGTGGATCTTCGCCTTGTCCTTGTTCTTTACCCGGATGCGGGGATTGGCGAGCACGTTCGAGCGGCCCAGTTCGTTGTGCAGACTGAGGCCGATGAAAGGGTTTGGAACCGTCAGCCGGACGAGATCGGAGCTGCGGTTCCGCCATTCGTTCAGCGTGATTGCTCCCGGAGTTCCGGCTGCGCCCACGAGGCCCACGCTGAGCGAATCGGGATAGCGGATGCCGAGGTCGTAAAGCAGGCTCGAACTCACTTCCAGGACTTCCAGCTCCAGCATGACTTCGGGTTCGGCCAGGTCCTGGTTGGCGATCAGGCGCTCGGCCATGCGAATGGCTTCGGGCGTGTCGCGAATCACCAGCAGATTCAGCTTGTCGTCGACGTACATGTCCCTCGTCTTGACGAGCGACTTGACCATGTTGGCGGTCGCCTTTGCGTCCGCGTTGGCGAGATAGAAGCTCTTCGTGACAAGGTCCTGATAATCCCGCAGCTTGGCCTGCGTGTTCGGATAGACCAGTATCGTGTTCTCCGACAGAACCTTCTTCTCCAGCTGATTCGTCACGAGCACGAAGCGAAGGACGTCTTCGATGCTCGAGTTGCGCACGAAAATCGTCGTGCGCGCATCCTGGCGCACGTCGCGATCGAAGACGAAGTTGAGACCCGTGCTGCGCGAGATGGCTTCGAAAATCTGCCGCAGCATCACATCGCGGAATTCGAGTGTGATCGCTTCCTTGAGCGATGCGGATAGCTGCGGCCCGGCGGCCGCGGCGCGCAGCGACCGCTCTTCGATGCGGCGGAGCAGGAATTGAGCCTCTCGGTTGCTGCCGTTTTCGGCCAGCACACTACGAACCTTTGCTTCTGCCAGCGGCACGTTGCCCTTCTTGAAGGCATCCTCCGCTTCGCCGAGCATCTGGCGGTGCTGCCGCTCGGTTGCAAGACTGGAAAGCGCCGCCACCACGCGAGGGTTCTGCGGATCGATGGCCAGCATCCGACGGTAAAGCGCTTCAGCCTCGGCCCATTTGTTTTGATTACGCGCCGTCGCCGCCAGTGAGAACAGCCTGCGCAGCGCGATCTCGCGTTGCCGGAAGTAGGACTGGCGGTACTCCAGATTCGTGGGGTTGAGCCGCGAGGCCTGCTCGAGCTTGGACAGACCTTCCTCGACGTTTCCGGCCTCGAGCAAGGCCCGTCCTTCCCGATGGGGATCGTGAGCGCAGGCCGTGACGACGAGCAACAAAAGGATCGCGAAGTACCGCATTGGTGGCTCCTAAGGCGCCTGCGTGACGTTCAAGGCCTGTCGGGCCTGCAGCGGGAGGTAAACGAAATCGATGGTCGAGCTCGAGATGTCCTCGACGAGGTACGTGCCGTCGAGCGTGCTGCCCTTTTCCGCGAGCAGCATGTCGCCATTGCGCACCAGGTAAACGATGGCCTTGCCGCCCTTCGTCATTCGCCCCAGGTACGTGTAAGGCAAAGGCGGCGCTGTCGGCGCTGCGACGACGGGCTCGGCCGTGGGCGCAGCCGATGGCGCTGGCGGCCGGGGCGCAGCTGCGTTGGAGAAGAGATCGTTGACCTCCAAGTCCTTGCGTGGGCGAACCAGGCTCGCCACGTCCAACTCCTCTGCCATCGCAATCGGCGCGGACGGCGCGGAGGCCCGACGAACCTCCAGCGGTACTGGCGCCGCACTTGTCGGCACCGCCTGCTCCGGTCCAACCGCGCACGCAAGCAGAGCCGCCGCGAGAACTGAAAGCTTCTTCATTGCTTGAGCCGATGCAGCGTCATGACGATCTCGGCATCGATGCGAGCGTCGTTCGCGCTCTTGCGCCGTAGAACCGTCCGGTCGAGCGAGAGCGTCGGCAACTCGCGCAGACAGGTTTCCAGGAACAGCCGAATCTGGCTGTAGGTGCCCTGGACCGGGAGACTGATCTCGTAGCGTTCGAGACCCGCGCGCGGGTCACTCAGACGATAGTCCGCAGCGCGGAGCTGAAGTCCTGCCGCCGCTGCGATGCCGCTGATTCTGGCGAGCGAATCTTCGATGCGTTCCCCCGTTTCGAAGAAGCGGTAGAACTCGCCGATTCGCGATCCGCTAATCACGGGGGACCTAGGGTCCGCTCCTTTGGCCGCGACCGGTTGCCGAGCGCCACCCTGTTCCTCCAGGCGCGCGGCCTTTTCTTCCAGCGGACTGACAACGCCAAGTTGAAAGACCACCGTCGCAACTATGCCCACTGCCGCCACCAGGCCGATTACGCCGAGCTGTCGCCCAAGCTGCTCGAGCTTCAGCTTCATGCATTGCCCTTCCAGCTTGCCGACACGGTGAACGTTATTGGCCGCGGCGAACTGCCCGTCTTGACCTCGTGATGGGACAAATGGACGCGGTCCATCTCCTTCTGCTGCGATAAGGCGGCCACATACGCGAGTACCGCGGAGTAGTCCTTGGCCTCCGCGGCGAGGACGACCGTTCTGCTTTCCGCGTCGGGTTCTATTGCGAGCAGCGCGACGCTGTCGCTCTTTGCCGTTTCCAGTGCATGGAACAGGCTGTTCCAGGGCAGCGCGATCCTTCGCGCGGTATCGCGCGCCGTCTTGAGTTCTTCGGCGGTTGCCGATGGCTGCGCCACGGCGACGCTCCCTTTCGAAGCCGTCGCTTTCGCTATCCGAAGCTCCGCGCCATGAAGGTCCTCCAATGCTTGCCGGTAGCGCGACGCGGTGTCGACAGCGAATCCGACAGCAAAGGCGCTCAATAGCCACACTGCGAGATGCGAGCGGCGTCCGGAACGCGAATAGTCGAGATCGAGCGGACGCATCAGCGACTTGCCATGGCGTACGCGCGCAAATCCGACGGCGCGCCCCGCGGTAACGTGACGTCGAGAATGTCGTAGCGCTCGAGACGTTCCGGAACCGCAACCTCGCCCCAAAGGAAGACTCTTATGTTCTCGGGCGCGCCGCGTATGGCTGCTTCCTGGTCGAGGATTGCTGGAAGGCACCCAGGCCAATCCCCGTTGATTCGGCGCGTGCGTACGGATTGCCATTGGCCTTCCGAAATCAGCGCCAGCGTCACGCGACCTTCTTCATGCACCACGAACCAGGCCGCGCTCTCCGGAATGGCGTTCCTGCGGGCGTTAAAGGCATGCATCAGGTAGGGACGGATGGACACGACGCCCGGAATGGACCGCAGCGCATCGGCAAGCACGGTATCCACCGCCGTCGCAATGCGTGCTCGCCCCCGACCGCTGTCGGAGACACGCATTTGCCAGGCCGAAGTAATCGCCGCGCCGTATGCCGACTCGAAATTGTGCCTCGCATAGCCGAGCCAATCGGCTTCGGAAGTCAACCCGCCTGACCAAGGGAGCACGCAGTAGCGCACGAAGTGATTCGACAGCACCGCGGTGACGTTCGCCCCTGTCGCTTCCATCGCGATCGCAGCAGCGATGTCTGCGTCCAGCGGGCGAATGTTCCGCGCTACGCGCTTGCTTAGACGATGCCGCCGGCGCGTTACGACAAGGCGCCCCGGGCAAATTCCGGCGAGTACTTCAGCGCGCGACAAAGGTGACACGGTCGATCTCCGCGAGGGTGGTTTCTCCCCGCTCCACCAGGCGAAGCGCGGCATCGCGCAGCGTGCAAGTCCCCGCAGCTATGGCGGCTTCCTTGAGTGCGAGGGCCGGGGCGCGCGATGCGATCAACCCCTTGATCTTGTCGGTCACGACCAACAGCTCGGCGATGGCCTTGCGGCCGCGAAAGCCGGTGCCGCGGCATGCGGCACATCCCACCGAATTGCATCCTTTGCAAATGACTCTTATCAGCCGCTGCGCCAGCACTGCATTCAGCGCGGAAGCGAGATTGAACGTATCGACGCCCATGTGCATGAACCGCCCGATGACGTCGAAGACGTTGTTCGCATGGACCGTCGTGTAGACCAGGTGCCCGGTCAGCGCGGACTGCACCGCGATCTCAGCGGTCTCGGGGTCGCGAATCTCGCCGACCATGATCCGGTCCGGGTCGTGTCTGAGAATCGAGCGAAGGCCGCGGGCGAACGTGAGTCCCTTTTTCTCGTTCACCGGTATCTGCAATACGCCCGCGAGCTGGTACTCGACTGGATCTTCGATGGTGATGATCTTGTCGCTGCCGTTATTCGCTTCGGAGATTACGGCGTACAGCGTGGTGGTCTTGCCGCTGCCCGTCGGCCCGGTGGCGAGCAACATGCCGTGCGGCTCACGGGAAAGTTCGCGCAGCCGGGCGATCATTTCCGGCTCGAACCCGAGCTGCTCCAGCGTCAACCCTCTGAGCTCGTCGGTCAAAGCGCGCTTGTCCAGTATGCGGAGCACGGCGTCTTCGCCGAAGACGCTCGGCATGATGGAGACGCGAAAGTCGATCTCGCGCCCTTTGTTGTTGGCGCGGAAACGGCCGTCCTGCGGGACCCGCCGCTCGGCGATGTCGAGCTCCGATATGACCTTGATGCGAGACAGCACCTGCTCCGCGACCCCGCTGCCGTCGACCGCCTTCACCGTGGCCAGCACGCCGTCGATGCGGTACTTGATGACCAAGCCCCTGGCGTTCGTTTCGAGGTGCACGTCGCTCGCGCCCGCTTTGAGCGCGTCATAAAGCGTGGACGTCACCAGCTTGACCACCGCGCTGTCTGTGTCGGTGATCGCTTCGATGGAGATGTCCTGCGTGTCGGGGCCGGACGATGTTTCGCTGGCCGGCGTGATGCCGACGTCGTCGATCGTCCGTAAATCGCCTTCCTGTTGCGAGAGGTACGCGGAAACCTCTTCCGGCAATGCAAGACGGTAAGAAAACGGCATGCGCAGCATTTCCTCGAGCCAGTCCTGAGCCGCCGCGTCGAAGGGATCGCCGAGAACCGCGTACAGATCGCCATCCGTTGAGCGCACGGCGACGCATTGCCGCTTCCGCGCCTCGGCAAAAGGCACCAGATCGAACGCGGGACTGAATTGCCGCATCCGCTCGAAGGCGAGCGGTTCAATCCGGAACGTCGCGGCCAGGTGCGCCAAAAGACGTTCGGGTTCGCCGACGAAACGCTCCTGCAGCGCGGCGAGGCCTTGGCTCATCGGACGCTACCCGCCAGCTCGAAGATGGGCATGTACATGAGGACCACGATCAAGCCGACACCCACGCCGATGACCGACATGAGGACCGGCTCGAAAATGCGCGTGAAGGAGTCGACGAAGCGAGCCGTTTCGTCGTCCAGGAAGCGTGCGATGCGTTCCATCAGCTCGGCGACGCGGCCGCTCTTTTCGCCGACGGCCATCATGCTGGTCGCGACGGGCGTCGCGAGTCCTGCTTCCGACAACGCGGCCGAAATCGACCGGCCCTGCTCGATGAGCTGCATCGCCCGGCCAAGCTGAGCGCGCTGGTGAGGCGGCAAGATGCCGCGCACCATATCGAGACACTTCACCGCCGGAACGCCCGCCCGCAGGAGCATGCCTACGGTGCGGTATAGCCGCGCCAACTGGTAGGTCCTGACCCGCTGCGCCAGCAAGGATGTCGCCAGCAGCTTGGAAATGACTGCCGCACGAACCCTCGGCCGCGCCAGCGCGTAAGCGGCGGCCGCGGAAAGCGCGATACCTGCGCCGATCACTGCAAGCCCGTTGGCGTCGACCCACCGGCCGACGGAGAGAAGCAGGCCCGAAAAGAACGGCAGGTCCGCGGAGATATCTTCGTAGACCCGGGCAAACCTCGGCACGACATAGAGGAGCAGAAAACCGAGGACCAGTGCGCCCACCACGACAAGAATTGCCGGATAGATAAGAGCCGCGACGACTTTCTTTCTCACCTTGTCGAGTTCTTCCTGGTAGGAGACGTAGCGCGTCAACGCCTGCTTGATGTCGCCTGTGCGCTCGCTGGAGCGCACCGTCGCGATGTAGAGCGGCGGGAACGCGTCTGGATACGCCGCGAGTGCCTGCGATAGGGATTCGCCTCGTCGAAGCGCTTCGAGGATGCCCTGGAGCTCCCGCCTTTGCGCCGTCTGCTCCGCTTTCTGACAAAGCGTCTGCAGGGCTTCCACCACATTCAAGCCCGCATCCAGCAGCGCAAGGAGCTCGATCGAAAAGATCACCGTCGGAAACCCGCGCCGCCTTAGCGATGGGACGCGTACGACGGCATCGCGTCGAACGCTGAGGACCGCAAAGCCGCGCCGGCATGCATCGTCGCGCGCCGTCATTTCGTCATGCGCGTCGACGCGCAGCAAAACAACGCTTTTCCCAGAATCCACGGCTTTGACGACGAAGCGCATAGCTCTAATAGCTTCCGATATCGGCGCTTTCGCCGGTACCGCCGGGCGCGCCATCCTTCCCATAGGAGAGGAGGTCGTATTCCCCGTTCGTGCCAGGTACACGGTAGATGTAAGGCCGGCCCCACGGATCCAGCGGTACAGCCTTGCGCAGATAGGGCCCGCTCCATTGCGTCTCACCCGAAGGCCGTTCAACCAGCGCCTTCAACCCCTGCTCGGCGCTTGGGTACCGGCGTATGTCCAGACGGTACTGATCCAGGGCTTTCTCGAGGGAATCGACCTGCGCTCTTGCCACCTGCACCTCGGACTTGCCGATTTGCGAGAAGTAGCGTGGCGCCACAAAACCTGCCAGGAGGCCGATGATGACGATCACGACCAGCAGCTCGAGCAGCGTGAACCCGCGACCGGCCCGCGATTTCATACGACGGGTTCCTGCTTGACGAGAAGCTTGGTTTGCTCGAAGGAAGCGAGGACCTCCTTCGCATGCCGATAGAGGCGCTCCGCGCTGTCCGTCGGCACGATCTTTCGGTACTGGCGTTCGAACAGGGAAACGCCCAGCACGTCCTCCAGGGTTCCGATCCTCGCAGAAACGTTCGATTGGACGGTCCCGAGCTTCTCAGAGGCGCGCGAGAACCCCTTCGTCTCGTAAACGGCGACGAAGAACCGCAGATCCTTGATGTCCATCCCCCCTCCAAGAAGCGACTGCGACTTGCTTGGTACTTAGTTTCGGGACAACAGAAGCGCGCTCATCGCGCGCATGCGGAGAACCTGGAAGTTACCTCTGCATCTCAGTTCGCGATCCCACTTCGCATCTCATTTCGTGATCGCAACAACATTTTTCTCATCACGTCATGCGATGCGGACCGCACCATATTCCGATCTCAGATGCGTGTAAATCGAACGAAAGTTATACGTCCAAAGTTATAGGAGATCCGTCTCTTCTGATTCGGCCCTGAGCAGCGCGCGCCATCAATTCCGCGCGGCTCGACACGCCGATCGTTTTGTAGATGGAGTGAATGTGCTGCTTCACCGTGCCCTCGGTGATGCTGAGCTCCGCCGCGATGCGCGAGTTGCTTCTTCCCTTGAGCAACAATCGAAGCACATCGCGCTTGCGCTCGGTCAATTGATCCGCGAGCGTCTCGCGTTCGTCCGATCGTTCATCACCCTCTACGCACACCTCCGGTGGAACGTAGATGCCACCCGCCGCTACGAAGTTGAGCGCAGCGACGATCACCGATCGCGCCGTCGCCTTGGCTATATAGCCAACCACACCCGCCTTCAACGCAGCCCCTACAGAACGGCGGTCGACATCCGTCGATATCGCAATGACCGGAACATCCGGGAATTGCGCGCCAAACCGTGGGATGGGTTCGACGCTTTTTTCAGCGCGGACGACCTCGATGAGAGCGAGATCAACAGCGCGAACTAACTCTGCTTTTCGCTCGCCGCCATCGAATGTTTTCGTGCAATGCAGCCTCGCACCGGCGAATGCGTTCTCAACAGCAGGCGCGAAAACCTGCTGCATGCGAGTGTCGGCGATCAGGAATACGTCGCGGGGTGTGGAAGTCCGAGGCATCATGCGCGGGATGTCTAGACTTCACTACATCACGCTCTTACGGCCCTCAACCGTACAACCAAACGGACCGATGTCGCGTGTGCGTTATCGCACCACAGGCGACATATTGCGCGCAGAGTGATAAAGCGTAATCTACTTGTACAACGAAAAATTGAGATGCTACGTTTCGTACTTTGATCTGCAGCACCTAGCGGAACGAAAAGCGGCATGCCCCCTGCACCTTCTTAATTCACCTCCATCCACGGCCCGGTGCGTCTGACGTGCCCCCCGATTTAGTACGGCATCGAAGTGGAGTCCTGGGTTAAAGATACGGGGTTTTTAAGGTTTTCGCGCACGCGATCGGCGGAACGCCGAGAAGCGTGCGCGTCTCTGAACTCTTCGGGTGTTTGATCGTCAAGGGAGCTGTGCGGGCGCTCGGTGTTGTATTCGATGCGCCAGGCTTCG
>Ga0137407_10000401_pt1 | contig 30329 bp, 27 predicted proteins | sample CZOMad2_2_16fung_FD_108410 | JGI IMG/M metagenome (GOLD analysis project Ga0137407, IMG submission 108410) | Vadose zone soil fungal communities from Angelo Coast Range Reserve, California, USA - CZOMad2_2_16fungal (Illumina Assembly) | ecosystem: Environmental > Terrestrial > Soil > Vadose... | reverse complement strand
CTGCCGGCTTGCGCGCTGAGCCGATAGATTCAGGAGCCTGCCTGATCAATGCAAAAACGAAAACTTGGAGCGGTTTGGAGCGCAGCGACAATAATAAAAGATTGGCTCCTCAGGTAGGACTCGTTCTTTTAAGTGTGTCTGCAACCCCTTTACATTCAGCAAACTCTTGAAAATAAAGGCTTAAGATTTGCATTATTTGCATGATTTGCCCTATCTCCCAGCGACTCTAGTACATATCTAGTACATGAGAATTGCCCTTGACACGATTTTTCAGTATTGAGTGAAGCGAGTCAAAAACGCTGCGCCCGGAATCTAAGAGACAGCGTCAGAGGAAATCATGCGGATTACGAGTCATCTCATCTTAGAGTCAATCGAGCGCCCAGATATGAGCGCAGCGGGTCTGTCCATCTATAGAGCGTTCAATGCTCCAAAATATAGACAGGAGTTTCAGAGCATCATTGCTGATAAGCTCTACAGCCCTGCTGAAGTCGCACACATCCTGAGTGTGAGCTATAACTCTGCTCTCAGATTGATGGAGCGCACGAGCAAGACTGTTGATCTCGCCAAGCCTCGCACACGGAAGCGCCTTTTGCGCATCCGGGGCAGACATCTTAGGGAATATCTGGATGGGAAAATGTAAGTAAAGGTCGAGACGATCTGGGGGCTACGCCTCTGCCCCTTCGTTTTTCAGACCTAGAGTTTTGTTTCCGCAGCAGGGGCAAATTCCCTGCTTCCAGCATTCGACAGCGCCAATCCGCGCAGGGTCGGGATGTGATGGAAGATTGAAACCTTGAGCATCTCTTCCGTTCACGATGCTTGCGCTGTCTGGTCCGGTGAGCGTAACTTGCGCGTTGCAAACCGAACAGTGCTTTACTCCAGTCGTCATGTCTCCCCCAAATTTAATAGAGCATATCCGCATTATCTCTACAAAAGACTACAAACTTCATTCTGAAGGCTCGTACCAAGCCAGCGGAATCATCTTGAGTTTAGCCCCGTTTTTGCGGAAGAACTTCCTGATGAAAGAGAAAGTTTCCTTGTCTTGCAGCAGCTTCTGCTCGATGTCGTCACTGATTTCCTTGTGCTCGATTAGCTCGGACAAAATATTTTTCAGATAGCTGAAGATAAGTTTCCTCGCATTTCCAGAGAGCGACCCTTCAAGATATACAGCGCATGCGATTTCAAGCAGATTCATCAGCTCTGCAAGTGCGTAGGATTTTTTATCCGGCTCTTTGGCGTCTAAATATCTGTCCCATGCCTGCCGGAAAAGGTCTCGCCGAAAAGGACGGAGATAACGGATTTTTTGTAACCGATCCCGGTCGCACGTCGCTTGGACTCTAAATGATCGCAGCATCGGCGGCTCTATCCGCGATACCTTCCGGTCTACGTAACCCGTTGCTCAAGGAATATGGCACCATCGTGCAGAACTTCCTTGAGCAACGCTGGCTTCCGTCTGAACTGTACGGTGGACGATTCAGCGAAACTGTCTACACCATCCTTGACGGACAAGCCAAGCAGTCCTACGCCTCTGCACCAGTGAAACCTCCCGACTTCGTGGGGGCTTGCCGGACATTGGAGAAGAACAAACTTCCGCACGTGCCGCAAAGCTTTCAGATTCTTATCCCGCGCATGCTTCCGGCTCTGTACGATGTGCGCAACAACAGGAATGTGGGGCATGTCGGCGGCGACGTTGACTCGAACCACATGGACGCGGTAGCCGTCCTGTCCATGTCGAACTGGATCATGGGTGAACTTGTCCGGGTGTATCACAAAATCACCACAGCACAAGCTCAGCAATTGGTGGATGCGCTCGTTGAGGTACGACTTCCAGCAGTCTGGACGGGCGATGACGGGGTGAAGCGCGTGCTGGAAACAAACCTCAAGCTGCATGAAGAGATTCTGCTTCTCGCTGCGGTCAGCATTCCGGATGTGACATCTGAGCAGCTTATCGAATGGATCGAATACGGAGATGACAAGTACGTCATGCGCACGATCCGCAACTTACATAAGAAACGGCTGATCGAGTTCACGGAGAAAACTCACAAGGTGTGCATACTGCCTCCGGGTACGAAAGCTGTCGAACAATTGATCCGCAAGAAGAACCTGACCGGAATCCTTTAGCGGTTGACAGAGACAAAAGCAGCAAAGGAAGCATGATTGGAATGAAGGTGATAGCGCCAGTTGGGATTGCTGTACTCATCGTGGGGATACTGTCATGCAATTCACAATCACCCGCTCCGATTGTCGCGGCAAATTCTGCTCCTACCAAACCCGCACTTCCTAAAGATGAAAACGGCAATGATCTGCAAATGCCGGAAATTGTACATGCGAGACAAGTTCACTTTGAACGCGGAGATGTGAAGACCGTGATTGTTGGAAACGACAACGGGGAATACACTCTTTTCTGCAACACGACAGCAGGCAACTGCTTGACGCCCGTTCCCGCTAAAGACTATTACGTTTTCAACAGCAATACGAAATGGAAAATGCCCGGTGCGACAGGCTACATCACGCTGAAGTGGATGCAAGATTGGGCAGTCTCATACCCCAAAGCGGAAAATATCGCTTTGGTTCCTGCTCAAGGCGGGACACCGGATGAATCTGGAATGTACGGTTTATCTTCTTGGAAAGCAGCCGACAAAAAGTAGCAGAGGCATGAAACGGGGACTGCCTCTAGACAGCCCCCGCACTAGGAGAAACCACAATGAGTGTGGTTATACCTAAGCACCGCGTAGCAAAATAACTTCCGCGCCGTTACTCCTGATAAGGCGATCCGCTCAGCAGCACCACCAGACCCGTGGAGCGAATTGACCGGATGTCGAAGTTAGGCTCCCAGCGCTTTAGATGCTGCATGACTTCGTGGATGTCCTCAGCGCAGATGCGCAGTGTGTCCTTGGGACTGGGCTTGAGGTTTTCATTGGCGACAGGAGTTCCGGGGTGGTAGCCCCTGACAACGAACATCAGGCTCTCGCACCCCGCTTTTCCGACTCGAAATTTAGATTGAGATTTCATGGCGGCCCGGACCCTAAAGGCCCGGCTGCAAAAAAGTCAAATAGAATTTTTCCTTTTATACCGTTTGCGGGAGCGCCGTTGGCAGCGCCATTCCCTGCCTAATGCAGTGCGGTAACGCTGCACCGTGCAGTGATGGCATTGGATGATACGTGCAATCCAGCAATCAGATGCGCTGGGCAGACATTGCAACACAAACCAGAAAGCGTTATATCGGGTCATACGGCTTGTCCGCTTACGTAGCCATTTCTCCAAATCAACAGGTTGGTGCGTCATTCATCACCAACCAGACGAATACGGCGCACCAGCACGTCATACTTTGCTTTGTGCTGTTTTGCGGTGAGCACACCAGCAGCATGCAGTCGTGTAAGGGCACTGACTTCCCTCTCGAAGTGCTCAGCCGAAATAGGGCGAAGACGGGGTTTCTCTTTATTAGTTTTCATTGGCGGAGCCTCAATACATACGCACCACCCCGAAGTTCTCCGGTGCGTTCAATCCAACCGAAGGCACGCATCTCGGATAACCTTGGTGCGAACGAATTTCTATTAGGCAAATTTAAAATTGCAGCGATCTCATGACTGGTCAGAGGCCCGTGCTTTTCCAAAAGCTCAGTGAGAGTCTGGTACATCACTTTCTTACCATGCATCGCACGGTCATGAGCGAGTGTTGAAGCCAGATCACCACCGTGCTTAGCGGCACAGAGGTCATCCTGCGGTGTAAGCCGTTGCTTGCGCAGCTTACGGTTGGTTGAATGATCCGGGGCGTTCTTCCCGCTGGGAAGCTCGTCAATCACTTTTTGAATTGCAGAACCAAATACAGATTCAGTATTAGTGCTCATCATACTTTCCTTCGAGCCGCATGTCCCTGAGGAATGCGGCTCTTTTTATTCAATGTCATCAAGCTCAGCCATGCTGCAAACCACGTAACGCTGTGGTGCAATCTGCACGACGTAGCCTCGCTTCTGTAAACGACAGAGCGCGTGCTGTACGGTAGGCAGTGGCTTCATCACTTCGGCTGCGATCTTCTTACACACGAGATCACCCACTACACCATCTGGGTCAGCATTGCGTTCCAACCATGCGAGCACCTGAGCACCTGTCATATCGGGTCTTACTGCTGACGGCTTAGGCATTGCTGATCTCGCTCATCATGAGGTCGTCAATCTGGTTGAATTTCTGGCGCACGCGCTGGAACTCTGCGGTCTCGAAAAATTCTTTTGCTTGGAGCAGACTCCATTCTGGACGCTGGACATGCACCCAGCGGATCGCGCTGACTTTGTCACGCTTACGCAAAGCGCACACGGCAAGTTGGTTTGGGGTGAGTTCTTTCTTCTTCATTTGTGTTTCTCCTATGGGGCGGTTGTCGCCCGTCTCTACCCAAGAGCTGCAAAGTTCAAATAGATCCAAAATCCCAATAGCACTGGGAAAATTCATTAGCGATAAGGGCATTAGGGGATTTGTTTAGGGGAAATGGGGCGAGTCTGGGCGCTACCAAATGCTTAATAGAGGTAATGATGTTTAACTACACCGCAGAATTAAACCGCGTGCGCACAGAGTTGCGCCGCAAGATCGCAGAATATGTGTTCGCCAATCCCCACCAGACGATGGACGAGATCGCCCAGATGTTCCACACAGACCGCAAGACAGCAAGGGCAGCAGCAGCGGAGCATGGAGTGCGCCGTGGGCAGAAAAGCCGGGGCAAGTGGCCCGCCGCTAATCAGCATACGAAGAAATCGACTTTGTAATCCATGGATGCGGGCGCTAAAAGCGTCGGGGGAGACCGTCACATCACACCCGGCTCCCCCAAATTTAAACCGCATAAGTGATGACAGGGTTCGCAACCCTGCTGGTGCAAACAATAGGTGTGATATGAATCCACAAGAATTGAAAGAGACAATGCGTCTGCGTCGCGAAACGGCTCAGATGGTGCGTGAGTACTGGGCTGAAATGATGCCCAAGCTGGGAGAAATTCCCGAACCACAACTTCAGGGATGGCTCAGCAGGTTTGACCTCGACACCATGATCGAGGGAATCAACGCGGCAATGATTGTACGCAGCAAGCAGGACGCCGCAGGTAAGAAGACTAGTGTGCAGGATGCTGTGAACTACGCGAGCGGAGCAATGAACAAGCTCAGACCCGCAGACCCGGAAAAAACGGCACGGATCAGTGCTGCTCGTTCCCGAGCGGGCAAAATCGGAAGGGCGAAGCAGTTGTCAGAATTTGCCCAAAGTTGCCCGGATTTGCCCAAAGTTGCCCAGCCTTTGCCCCCTGCTTATGTTTATGGTTTTGGTTCTGGTTTTGATGTTGCTTCTGCTGTTGCTGTTGATTGTGATGATGAGGTCGCTTTGCTCCCTCGCCACCGCCCCGAAGTTCCTCAATCCTCAAAATCCGCATCTGATGGAGTTCCATACCCACAGGGTTTTGATGACTGGTTCAACGCTGACCGTATTACTTGGTTAGCAGACCACAGCCATAGACCTGCGGTGCGGAGTCCGGAGCAAGACAAAATCAAAACCAACCCCCGCGCTTGCCCTTCCTGCGGGGAACTGAACAACTGCTTCTGCGGGATGGAGTTGTGACGGAGCTTTTCTTTTTCCATCCGGCGTCTGGGCATCCTGACTTCCCACTCCATGGTCAATGGCATACAAAAACCCAACTCAGCAAGCCGCTGCTCAACACCACTGGTATGTCGCTAATAAGCAGGAGAGCAAACTCCGTTCTCGTGCTTCCAAGCTCCGGTCTCAGGGTCGTGAGGCTCTGGCCCGGACTCTGTGGACTAGGGCTGAGAAGCTCCGTGCCAAGCGACAGGCGGGGGATTTCGTTAGCCCGGCGCAACAGCAGCGTAATCTCAAGCAGGCTGTGCGGGCATTCCGGCAATGGCAAAAGCAACACATCAAGCTGTGTGAGGACTTTGCCGGCCCGTGCTGCACAGGGTGTCATCGTGGGGATCAGCTTTATCTGCTGGAACTGGATAACGGCGATGCGGCTCATGTGTGCTGCTTGGTGAGAATCGCTAATAAGCTAGGCGGTACGGGGGATGAGAGTCTGGCATTGTTTGCTGCACGTAACAAACATGCCGTTAGTACCAAACCAAACCGCTTACCGCAGCCTACGTCCCAAGTTATATCTAAATTGCCCCAAGGATTACTTAGGGCTTATCTGGAGGGCTTGCAATGAACAAGTTTCTACTCACCTTAGTTAGTGTCTCTTACTGCTTCGGAACCATAGCATCCGTCATCGTCACAGTGTTTGCCGCTATCGCAGTATCGGTCTGTTACTCGCCTTGGTTGGGTGTCCCGCTGTTACTGCTTATTCCGATCTGGTGGGCTATAGGAACCACACTGGCGGATAAGGCTTTGGATAGTGAGTACAAACAATGAACATACTGGTTACAGGTCATCGGGGATACATCGGCACGCACTTGGTGCCATTACTCGTCACTGCGGGGCATCAGATACAGGGATGCGATCTCCGTGATGGTCAGGACTATCGTGACATCCGTAACCAAGAGTTTGACTGCGTGATCCACTTGGCTGCTCTCGTATCGGTTAGGGAATCGTTTGAGGAGGAAAAGGCGTATTACTTTAACAATTCCTACGGTGTATTGGATTTTCTCAGGAACAACCACGTGAAGCGATTCATCTTCGCTTCCACAGGTGGTGCGATGTACGGAGATAGCCATCTGGCTAAAGAAACTGATCCTGTTGATCCAATGTCGCCTTATGCAGCGTCAAAGCGAATGGGTGAGATGGTTGTATCACGCCACCCCAACCATTGCATTCTGCGCCTCGCCAATGTGTTTGGCGGTGACTATAGCGTGCGTGGTGAAGCAGCGGCTCATGCACATTTTGAAACTGATAATCCTATTGTGGTGTATGGCGGTGATCAGACCCGCGATTTCATCCATGTGGATGTGGTGTGCAGGGCGATCCTGACTGCAACCACAGGCAGTATGAGGGGCACATACAATATCGGCTCGGGCGTGGAAACTCATATCGGCGATCTGGCTGCGTTCTACAGCAGCACTCGCGGTGTTCCCTTGGTTATTCAGCCTGCACGCGAGGGTGAGGTGCAGCATATCAGCCTTGACTGCACTCGTGCTGGTCAGGATGGTCTGCTTCCTTCTCTGGAGCATATTACTGGGTAATATGGGGTACATTTACGCAATTGGTAATAGAGAATACGGTTGGGTTAAGATTGGGATGACAGTCGATATAAGTAAGCGCCTTTCTCATTTACAAACTGGGTGTCCTTTTAAGCTTGAGCTTTTGTATCATGCTCCATCATCTCATCCAAAAAGGGATGAATCTTTTATACATGACGAATTATTTGATCTTCGTCTTGATCACGTTGATGACACCGAGTGGTTTAGGCTTGATGAGGGGCGTCTCTTTTGGGTATTCTCCAAATATTTACCCAAATATATGAAGAGTTCTGGCGAAGAATTATTCAAGCGTGTTCGTCCCATAGTAAAGCTGTATAGGCGTCATCTCAAGGGCTGTTCTCATTCATCTGACAGATACAGCCGTGTCTGCTATTGCCCTGTGTGGTTTCAATATTCTGTTGCTGGTAAACAAGTTAAACGTTCTTCTAAGCTTCGAAATTGGCATGCCGCAGAGATTATCGCCCGTGAATGTGTTATGCCTCACCCATTAGTGAAAATATCTCCCCGCAGACCTGTTAGTACATCATTTAGTACACAGCCCCCAAGTTCATCTGTAAGCTATTGATTCCACATATTACCGTAGGTATGCCTGTTACTTCCAGTTTTCATGGATTCCCCGCAGCCGAACTCCAGACGCCCAAAACCTAATCGCTGTGCATGCGGCAATTCACAGGCACCTGTGGGCATAGCCACGCGGATCAGCCCGCTACAGCCGCCGCTGGCGGCTTCCGCTACATGCTGAGTCGCGTTCTCCAGACGGCATAACCCTCACCCGGAGCACAACGGTGAAAGTTGCACACGCATGAACGCAGCAAGGCACGCGGAGCGTGCCGCAGCCATATCAACCGTGTGCGCTGTGGCTCCAAGCCATGGGCATAAGCTCAGGTGCTCAGCGATCAATCAATGCACTCAGTGCTGGGCGTATGAACAACTGGGGGACTAAACGCACGGTGTCTTCGACCCGGCATGTAATGCACGGTACATCAGCGAAGCTGAACACCGTGCCCTCGTGGGCTAAGCGTTGAAGCAGCAGAGCACTGGCAAAATCCCCACGTGCCCACATAACCTCGCGGGCAAAAGCGTTTGGGTGCTTGCTGCGTAGCTACTGGGGGCCGGGCAGCCCGCCGCAGGCGGGCGATAACAAAGCATTCTTTTCAACTTAACGCGGGGGGTGCGGGGGTGCCCCAAGGCGTAGCCGCACCCCAGCGGCACGGTCTGGTTGTAAACCTTGGCATCCTTCGCGAATGCCAGTGATACGAACATGAGTATTGCGATGAGTAGTCTAAATTTCATTGAATTGCCTCCCTGCTGTTGCCGTTTGCGTCCAGTCCTTGCTTGATCCACGCTTGACGCTGAACTTCGTCAAGGCGATCTTCACGCTCTTTAATCCAGTGCGCATAAGTACGTTTGATTTCTTTCTCACTCGTGCCCACCATGTCAGCTACATCATGCGGAGCCACGCCCTGACTCAACCATTCGCTGATGCGGAAATGGCGGAAGCCATGTGGCGTCATCTTCACTTTTGCTTGGCGGAATACTTTGTAGCACCGTTCACGCCATTCCCTATATGTGCCTCCAAACTTGCCTAACGCTTTCAGGGATTCAGCAAGATGCTGTGGAAGGCGCACCCGGAACCGCTCTTTGGTCTTTTGACGGTTACCCCGGATCACTGATCCTTCCCATGTGTACTGGTCAAACTGCTGCGCGTCCACCAGCGCCATGCCTGACCAGCGCATGAGTTCCAGCAGCAGCCGGACTTCTGCGGTCGCAGTGAGGAGCACTCTCTCCACTTCTTTACTGGTGGGTGGCTCGACTTCTTTTTTGTCGAACTCAATGCGGAACTGAGGCATCAGCTTGGGATTGGGGCAGGGATTCTTCTCGATATAGCCCATGCCTTCGCACCAGTTGAAAAATTGATTGATCACTGCCCAGTGGACACTGAGACTGCTGCTGTCACCTGTGCGGAACGGGAGTGACATGCGGAAGTTGATCGCCTTCTCCGTGGTGATCTGAGTGACGAGCATGACGCTGTTCTCAGCGCACCAGTCGATGAGCTTACGCCCCATGAGATCAGCTTTGGTATTGCCCTTACCGTGCTGCTCACGGAACTCAAGCCACTTCTGAATAGCAGTCTCAACGCCGATGGTGTTGCGCACTGGCTTGCCTTCCAGCAGCGCATCCAAGTCTTCGGACAGCTTCTTCCATGCGGCTTGCGCCTTGGACATGCTGGTCAATTCGCTCGACCATTTGTTCTGCCCGTGCTTCAGCTTCCGGCTGTCGAACTGCCCGGACTCGCCCTTCCAGTTGAACTGGAACCACAGAGGGCACCCGCAACGGGGGTCATAGCGATCCTCGCTCCGGCAGTCCTTCTGGTGACGGCGGTATATGGTGGCTTCCATGGTTTCTCCCTCGGGGGCTTGCTGCCCCGTTTTACCTTTAATACTGGGATTTTGGCGACCAGAGGGGTTTAGTACATTTCCAGTACGCCGGGGCCACCATACCATGGGAAATTCAGTATTTACGCGGGTGGGAGATTGGCTCCTCAGGTAGGACTCGAACCTACAACCCTCCGGTTAACAGTTGCACGAGGACGATAATTGCCAAATGATGCGATTTACCGTTACTTACTACGAATCAGCAGGTTACACGAATTCCAGGCCCAGCTGGTTGCTACCATTTGCGATCAATTGGGACTGGTACTCCTTAGAGAAATCCCCAGAGTTGAGCTGCATCAAGAAGGGGCCGAAGGTGTTATAGCGACAGCCACTCTCCAGCGGTTGTCAGTGCAACGACTCGAAAGAGCGTAATACCCGTGGGCTGGTGACGGTGGACAGCAGTTAGCGGCGCCGCACTGTTTTGAGAAATATATTCCCGCAAAAAGGAGACTTATTCGTAGTTTCCGACAATCATGTCGCCCTTGTCAGGACCCAGTCCGCTGTACGATTCAAGAAGGTCGACCAGCTTCTGGTCGGCTGTGACTATGGGCTGCGGCTTTGGCGTTCCAGTCTGGCTCCCTAATGGGCGGCAACTGAGCCCTCTGGGAAGAGCCGGGGACTCAGAATTGTTCGAAACTCGATGACTGGTTGTATATACGCCAGCCGGTGGCCCGGAAATCGCGAGCAGAACCTAGCGTGCAGCAACTGTTCACTCTGGATGGATGAATGACCCGTTGCCACCCGCAGCGTTAGCGCCGTCAAAAGGTGCATGGCAAAAGACCGGGCCGCTAGCTGCTCCGATGTCACAGTCACATCAGAGTGGATCAGGGTCGTACCGAAAATCTTGGTATGCAATCAACTCACAGATAAAAGATTTCCCAATCCGACTTTCTCCAGGACAGCCGGGTGGGCATAGAGCTGAAACAGCTAACGAGTCATTTCACGATGAGCGCCGGCCTCGTTCATATTTCTTCTCTGCCAGGGAAAAGAGCTTTGAGAGCTGAATTTCGTGAACGTCAGCGATTGCCTGGACGATCTTGATGGTGGGATTTTTCTTTCCACGTTCGATGTCGCTCATATAACCGGGATTGCAGCCCACTTTATGAGCCACCTCTTCATATCCCCAGCCCTTCTTCACACGTAACTCTGTGATGACTGCTCCAAGAGCTGCCTCTCTGGTGTCTGTCTTCCTCTTTAGCTGTGCCACCGGCCGACCCATTCCTCAGAATATCGACTGTTGACCACTAAAGTTGTCTCCGCTATAGTCGTACTAAGCTTAACCGTCAACATGAAAACAACCAAGATTTTCGATGTCACAGAGAAGGCCAGGATTTACCACATGCTGGCTCAGATGAGCTCCTCATTCTCCTCGATCATTCGATATTGTGCTGACCTGGAGCAAGCTAGAGCACTCACACCGAAGGCAAAGAATCGGTTCCAGGCCTTCACCGTTGAGGTCCAAGGAGAGCTGAATCTTGAAATCCTTGAGCACATGGATGGAATCGAGATGGAAGATTGGGCAAGAGGTGGGAGGGTGCGTGAGAAGTGGGAGAAATATCTACGAGGCGAGCCGAAACGACCCAGCAGGAAGAAGCCCACAAAAGCACAAAGACCCAGCTCTCAACAGAGAAACTGGGTCTGATGCTTCAATAAAATGATTGCGTGCTCCTGCAGTCGTGCCTCACGCCTTTACTTCGCATGCGGCCTTCGGGGACCCCGCTGCATTTCCGCGCGGTGATCTTGGTCTGCAACGCCCTTAAATTAGAAAGTTCACGTGAGCTCGAGCAACGCCACTCACGCACGATGTCCCACAAGCCCGTTTATGGCCAATTCCGGTTTGTCGACGACACACCCAGAACATAAGTGGAACGTATCTGAAACGCGGTTCTATCACTAGCACTTTGGGATTCTGATTGTGGGCAATCGAACCGCCATCCGAGTTGACGGTCGTCGATTGAGCCCTAACAAATTGAGGCCACCTAACGCCATTGAATTAAGATGTGTGAAAATAGCTTAGACAGCAAATGGCGCAGCCTACGTCGTGTCCGACCTATTTTTATCCGTTTAATGAACATATGCCCAGACTTACAGTGGGCCGCTTTTTGTGTGATGAATCGCTTGGCACTCTCCGCTATTCGGGTCTTTTGGGCGCGCAAAGTAGATGGTCTGAGTCGATAAGCGTGAGCCTCGGTAGGTCATATAATCCAAAAACCGGTCGAGTGGTTACGAAGTCCCATTGGCAGGAGATCGCCTGTTGGTTCAGTTGTTGGCATATGCTCGACCTTCTCCATCGGATTCCGGAATTCATTTCTGAGTTCTCAGTCGAACAGTTTTCTCGAGGTGCACTTACTGAATTGCTTGCAGATTCAGATAGTCCCTTTGACTCGACCACGGGTTGGAGTGCAGGTGCTGTGACGCCAGCCTTCACGATACTTCACTATCTGGGATCTTTAGACCTACTTCAGGAATACTGCGACGTCGATGAGATCGCTCGCCAATTTGTCTCGTTACAAGATGCAAAGAGCGGCTGTTTCCGTCCTGCGCCCGGCAAGGAGCGAGGATTCGACGCTGATGCCTTCCAACTTCAGAGTCTCGTTGGCATCCAGTTGCTTGAAGCGACATTTGACAAAAAATATGTGAGCCGTATCAACCGTGCGGCCCTGATGTCGCACTTAAAAACCCGACTGAAGGAGCTCACAAGCACTACACGGCCTCTTTGCGACCAATGGCTGTTCAACCTACGCGACGTGCTCGCATCACTCCATTTGCTGAGCGGGGGATTTGCCGTCCTGCCCGCTCCCGAAGCGACCGCGATCGCTAAGTTAGTCATCCATTACTTCGGTCTTACGTCCTATTGGACGGACTTTGTTCGCGCGCAAAGCGAAACGAACTTAGACGATTTAGTGGGGATCTGGACGGAAACAGAACGGAGTGCGTTCTGGCAAGAAAGGGAATCATTATTGAAGGAGTTTCCGGGCAGTATTTCCTACAATCGTGGGAGGGCTTTCTGGTCAGCCTATGGGGTCCTCGCGCTACTTAAGCGATCATCCGCTATAGCGATCCTGGAGAAAGCCGCCGATAGCGATGGGCTCATTTCATCTCCGTTCAGCGGCGGCCCCTACTATCTTCTCGGCACGGCATTTCTCTTGCGCAACATTCCAATGATATCGCTGAACACTACAGGTCAATGGTGGTTTCGTAGGAAGCGGACGCTCTTCCTGGGCCTGGTGAACGAAAGCGCCAAACCTATCCAACGGATGAGTCTGAGTATGGGTGCCCAAACCGAAGGCCCGAAGAGTCTCTTGGGAGCCGCTACGGATGATCCACAGTTCATGAGAATGGTCGAGCTTAAATGGAAGATCAGGTCAGACCGGTCGGGCCCACTGGAACCCGGCAAGACGCGAATGGTTAAAATGAACCTCCGCACCGTTAAACGGGTCAGGGATTACCATCCCACGTAATTGGAGATCGCGTGTCTTTATAGTGCACTGCATCTTTTTTGCCTTCAAGCGAAACGTTGTTATGAAAGTCCGTATCAAAGCAAGGGATGCCCCGCAACTCGTAGTTCTCCCGATTCGTGCCGAGAAAGGTGTTTCCGAGAATGTCTACATAGTATCCTCCCTGCCCACCGTACCAGTGATGGTTGTTTTTCGTTCCGTGCATATCGAAATCCTGATTGAAATATTGACCGAACGATCCCGAATATGAGGGTGCATTCGACAGCACGAGGTTATACGAGGCGCGGTACTCGTTATGCGGCTCTCCGCCCGCCGTGATGGCGTGGCGATTCATTAGAAATGTATTTCCCTCGATAAACGCTCTGCCCACCAACACGCCGTAGCCACCGCTGTCTTTCTCGTTGTGATGCAGGAAATTGCGCGCGACACGTACGTTGGCCAAGGTTGCGGGGTCGTCCGCAATGGGCGCGATGAGTGGCGGTATTATTCCGGGGACTGAGACGCTGCAGCCGCATTGTTGCGTGTACGGTTTACCGTTGAACGTTACGCTGCAAGTCTGGAAGAGACCAAACAATCCCACATCAGGGATGAAGGAATAAGGCGTGTTCACCGCGACTGCCATCTCTCCCCAGTCGGACATGTCGTTGTGGTCGATCGTCGCTATATATTGAGTCGAGGTTGCAATGCTGAAAAGCGGCCCCGAAGCGGGTCCCGGCCAGCCCACCTCAATCGCGGCTGTTGCTGACGCCGATGGGTCAGTAGAGCGGCTTTCTCCGCGCAGGCGCAATCCGGTGACGCGCACATAGTCGCCGCGAACTTCGAGCATGCACGCACTCGAACCGCAATTACTCGGCCCATTGACTCTCCCGTTCTGGTAAGAGAAGTACAGTTGCGGACCGAAGTTTGTGCCCCGGCGGCCCCCTCTGACGGTCACACCCGCAGGCAGGAAGATAGGAGGATAGTTACTGAGGTTGATGCATCCGCCGATATCTTGGAACTGCCCCGGCGCGGGTCCAGGCACATGATTGCAGTCATTTGGGCTCGTGATTACGATGACGCTACCCCACCCTATATTGAATTGGGAGCAGGGCCCAGCATCCTGACCGTTAAGGATCAACGTTCCGTCATCCGGATACCCTGGGTGATCGACTATAGGAACGTTGAGGGAGCCTGGCCTCACCTTGGGAAATGCGCAAACGGCATTCCAGAGGTCGAAGTCCGTCGCAACCGTCACAAATCCACTAGTAGGGTACCTTCCTGAACCGTCGATGGCCTGAAATTCCCAAAACTCTGAGTCGGCCAAGTTGCGCGGCCCAACAACGAGGGGTGACCTGTTAGCGCCACGTGCGTTCTGGACTTGAACAACAAGTTGCGGTGGAGGTGGAGCGCATAGACTAGCGTCCGTACTAATGCAAGGGCGGCTTCGTGCAAGGATGATGCTGTCGCCGTCGAGTGCAAAGATTTGGTTTGCGGAATCCGGTCTCGCCGAGTTGGCTCGCTTCTGCAATTCGAGCCTAAATTCCGTGGGAGCTGTACCCAGGCCTATAGCCCCTGGCGCTGAGCCGCCGAGTGTAGGTTTCATGGGAGTCCTGATCCCGATGACCTTTGTGCCGGCGTGCAGGATAACCTCATGCCGGTCGTTGATTTCTTCGACGCGAACCTGCTGCGCTACTGTTCCATTGCAACCGTAAGTGAACACCGGGGAGCCGGCCACTTGCGGTGGCGGGCCGAAATCCAGGCATTTTCCGTGCACCAAGGCTCCAGCAAAGGCGAGCAAGTAAAACGTGGGCATGGTCGCCGCGCTCGTTGATGCAGACGGTGCGCGCACATGCGGCCGTCGCGCCTCGATCTGCTTGGCGCCGCTGGCGTGCGAAGTTGAGTCTTGCACAGCGGCATGCGCGCTGGTCAATACGGCGAGAACAGCCACAAGCGTGTGAATGCAAAATGAGACTGACAGGATTTTTACGGGTTTCATTTCAATTCTCCCTCTCGGGCAATGGGCGCGAGCAGTGTGTAGGTTTATGCGTCTAGGTGTCGGAGGGACTCATAGAGCGTTCTGAGCACTTCCATCCTGGTTTTGTGGTGGCCTCCTTGGGTTCGAGGTCACCATTTAATATCCGAGCAACTGCTGACGAGGGCATATATTTTGACTTTCAGAGCCTGCTCGCACGCTGAGGCCCATTTTCCCGTCTTGTTGATCCTGTCACTTAGTACACACGATGCACGCCGGGTAGGACTACAGGGAGCTAGTCATTGGAAGAGGAAATCTCGAACCACCCACTAGATGTTAGTGCTGAAATCCGCTAGAGCGTTACACGAACATTGGTCTGCTCGCTTTCTACTCAGCGCAAAAATCGCTCATCTGGATGGCGGTCGGACAAGTGCACTGTCTGCGCGTAGAAAGACCGTAGAGCTTAAGTGATGACAGAAAGCAAACGACTTACGTCTTTTTCCCTGGAGATTTGCGATGCTCAACTACGCAGAAAATACGAGATACTTTTAGCACCGTGACTCCTTTCAATAACAATTGTTTGGTTGCATTTCCCGTTCTCCCCTGATTCGATTCTGGGAGTCGAGACTCGCACTGCTTCACTCCTCAGCGCCGCCCATTCTGACGCGGTTCCCCGACCCGTGGTGCACCGTGTCATTCCTGCCGCTGCGCCCGGATGGTCTGGCATGAAATTGTCCAGAAGTCCGCTTCGGGGGAAGCTCGGTGCCGTCGAATGCCGACCCAGTCCAGAGTTCCGCGAAGCCCGTTTCTGGATAGCTTCCGGTTTGCCGACCAACCGCCAAAGGGACCTGCATATTCTTGAGTTTGTGAGTGTAATGGCGATTTTTCGCCAATTGAGCCTTCGCCACCAAATTTTGGCGGTTTGGGAAGAAACTGGACTTTTTCAACAACCACAGGCCATTACACTTATCGTTCAAACTTTGAGCCGCCGCTGTATCGAAGGCGAAAAACGTCTTCTTCCTGTTCCTTAACGAAAACCTGCACCATTTCCGTGTCTCGCCATGGTGCCGTAAGCGGACTCATCAGATGGGCAAAAACGAGCCGTAGGGACTCCGCCGGTCTCGCCGGTGCCTGCTCTGGTGCCAAATTCTTTGTGTCGAGGGCACGAGACATGTAGAGTGCGCCATGAAAGTGAGCCGAATCGGAAATCCCGGTGAACATGTTTGGCGACAGCCGAAAAGGGGTTCGCATGCCGCGTAGCGTTCGGAAGGAGAGCTTCCCGGCACAGCCGCCGCCCAATTTCTCCGGAGCCGACTGCCTTTGTCTTGAGGGGTTCAAGTCGGACGGAGCCATAAATGGCTACACACGTCTGCGCGCTTGCTCGGACCCCGCACGCCACTACGTAGACGTGCCCGTAGGAGACGTTCTGTGGGCCGTGGACGATGTGAGTACGCCGATGTGGTCAGGTCTGCATCGGATGCTGATTGTCGACATCAACAGCAAGATCGCCTTCGGCGGCGCCTCCTCGCCTCCCCCTCCGCCGCCGAATCCCCGAACGTCTCGCCTGGTCTTGTCTAGCCTCGTACGAAACGCAATGGCCGTGCGACCTGCGGTTAGCGCTGCGGTCGCATCCCCTTACTCGTCGGTCAGCGTGGGTGACTCGGACACCGCTAGCGCTCAGGCGCGGATAGCCAGCTCCGTGACCGTCGCCAGTGACGGCAGCATCTTGTCGGTGTCAACAAACGAACTTGGGGAGACTGTTGGGCTCGCCGGGACCTCGAAAAAAGGGATCGCGTATCACGCGTGGGTGGAGCAGTCCAGAGGGAAGATGCCGTCTTACACCCCGTCGATTGAAGTCGATGCGGTCTTCTCTCGGGTGCTATTTAGTAGGAACGGTGACGATCCCTTCGCAATCGTAATCGCTGTTGCACCTGAAGCCTGTAAAGCGCGCGTCGGCGTGTTCAAGGACGCCCGAGAACTCTCGCTTGAATACTGGTCGAACGGGAGCGTAGTTCGCACCACGCGGACGCTCAGGTACTTCGGTGCGACATACAGTGAGCAGATTGCTGAACAGTCCGTGTTCGCGCTCACGAACGCGTTGATCATTCCACTCGAGACCGTCTTCCAGGACTGCGCCGACCGCGTCGACTACTTTAGAGAAGTTATCGGTCAGCTGGTGGCGCAGACAGATCTAAACAAGTGGGAGGCCGCCGGCTTATTCGCTCCGCTCCAAGTTCTCACTGCGGGGTTGCAGTACTACAGCATCGATGGTAAGGACTGGGGTGCGATCCTCGGCAGTGGCGTCGGGAACTTCATCGCTGGCGCCGCGACGCTAGGCATGGGACGCGGCAGCAGCAGAGTACTCGCCGGCCTAATCTGGGGCGGCGCTTCGATCGGTGGCGCCCTTGGCGGAATCCTGCTCTGGGAACTCCTGGACGAGCTGAGACGAAAGAACCTCGAAAAGGCCCCGCACGGACCTACGAAGCCCTTTAACGAATAGGACCCACTCGGTTGGCGAAGAGCGCTATCGGATGACGGAACACGGAAGCGCCGTTCCGAAAACCTCATCAGAACCGGGGCGCTAAATAGCTGAAATTCCAGGCCACTTGAGAGTCGCTGGGCCCGTTTCTAAACCAGATGGTTCCGGAACAACGCTGCTTTCCAAAGATGCATAAGGCGCTACACTAAGACGAAAGCCTAGACTTCAGTTTGTTCTTAGTTTTCATCAACCCAATCTTGGTCGCTCGATCCATGTATCGTTTCTACATCCTTGACATATGAGGGCAATTATCGGTCTGCACCAATTCAGATTTGCTCAGCACCAGCCCACTTTATATTCTTTGGTGCCCTTCCGCTGTCGGTTGAAATGGATTTTTGGTTTTTTCTACATGGTCAAGTGTCCCCCAGAAGCGACACTCACAGAGGACAGTTCACGCGCCACCTTTTTAACTATCGTGATCTCGAGTGGCGGGTTCGTTACGAAGCCTTCTCGCAAGCCAGAGCGATGCGTAGGACCAAACGAGACTGGTAGCCGCCAATACCAGGCTGGCTAATATCCCCCACCGCAATGGATCGGCCCGTGCTGCCCTTACGATATATATATCCGGCCATCCTGCCATCAACATCAAGTACGCCGGAACCTGTACCCAGTCGCTACGCTGAAGCCCAAATATTCCTAGCCAGATAGCGCTAATCCGCAATGTGGCAATGAGACCGGCCAAGCGCCATACGACTGACCAGCCATAGCGCCGGCCTGGAGTTCGGGCGGAGAGTCGCCACACCCCATAGAGGCAGAGGACGAGCACTAACAAGAAGCCAAGAATCACCATAATAATAAGAGTCGGTGCGCCGACCTTTCGGCTCTCCGATACAAGTTAAGCAAAGGACGGAGAAGCAGAAGCTTCCAGCGATGGTCACGGAATATCGCCTGCCAGCATGTCATAAACACCTTCGACCGCAAAGCATAAAGTCGCAAACGGGGTTCACCGGCTAAGAGAACCTTCGCGTATTCCCAATTAATGGGGGCGATTCGTCGCGGCGTTTACCGAGGTTGGCGCCGAGGGCGGCCACTGTCTTGGCCGAAAATTCTCATCCACAACCAAGTTTGCCGTTCCGGGTGGAAGGACCTGGAGAGACTTGAGAAACTCGATGAGAGAGTCTTGATCGTAGCGATCCAGGTGCTCGAACTGACGCCGGGATTGAAGCGCCTCGCCAGAATGGGCCAGAACGGCGCGCCTCATTGTGGTGAATAAACCATGATGGAAGAACGGAGGTTTATTGGCAGCGCCCCACAAGCGCTTCGTCAGAAAACGGCGGTTTCCCTGGCGAAACCGTTTGGTCCATGGTGTCTGGTTCTGGTCGAGTGGTTCGCCGGCCTCACTGGGGTCCGAAATATCGTGCAGCTTGAAATCAGTGAATGCCGGGACCCAGGTTACATCGGGCCGGGCCGGGTCCGACGCAAGCCGAGGCAACGGCAGGTCACGGCTGTTCAAGTCGACTTTGATGCTTTTTATCGTTCCCAGCCGGAGGTTCGTGGGGGGATTATAAGGATTCGGCTCAGTGAACACCGAGCCGCCATGATCGAGAGGTAATTGCGGGATGTGGCAAGACGAGCAGCCCACGCGGTCAAAAACCTTCTCGCCATTCAGCACGGCCTGCTCAATTTCCGGATCGCGGGGAATCACGCGACCGGGAACCGCCAAGGTGGCCTGGAACAAGGTGACGGCGGTGATTTCGGCACGCGTCAACTCATTCTTAAAACCATCGCCATCGGGGTCATTGTCTAATCCAAAACGTTCGCTGGATTGCATTCCATGGTGCTGGTTGAATGCCGTGTTGCTGAACTCACGCAGTGAGACGACGTTGCTGGCTTGATGCCATGGCCGCAGGATCAGATTGGGACGTTCCACGGGTGTAGGAGCGACAATGCTCGCCCGCGGAAGCCCTTCAACTTTGCTCGTATCCCATGATCCATCTTTTCTCCGGGTGAGCACTCCAAAAGACACTCCTTTGGCAATCAGCGGTTTCGTTTCACCCAAGTTAAGGGAATCGCGAATGGCCTGAAGTTCGGCAGTCATTTGCCGGGCGACCATTTCCAGATAGCCGGCACCGAACATCGAGGTGGTGGACCGTAGATCGCCTATATTCTGTAGCGTGACGGGCTTTCCTTCCTCGTCCACAGTCCCTCTGGCGGGAAGCGAGTCCGACCGGTCAAGCGTAGCGAAGTCAAAGCGCTGGGCCAGGACGAAAACGCTGGTGGTGAAATCACCTCCTCCTCCGGGGATGCCGTATGGCATATTGTGACAGCCATAGCAGGAATTAGCGTCAGGGCCGGAGATACGGTTCCAGGCGCGTGCTCCGACCAGTGGCTGAGACGGGTCTGCTAATCCGGTGCCATTTCCTTTCGTCTGTGGCCGCCCTGCCCCCTCCTGATCGGTCCAATTTGCCATAAAGAGGCTTTTGCCATAGTCAAGCAAGTCCTTGAGGGGCATAGAGAATTCTTCATCGTCCTGCAAATGGCGGGGAATGGCGACTTCGCGCCCGATGCGTGACGACTTTTGCTTCTGCGTCTGCGTAGCGCCGGAAATTCCTAAAGCGCACAGACCAATCACAACGAAGGTAATGCAGGAGCGCTTGGCCGATGCCATGGAGACCACACCTCAATACTTCAGAATAACTTGCTCAATTTCAATCTTTGCGCGCTGGCAAACCCGCTCTGCTTCGCCGCAGGATTTATTGATACTGTGCACTCTGGACCTGCCAGGTAACCAGGAAATTACCCGCCGGACCCTGCTGAGAGCAGCCGAGCACTTTCTGTTCCTTCGGTAGAAGAGAAATATCCATCGTCGTGATTCCCGAATTCACGATGCTCTGCGTAACCGTGGCGTGTACGCTGCTATTCGCATTTTTGTTGGTGATCACGAACGTTATGCCGCCGCCGGCACAGGCGCCCTTAGGACTTATCGAGATGTCCGATTTGGCATCAGCAACGGCCGAGAGCGCACCGACCAGACAGAGCAAACATGCAACTACCGAGACCAACCACTGTTTAGATACGTAACTAATTTTCATAGATCGACTCTCCCCTTGGCGGCGTGCCCGGCATCTTTCTTTTCCATGTTCCGTCAAAATGCGGAACGCCTGGTCATCTTGGAATTCCGATTCCCGCCGGTCCGCTCCCTACGGGCACCGTTCCGACGATCGTGTTTGTACTTGTATCCAAAACAGTAATCGTGTTGGAAAAGTAATTGGAAACATAGACACGTGAGCTATCGGACGAAACCGCAATACCCGGAGTTCCAAAAAACGTATTGGGTGTTCCACCGGGAATGGAGATTCGTACTCCGGTATCGGTAACGTTATCGGCAGCGTCTATGTGAAGGACCGCCACGGTTGAATCCGTCATACCCACATAGGCGCTGGCTCCACTCTGCGCGATGGTAATTCCCCAGGGACCGCAGCAGAGCGGAATGGATCCCCCTACGGTGACTCCGGACGCCGTACTGATCTTGAGAATCGTCAGGGAGTTCGAGAACAAGTTTGTTGCCAGCGCAAAATGGCCGTCCGGGGCCATGGCAATCGGACCATCGCCGCTGCCACCGCTATTGGGGATTCTCACTCTAGTATCGCTCAGAGCTCCTTGTGCGGACAGAGCCAGAATGGCAAATGCGTTAGAGTTGAAATCACCGATGATGACAGTCCGGTTGTCAGGAGTAATCGCCACGGCGGTTGCCGGCATGCTAAGCGTGTTGAGAACGGTTCCACTGGCGATATCAATCGACGAGACGTTTACGTTAAACAAGCTTCCGTCCGCCGTGATGGCAAACCGGCCATCGCTGGTAATAGCCGTGCTTTCCGTCGCCGTTCCGATCGAAACGGGATTTCCTCTGATGGAAGGCGGCGTTGTGGATAAATCCACTATGGTTACGGACCCAGAGTTGAAATTCGAAACCAGGGCGATTGATCCGTCCGGAGTCTCAGAGACGCCCAGCGGGAAACTCCCGCCGGTCGGCAGCGTCGCCAACACGGTTGGCGGGGTAGAGGATGGGTCGATCACGGTTGCCGTATTAGCGTTGCTATTGGCGACAACCAAAAAGCCTCCGCCCAGAACAATGTTGCCAACATCAGTAGTGCCGCCCACAACCGGCGATACGCTGGCTGAGTTGCCGCTTCTGGATGTCGCGTTCACGATTCCAACAGCCCGGACCGTGATGCTGCCTTGTACGGTCGGAACTCCGCTGATGGAGAACCGTCCATCCGCGGCGGTGGTTGATGATTTTCCACCCGCGGTTGTGACCGTGGCTCCCGCGACCGGGTTTTGGTTCTTATCCAGGACGCGGCCTATTACTGTGGTCCCCGGATCAGGAATTACGTTGACAGAGACATTTTGCGCCGTGCCTATATTCCCGCCCAGATCCACCGCCGTTGCGCCGAGCGCGAGAGATGTCACGTTTAGGGGCACCGTGAAGTTGAACTGGTAAGGCGATGTGGTTGCCGTGAATACCACCTGGCCGTTCACGAGGAAGTTGACGGCCGCGACTACCACATCGTCGGTGGCGCTGACTGTAATCGGGAGCGTGGCCCCTTGAATTGCAGTGCTGCCCGCAGCCGGAGAGGTGATGGCTGCCGTGGGAGGAATCCCCTTGGTATCCACCAGCGCCAGATACTGCCCGATGTAGAGCCGGCTATCGCCAAACGATCCGAACTTGCCGAGGTTGTTATGCTCGGTGACCAGATAAACGAAGTTGCCATCGGCGGCGATTCCCATCCCATTGTCATCACGCTGCGGAAAATTGAGAATGGCACGCGCAGTAAGGCTGTGCGGATCCGATATATCAGTAATCGGAATGCCGTTTACGAACTTCACGTCGGCTGCGAGAGCGAAGTTGCCGGAAAGAACGATGTCCTGCAGGAATCCGCCGAGGTTCGGGTCGAGAATGTGCGATAGGACAATCGGCGTTCCTGGCGACGTGATGTCGACTGATATGGTGCTGTTCTGGAAATCAGCAACAAAGGCGAAGTTGCCCTGGATAGCCACATCCCGCGCATCGCCGGTGAATATATGGCCGAGAAGAATGGGCGCGCCCGGATTCGAGATATCGACTATATAGATACCACTCGTTCCGGCAGCGACCACCGCCAGATTGCGTTGCGTGTCCACGTCCAGCCCCTGGATTGTCCCACTTAGTGGCAGGGTAGATATTTGGGTCGGCGCGGCGGGGTTCGTCACGTCGGCTATCAATAGATTCGATCCGTTGGCTACGTAAGCCTTGGTGCCCCGAACTGCAATATCCAGAGCGTTCGCGCCGGTGCTGAGCGTTCCCAGCTTGACGGGTGCGAGCGGGTTGCTGACATCGATGATGTGTACGCCCGCACTGCCAGCGGCAACATAAGCAAGATTGCTCAATAGCTTGACGTCATTTGCATTGCCCGCCAGCGCAAGAGACGCGGCCATGATGGGATTGCTGCGATCGGTCACATTCACCACTTGCAGGCCTGAAGCGCCGGCAGCCACAAAGGCGAAATTACCATTCACGCCCACACCATTGGCGAAGCCCGGAATGCTTATGAATGCCAGGGCCGTGGGAGCAAAAGTCCGCACCACTGCTGTGGCCTGCGCGCTGAAGCCGTTGTTGGAGATGGTGATGACGCAAGAACCGTTGGAGCCCGCGAAAATGTTGCCATCAGGCACGCCAAAGTTGCAGATTGTTAGATCGCTCGACGAGTAGTTCGTACCTTCTGCTGTGGAGGTGAGGTTAAGAGTGGTCTTGCCATCGATGAGATGGCCCAGAACGCTTACTTGCTGGGAAGCCTGCCCCTGAATTGTATTGACAGTGAGCACGAAGGTGCTGGGCTTCACTTCCAGCGTCTTCAGTGCGGCGGCCAGTTTGGAATTGAGCGAACCTCCGAGGGTTCCTGTTTGAACCTCGACTCCATCCGGGATGCCGGTGCCGTCCGTAGAGAGCAGCGATGGATTGGTGTGATAGATCAGCACTTCCTGGCCGTCAGTAAGGCCATCGCCGTCGGTATCAGGATTGTGCGGATCGGTGCCGTTCAGGAACTCCTGCAGGTTCGTCAGCCCGTCGTGGTCCGGGTCCTCAAAGGGCATCGCGGGATCATTCGGGTCGAGTCCGTGTGCAATGGCCCAATCGTCCGGAATACCTCCATGAGAGGCCCCGGCAACAAGAACCTGGATCGTGGTAATACCTTGCCGACCTTCGTTGATCGCCTGGATGACTACGGTGCCACTGCTGAGTGCGGTGACGAGGCCACCAGCGCTGACGGTGGCAATTGCAGGATTGCTCACCGTATATTGTGTGCCAGCTGCAGCGGGGGTGACATCCTTTACAGTTGTATCGGCGTAGGTTGCGGTCGTGGTGAGCTGCTCAGTGGCGCCGGACTGGCTCAGGGTAGTGGTTGGAGCCTGTACGGTGAGAGCGACAGGAATAGGAGTTGTGTTCCCCAGCTTGATGTTGGCGTTGAAACCGTTGACCTGGTTGGCTGCGATCTGAAAGAGATCCGACTGACCGAACTGGGTTATTCCATTTTGCACGCATGTGGCTCTTGCTCTCACCAGCCCAAATCCTGCGGGGATATTGCTAATGTTCCAACTGCCATCAGCCTGCGCCGGGGCAGTACGGTTCAGAATGCTGACCGTACAGTTCTGGTTCAGTTGAGCATTTGCGGCGCCCATAGCTGCCAGCAGAAAACTTACAACCACGACAGCGGACTTCATCGATTTGGACAAGCTGCATTGTGCCATAGCCACCTTCATCTCACTTTTTCCAGATTCAGCCAACGGTCTGACACGCGTTAAAACAAAAGGGCCTAAAACAACGCGTCAGCTCCTTTATCGCTACTGATTTTGCGGAGTTCATCCAGCACTTCCCGGTTTTTGATGAAAGTCTCGGCCGCGCTTTGCGCTTGGGGGGTGTTGAAAAACACCAGAGAACGCGCAATGAGCGCCGTTGCGTCAGCCGGTGCGCGCTTGCAGGCCGTAATAATCAAAGGCACGGAATCTACGTCCTGAAGCTTCGCCAATCCTTTTGCAGCAACTGCCTGAACTAGGTAGTTGCGAGACGCCATTGCTCTCCGCAGCAACTCCAGTCCCCTCTGGTCGCCGGTCATAGCCAGGAAGGTGATCTGGGCGGGAACCGTCTGCATCTGGGCCGTGGCGGCTGCCTGTGGGTCAATGTTGTTGGTCTTTGCCCACTCCAAAAACTCCTGCGAAAATTGCTTCCTTACTGTGTTTCCCTGTGTATCAAACGGAACAGGGAAAGGAGCATCGCTCAGGACCGCTTCTCTGGCATGAGTTTCCAGGAAATCCCAGTAAGACCTGTCTTTATCGCCCAGCCTGACCAGGGCGCTGGCTATCGCTTCTTTCAGAAGGTCTTCCTGCGTGCGCACGAATTGCTGGTGCAGGACCGGAATGGCATCCACGGCACCCGCCCTGGCAATACGTTGGAGGGCTGCGGGATTGACCTGTCCCTGCTTGACCTCGTTGATCGCATCGTCGACGCTCTTCGGGCGGGGCTGTCCAGCCTGAGCCAGAAGAATCGGGTATAGCGCCCCACATAGCAGAGCACATCCTAACCATGTGCCCAGCCACTTGCCGAACGAACCACCAGTTATATGCATATGTCTCATGGGATTTGCGATGGCAACCTTTGATAAGTGTCTCCCAGCGGTATAAACGCCGTTGGAGCGCTCTGCGGGTAAGTCGCAATCAGCGATCCATCCTGATACACGTAGTACGTGGGGAAGATCGCGTGATCCGAAGTGTCAGGATTACCTGAGGCGTCAAAGCGAATGACGCTCCAGATCCAGGGTGTCGTAATGCCGTTGATCGTTTGGTTCACACGCTGCCCGAGAGTGCCAAGACGGCCTTCCGCAAGCTGGTATACCCCTGTGCCGGAAGAGGTCACCCCGTTCGAGCCGTTTGAAGGATGGGCCTGGCCCGAAGCGTTGCCCACCAGGCCGCAGGGATCCGGTGTGGTGCCAACTTGAGCGCTGCTATGAATGGCTGAGAAGTTCGAAATGGTGCCGCCGGAGGCGGAGTATGTTGCCTGTAAGCGGTTGAACAGGCGGAAATCGCCGGCCGCAAACTGGGCGTCTGGATTGATGGACCCAGGGGGCTGAGAATTTCCTGAATGGATCAGCAGGAATGCGTTGGCATAGTCGACCTCTGACTGACCAAACAGGTCCGTCGGGATTCCAACCACCCAGTCAAGCAACAGAGCCGAACAGATCAGCGGAGTGTTGATATCGATACGCAAGAGGAAGCTTGCGCCGCCTGGCAAGCTAATAGCGCTGGAATTAACCCACCCGATTACGACGATGTCGGCGGTCGTCACTTTTACGTCCACCGTGGCCGTAGCCGTGGCCCCGGACTGGCAGGTGAATGTAACTGTGATCGTCGCGGTACCAATTCCTGTTCCTAGGATCACGGCCGTTCCGTCGGTGGATGATTGGATCGTGGCAATGGTCGTGTCGCTGCTAGACCAACTATAAGTACCGGGCGAGGGACTTCCAGAAGCAGTAATCGTCACCGTTTTCCCAACTTCAACTTGTGGAGACTGGGTTGAGGTGATGGAGACCGATACGGGCGCCGCGCCGCCGCTCTGATTTGGGTTACCTCCGCAATGCCATCCCGCCTTAAGTACGCCGACTCCGGGACTGGAGACAATTGCTGATCCATCGGCACTTACGGTTCCCGTGCCAATGGCTACGAACATACTCAGATCGTGATCGTAGGAATACATCTCCGTGACGGCGTTCGGCGCCAGGCCATCGACATTGGGAAGCGTAATCGGCGCCGGAGGGTCAAATTTAGTTCCCACCGGTTGAATGGTCACAATGAAACGCGGCTGCTGGCCAAACCCGGGCTCCATGGGAACTTTGTCGCCGTTTACAGGCGTCACGGTGACACAGCCTTGGCGTGAGCCGCCGGGGAAAGTTGCCGATCCGGGTAGAATTGTTAGCGAAAAACCTGGAACTTGCGGCAGAGTTAATGTGCCACCGTGTACCTCATCAACACAAAGCTTATTGACAGTGTCGAGGGCCGGCAGGTAGATGGGCATTCCCACGGTGTTATCGTTGCCGGCAACAGTTACGATGTCGTATTCAAGCGTCGGATAACTCTGGGGGCTGGTTGCGGTTGTCCCATCCGCCATAAGCTTGAAGAAGCCCACGGGAGCCGGCTGAATCAAAAATGTTCCCTTCCCATCCGTCGTGACCGGCGTACCGATTTGCAGGGGAAGATTGTTATTACTTCCCTGATTCGTCTGGAACAGCCGCATCGTGGCGCCCTCGATCGGATTGTTGCTGTTATCAAGAACAACGCCGCTAATGGTTGTGTTCGCCGGGTTTGCCGGTGATCGAGCCGAGGCAACAAACGAGGCTGATATGCCCGAATTGCCCGGGAAAGTTGCTTCCACAACGTTATTCCCGTTGCCAGCCTCTGTACCCATGGTCAGAACAAGGATGGCGCGTCCATTGCTGTCCGTCGTTACAGTCTGGCTTGATGTCCCGCCAAGATTGCCGCCTCCACTTTTCACCGTGAAGACAACCGGAACGTTCGGGACTCGATTGTGTCCGGAATCAACCACAGCAGTCACAAACGGAAATGGCAACGGCTGGCCCAGAACTCCGACCTGAGCGTTGCCGGAATCCACAACAATCGTGGCCGCGTTGGCGGTGGCGCCGGTCGCGGTGAAATTCACAGAACTAACAGCCAGAGCTGAGGAAGCCTGCACACTGTTGATGCCTGCGCCTGCACGCTGACCAAGCGTCCACAAAACCTGTGCGTGTCCATTCACATCGGTTGTCACCGCCAAGGCCGGCAAGGGTGCGGTGGAAGCGTCTGGAGCGACGCCGCCATTATTTCCCGTGATCTTGAATACTACGGTTTGATTTGCCAGCGGATGATTGGCCGGATCGGTCAAGGTGATCACCAGCGGCGCCGGCAATTTCGTTGCAATAGTGCCTGTCTGATTGTTGCCCGATACGACTGAGAGCGATTGGGTGATGACTGCTGTTCCAATCGCGGGCGGAGGGGGCTGCGTGGGTAGCACGCGAGTGACCGAGACGCTCGTAGTCGTACCGTTGCCGGCGCGATCACGCGCGACGGCCTGAATCGTGTTCTTGCCCACCGTGAGCGGCACCGCGACGGCAGCGTATGTACGATTGGCTACCTGGGCGGGAATCCCGTTGACAGTTACTTGAACATCCTGGGCATTCACGGTCCCTACAACAACGTCGTTTGCCAAACCTGTGACAGTCACATTTGTATCGGTGGTGACCGATCCGTCCACGGGAGCATCCACGGTAATGTGCGGAGGCGTGGTATCCAGGGTAATTTGGACGGTTGCGGTGCTCGCGATTCCAGCCGCATTCGTCGCCACAGCCGTCAGAACGTTGAGCCCCTCGACCAAAGGAACAGGAATGGAAAAGCTTCCGACACTCTGCGGAGCATTTATTCCATTGATTGTTAGCGTTGCCGCGGGATCGTTGATCGTGCCGTTCACCGTGACCGGCGTCAGATTTGTGACGCTCAGGTTGGTGGGCGCAGTGATGGCCAGCTGCGCAGCCGGCGCATAAACCAGGTTCAGAGTGGAGAAAGTTGAATTCCCAGCCACGTCGGTTGCCCGGATCGGAATGGAATTAGCTCCATGGACGAGCGAAAGCTTGCAGACAAAGCCTTGACCAGAAATAACAGCCGAAGTTCCGTTGCAGGTGATGCCCGATAACCCGGATAACTGGTCACTCCCCGAGCCGGTAACGCTTATCGTAGTCGTGCTCAAATTGATGGTTGAACCGTTTGCGGGAGAGGTGACGTTCATGCTTGGGCCTGTTTTATCCAGGTTGACCGTAACCGAAGCGATCGCCGAATTGCCGGAAACGTCCGTGGCCTTTCCGCTTACGATCTGGTTTGCACCTTCGCTGGTTATTACTTGCGGCGGCGGACAGTTCGCAATTCCGGAAGTCGCATCGCTGCATGTAAATGTGACCGTGACTGGCGTGTTGTTCCAACCGGCCGAGTTGGGGGCCGGAGAGACTGTCGCGCGAATGACCGGCGGATCATTGTCGGTCCCCACAATCTCAACCGCCAGCAGACCACCGGGCGCTCCCCTGACCTCGACGGAAATTGTATTTGTCGACTGAAGCGTAACCGGTATGTCCACTTCAGTGACCTGCTGATTGAAATTGCTGGGCCCAATAACGATAACGCCATTTACCGTCACTACGCTGCTGGATACCAATTCTGTCACGTCGTCATGGAGCCCGCCATTAAATACCTTGAGTGTGTACTTCGCGTTGGGATTTGCCAGAGAAAAGGTGTTCGTTACCGTGACCGGAGCGCCCGTGCTGCGCGCGTAGTTCTGCGGCCCAAATGCCGTGAAAGTTCCGGCTCGAGCCAAAGTTGTTCCGGCCATTAGCAATGCTACACAGGCCAAAACCACTCGGCAGAATTGAAACGCGTTGATTCTCGGCATCTGCTTATCTCCGGTTAGAAGGGAAGGCATTTTGTCCGCAATATGAAGAACTTAAAGCGAGGTATAACTAGCGCACACGACTACACTGATCCCGACCTGGATCTGGGCCGCAAGATAGGAAGACCGTACGACTCGACAATTCTGAGGCTGAAGCTTCCCAGACTCAGATCGGGACCAGGAAACGTTACTAGATGTTTGTGCGTTCTAACCCTTACGCTTGTACCTATCAGTTGTCAAGTGAATTTATAGCTTAACTAGATTTGACATGTACGAATTCCCAAAATGGGAATCACGTATGCGGTCTCAACCGCACTTTAGTCAAAAGCAAGCCATATAGCCCCAGTTAATTTGTGCGGCCAAGGAGCAGTCCTTACACGGTTTGCAAACGGCCCAGCCAGTGCGTGTTTAACGCTGAAGGAGCGATGCTTACCGGAGAAGTTATTTGTCAGTGGGCCACTTCATTCCAGAACGTACCAGCACTTCATTTAGAGATTTAGGAAGATAGATCGCGTTCCACAATCATGTGCTTCTGGAACACATAATTTGGCTGCCTTCGCACTTCAGGAGTCCTAGGCTTGCGAGGAAGTAAGTTGAAAGGGTTTTGGAACAGCCCTTAAGGGCCGTGCAGCTTAGCCGACGCTCCCTCATGCGTAAACGCGATTTGGCTTGGCCATGGACTTGTGAATGGATAGTGAATGATAAAGGAGGTTATCATTCCCGAAAAGTGCCGTATTACCCGTGGGCAGCGATTTTGAGTATAGTTGCCTTAAGCCATGGCAGCAGGACCCAAGGTGACGTGTCGATTCCACGACTTGCGCCACACCGCGTGCACAAGGATGCTCGAAGGTGGCGTTCCCTATCCAGTCGTCGCGAGCATTATGGGGTGGAGCGCAGCCACCGCAATCAGAATGTCAAAGCGATATGGTCACATCGGTCAGAAGGCTCACATGCAAGCTGTTGCCTGTCTTGAAGGACCGGTCAGACAGTCCGAAGGACCGTCGCGGGAACATGGCGTCGCTCTTCAGTAGCACACTAACAACAGTCCCTGCAGGGCTCGTAGCTTTGCAGGCAAACTCGATTGAACATTTGACTCCACTTGGGCATGCCATTTAGCGAATTCGGATGGCTACTCCTTAGAGAAATCCCCAGAGTAAAAGTAAGTTTGGAAGTGACATCGACGTAAGCCCCTGAAAAGATTGGCTCCTCAGGTAGGACTCGAACCTACAACCCTCCGGTTAACAGCCGGATGCTCTGCCATTGAGCTACTGAGGAGTGGGCAAACAAGCCGCCCTTTGAGCAGGGCAGCTGATTGAATTGTCT
>Ga0137407_10000399_pt1 | contig 30340 bp, 19 predicted proteins | sample CZOMad2_2_16fung_FD_108410 | JGI IMG/M metagenome (GOLD analysis project Ga0137407, IMG submission 108410) | Vadose zone soil fungal communities from Angelo Coast Range Reserve, California, USA - CZOMad2_2_16fungal (Illumina Assembly) | ecosystem: Environmental > Terrestrial > Soil > Vadose... | reverse complement strand
CGCGTAGCCGCATCCCAGGCGAAGGTGGCGGGGCCCCTGGTCGTCCTCGGCCTGCGGACCGCGGGCGCCTACTTGGCTCCACTGCTCAAGGCGTACCTTGCCGCAGCAGGCGTCCCCGGGGTGTCCTGGATGACCATCCGCCCGAAGCAGGCGCTGTCGCCCTGGGAGGACAGCGAGTTGCGCACACTCGGGCGCCGTGGCGTTCACGTAGTAGTGGTGGATGAGCCGCCGAACTCGGGCAAGACGCTCCGGCTTACGCTCGGGATCCTCGCTCGTGCCGGTGTGGCAGCCGATCGCGTTACCGCGGTTGTACCGCGGAGCCCGGCGAACGCCGATTGGGCGCTGCCCGGTCACCGGCTCGTGACGCTCGATCCGCCGGACTATTACAAGGCGCGCCTGCTCGAGCCGGCTGCCATCGCGCCCCTGGTGCGCGAGTATTGCGGAACGAACGCCCGCCTGCCCAAGAATACCCAGGTCGAGGCGCTGAACGCCCGCCTGCGGGCGCATCACCGGGACGGCTTCCATGTCCGGCTGAAGCGGGTTTTCGAAGTGCGGGACATCCATCCTGGTAGCAGTCCGACAAGCACCTACGTCATTGCCAAGAGTGTCGGCTGGGGCTGGCTGGGCTACCACGCGTACTTCGCCGCCACCCGTCTCGCGGGCCTGGTGCCGCGAGTCCTCGGTCTCCGCGACGGCCTGCTGTTCACCGAGTGGGTGGGCGCGCTCGACGCCGACGGCGCGAGGACCGTTCCCAACGTCGCAGTCGAGATCCTCGGCTCGTACGTGGCGGCCCGGGCACGACGTCTGCGACTGACCGAGGACCCGTGCTTCGAGAATCTGGGGCACGGGCGGACGGGCTGGAGCGACCTGGTCAACCTGCTCAAACGCGCCCACGGCCGGTACGTCGGCCGCCTCAAGATCCCTGTGCTGCGCCGCCGGCTGACGAAGCTCGTGAGTCCCGTGCCGGCATTGATCGACGGACGCATGCAACCCGAGGAATGGGTGGCGGACGGGACGGGAACGTTTAAGACCGATTTCGAGCACCACAGCTTCGGCAAGACCGAGCTGAACGTGGTCGACCCGGCCTATGATCTAGCGACCGCCACGCTCGCCTTCGATCTCTCTCCCGAGCGGGAGCGACAGCTCGTTGAGTGCTATGCCCGCGAGAGCGGCGACACAGGGGTAGCAGATCGCATCTTGCCGTACAAGCTGCTGCACGGCGTAACCGTGATGGAGGACGCGTTGAGCCGGGCAGGCCGCGACCCCTCCGACGCCCGGCACCATTGGAACCGGCGCTACCTGGCGGCTCGCAGCTGGCTGACCTCGCAGTTGAGCCGCTTCTCGGCGAGCCGCATCCCGGCGCCGCCGGCGGTCACGTGGTCGAAACGCCTCTTCTTCCTCGACCTCGATGGCGTGTTCGACGCCGAGGTCTTCGGCTTCCCGCACACGACCACGAGCGGGCTGGCGGCGCTCGCGCTGCTGCGCGCGCAAGGCTTCTCCGTCGTCGTTCACACGGGGCGCAGCATCGCAGACGTCCACGGCTATTGCCGCGACTACGCCCTGCCCGGAGGGGTCGCCGAGGTCGGCAGCGTGTTCGTCGACGCCGTCGCCGGCCGGGTCGTACCGCTGATCGATGACCAGGTGGCCGAACAAGTCACCCGGTGTCGCGCGACGCTGGCGCGCCTCCCGGGCATCTTCATCGATCCGGCATACCGCTACGCCGTGCGGGCGTATCGCATCGTCGACGAACGTACGGCCCCGCCCCCCGTGGGCCAGGTGGAGGATGCGTTGCGGCGGGCGGGGCTCGACCGCCTGACCGTCAGCCCCAGCTCGGTCGACGTGATCGTGCTCGCGCAGGGCGTCGACAAGGGCCGGGGGCTTGCCGCCGCCAGGGACTACCTGGACTGCGCAAACCAGCCCGTCGCCGCGATCGGCGATTCCGATCGCGATGTGCCGATGCTCGCGGCGGCGGACTTTGCTTTTGCGCCATCCGGCTGCTCGGCGGCCGTCCGCGCACTCGGCGACGAGGGCCGGTGTCGGATCATGGCGGCCCCGATGCAACACGCACTGTTACGCGTCGCGCGCGAGCTCACCGGCCTCCGGCCCGGAGCGGTGGACCGCTCAGCTGTCGACGCGGGGCGGCCCGCGCCGGCGTCGCAGCTCATGGAGACGCTGCTCCACGTCGCCGAGCGGTCGCGAGTCCGCCAAGTCATCGCCGCACTCACGTGGTGGAGGTTGTAGCTTGGCGCGCGTGCAACAGCTGGACGTGCTCCGCGGGGTGGCGGTCATCCTGGTCCTCGGGCGTCACATGCAGCTACCGCCCGCGGAGGTCACACCGGTGATCAGGGCCGTGGCCGCTGTCTGGTACCAGGTGGGCTGGATCGCGATCGACCTGTTCTTCGTCTTGAGCGGATTCCTCATTTCCGGCCTGCTGTTCACGGAGTATCAGAAGCATCAGGCGCTCCGCATCGGGCGATTCCTGATCAGGCGGGGATTCAAGATCTATCCGGCGTTCTACGTGATGCTGGCCGCCACCGTCGTCGTCACCGCCTACCACTCGCATCTTCCCAACGGCTTCATGCTGCGCGTGTTGACTGAAGCCGTCTACCTGCAGAACTATCTCCCCCCCGTCTGGGGCCCGACTTGGTCGCTCGCCGTGGAGGAGCATTTCTACCTGCTCCTGGCCGCGGCGTTCCTGGTGATGGTACGGCGAGGGAGCCGGGAGGACCCGTTCAGGTCGCTCGTGTACGTTATCGGCGCGGTGGCGGTGCTGGCGCTGAGCTTGCGAATCTATACGGCGCTGACGTACCCCTACTCCGATCGGCGGGCCTTCTTCCCGACGCACCTGCGACTCGACGCGATCGCGTGGGGCGTGTTGCTCGGCTACCTCTACCACTTCCGGCGCGCCCAGCTCCTGGCGGTCCTCGAGCGCCGGCGCGTGCTGATCGCGGCCCTCAGCGCCGTGCTGATCCTGCCGCCGTTCGTGTGGCCGCTGGGCCAGTCCCGCTTTCTCGCTACCGTCGGCTTGACGATGCTCGATTGGGGCTTTGCGGGCATTCTGATCCTATCGGTCACGCGACCCCTGCGGCTGCCACCGACCGTTGGGCGCGGTCTCGCGGCCCTCGGCTTCGATTCTTATTCGATCTATCTGTGGCACATGCCGGTGATCGGCTGGCTCATGGAATCCCTACGGCGACATGGGACGCTGGCCTTCCATCCCGCCACGCTCTCGTGGGGCCTCGACCTTGGCGTGTACGTGATCGCCAGCATCGCTGTGGGCGTCGTCATGGCACGCACGCTCGAGGGACCCGCGCTTAAGCTGCGAGACCGGCTGTTCCCCTCTCGCTCAGGCAGCCTGGCCGTCACCGTCCCGTCCGCGGTCGAGCGTCCCGTTGGCCCGGGACCCGCGCCTCGCCGCCCCGTGCGCGCCCAAGCGTGAGACCGCCGTGGCGGTGATTCTCGATCTCGGGTGCGGGCAGCGCAAGGTCGCGGGGGCGACCGGGACGGACGTCCGGCCGCTACCGGGGGTCGACGTGGTCCACGATCTCACCCGCAGACCGTACCCATTTGCGACGAGCTGCGCGGACGAAGTCCATCTCAATCACGTGCTCGAGCACCTGCCTGATGCGATCCAGACGCTGGAGGAGGTGTGGCGCATCACGAAGCCCGGCGGCAAAGTGCAGGTCCGCGTCCCGCATTACACGGGGCCCTACGCGTGGAAGGACCCGACGCACGTGCGGTGCTTCACCACGGAGTCGTTCGACTATTTCGGGTCGAACATCTACTCGTATTACACCCACGCGCGATTCAACGTCGCGGCGGTGCGCCTGCGCTACTTTCTCGACCCCAGCTATCGCCGCGTCTACAACTGGTGGGCAACGCTGGTCCAGTGGATGCTCGACCGTCACCCGACGTTCTGCGAGCGGTTCGTCGCCTACCTCGTGGGCGGCATCGACGAGCTCCAGGTGACGCTCGTGGCGCTGAAGGACGGCTCTACGGTGCAGGCCGCTTCGCCCCTTCGCATGAACGCGGCCGCGACGGTTTGCGCCACCACGGCTGCACCGCCAGGGGTGTAATGGTCGTGGTCGTAATAGTGGCGTAGGCGCTGGGTCAGGACGGGTCGCAGGTTGACGTGCGGGACGCCGAGTGCGTCGGCCACTGTAGCAGCGCGCGTATGCACGAGGTCTAGCAGCCGGTTGACGACCTCCAGGTCGTAATAGACGCTGACCGTTTCCTTCCAGGGCTTGCCGGCCCCGCCGTGCCAGAAGCGCGCCGCTTCCTCGGCTGTGTAGTCGCCCTCCAACCAAGGCTGCCGCACCACGAGCACGCGATCCGCATGGGTCATGGCCCGGCGAAGGAGTCGCCGGAAATGGCGCTCGAAGTGGTCCAACACTGCGGCCGGGTCCGGCACGATGGTTCGGATCTCCGTCGCCTCGGCGCGCATCTTGCGCCCGCCGGCGAGCCAGGCCCCCGCGTGCTCCTTGACCTCCACCGGATGCAACCACCAGCGGCGCAGCCGGCGCACCACTTCGGCCAGGGCCCACGCACGAGGCGTCCAGCCGAAGGGTTGCCCCGGGTGACAAGCGAACAGCAGCGACTCCGGCACCACCGACGGCGGACGCGACGGCGGTGCGCCGTCCTCCAGCCAGTGGTACACATCGCTGGCCCCGACCATGACGAGAATCGCATCGAGGTGGGCGTACTGGGGCAGGACGCGCTCGAGAATGAGATCCAGATCTTCCGACCCGACCCCCGAGTGTCCGATGTTCCCCACGTGCACCCGGCGGGCGCCCAGCACGTGGAGGCTGTCCGGCGTGTTGAGCAGCTGCTCCAGCACCCCGGGCCAGGTCTTGGGCTGGTCGAGCGCGAAGCACTCGACGGCGCTCCCACCCGCCACCAGAATGCGGTACAGTCGGTCTTCGTCGCCGGCCACGTTACCCCCGCGCTCGCCGTCCGCATTGATCTCGAAACGCACCCGCGGCTCGAGCTCGGGGAATACCTCAGGGTCCAGCCGCATCTCGAGCCTCGAGCGCGGCGGCCACACGTCATAGCGGGAATGTCGGCGAATCCACCAGCGGCATCCGCCCTCGGCGACGACGACGAGGGCCAGCCCTGCGAGCGCGGCGACCAGCATCCAGATCGTCACACGCGAACCCAAGCTCGGAGCCGCGGCAGCCAGGCTCGCAGGTCGACGTACGGGTCGTTGCGATACACGAAGAAGACCCACGTCACTCCAAACACCAGGGCCATGGCGAAGCCCGCCCCCGCCAGCGCGGCCAATCCCCGCACATCGAGCTGGAGCTTGAACCACAGGAGCAGCGCGACGACCGGCAACGCCCCCAGCACCGCGCGGGGGACGACATACCGGAGGAACTGGACGACCGGTACGTCCAGCTCCCGGCAGGCCTGCAGGAACACCGCTCCGGCGAAGAGCACATTGGGGATGGCGGTGCCGAGGGCGACGCCGGCCAATCCGAGGGGCCGCACGAGGAGGATGCTGAGCCCCAGGTTGAGGGCGCCGGCGACAAGGAACCCGATGGTCGGCAGGCCCGCCTTGCCCAGCCCCATCAGAATGGGGAGTGCGACGCCGCGCACGGGCAGGAAGATGAGATACGACACCATGAGGATCTGGAGCACTTCCCCCGCCGGCCGCTCGAAGCTCGGATCGACCCACCAGGAGATGAATCTCGACCCCAAAACGATGAGGAACAGTCCGGCCGCCAGGGTCAAGGAGAGCGCGATCTTGGACCACTTGAGAAAGATCTCCTGCAGCGCTGCGCGCTTGCCCTGCGCCTGCAGCCGGGTCGCCGTCGGCATCACCACCGCGGCAATGGCGATCAGGAACTCCATGAGGTAGATGATGAAGCTGTTGGCGACGGTGAAGTAGGGAATGGATCCGACGCCCATGAACGCCCCGATGACGATGGAGTCCGTTTCAAACGAGAGCCGGGCGCCAGCGTTCAATACCAGGACGTAAAGACTGAAGGCGAAGATAGCTCGCGTCATCCCCCAGTCGAAGTCCGCCAGCCGGATGCGCGTCGCGGGGTAGCGCCGCCGAACGAGCAGCCAGCAAAGGGCGAAGTCGAACACCAGGCAGGCCAGCTGCACGAGGGCCAGCACGGTGAGCGACGCTCGGAGCGCAAGCAGCCCGAGCGTGAGCCCCAGGCGGAGCAGCACGCCCCACAGGCGCACGATGTTGCGCGGCACGAAGTCGTCGTGCGCCGCCAAGAGGCCGTTGGGGAGGAGCGCAACGAACCCGACGGACACGAAAAGCACCATCAAGCCGAAGGCCCAACGGGCGTCCGCTTGGAGCGTCGCCGGGATCTGGTAGGTGTGGGTGAAGAACACGTACAGGCCGACGCCCACGGCCAGCGCGATCCCGCCGAGCACCAGATAGAGGGCCGTGCAGCTGCCGATCGCCTCGTTCAGCTTGCGCGCGTCGCCCTTGGCAACGTGCTGGGCGAAGTAACGCACCGAGGCCATCGGCACACCCAACACGAGCAGTCCCAAGTATCCGGTGATCGCATTGATGAGATTCCAGGTCCCGTAGCCGTCGTCGCCGAGTTTGTGGATCGTGAACGGCGTGAGAAAGTAGACGGCGATTATGGTCACCACCGTTACAATCCAGTTGCTGCCGACGTTCTTGAGCACGGATCACCGTTCCCTCGGCCGTTGGCACCGGCGCGTCATGAGCTGGTATGCAAGCCGAGAAAGCACGTGCTGTGCCATTGGCATGCTACTGCAAAAGCCCGCGTGCTACGGTCGGACGTTGCGCGACCGCCACATACCCGCCCTCAGGGGTTACCCCACCATCGCCGCCGCTTCGCTGACGGTGGCGAAGGTGAGTGGGGTCATCTGCGACAGGCCATCGAGATAGGCTTCGACCGAGTCGTACAAGCGCGTGACATCCGCGGCTGTGGCCGCGAAGGGACTCAATCCGGGCGTGAGACTCGGACTATGCAAGGTGAGCTGCAAGTGGCGTACCCCGTGCTCGAGCAGCCGGCGCGACAGCGTCCGCATATCAGCGACCGATTGGTACTCCGGGCAGAGGGCCAGGCGCTTGAGCACCCCCGTCCGGGCAGCGATCCCGGCCAGGTGAAACCAGCGGAACGGAGCGGCCTCGAGCAGACGACGCGTCGGATCCCAGAAGGTGAAGGGCGTCCGGTTGAAACCATGGGACAGGGGAATCTCGAGCAGCTCCCCATCGGGGGCGGGCTGCCGGACGTCGCGGTCGGGCGCCAGGCGATAGGGCACCATGGGGGCGCCGACGAACGTCGGGCCATCGTCGACGGCCTCCAAGGTGACGAACGGGTTGACGCTTGAGTCCACACGGTAGCCGCAGCACAGCAGCGCGGCGACCGTGTCGCGCCCGAGGCCATACCGCCCGGCGCGAAAGGCGGTAGGCGTGAGATCGAACGTCTCTTCCAAAGCCGCCGTGAGCCGCCGCACCTTGGCGAGCTGCAGCTCGGCCGGCAGGTTCTTGAGCATCGAATTGCGGGGAACGAACGCCTCCGGGAGGGGGGGCGTGTTCCAGGGATGCATATGGGCCGCGATCTCCGCGCGGCCCCCAGCACTCACCTCGCGCATCACATCCGCCGCCCACGGATCGGTGGCGACCTGATAGGCCGTGAAGTAGGTCGGTCGCACCCCCAAACGCGCGAACAACGCCGCCAGCCGCCGAAGCTCACCGATGTTCTCCACCGTCACATCATCGCAGCGGCTGCGGTGCCAGTTGTCCTCCTCGGTATCCACGGACACGATGACCAGGACACCGTCCGAGCGCCGGGCGGGACGGTCGATCATGGTCCGGCGCTCCCTCGCAGCTCCGCCACGGTGTCCAGCGCGCGCAGCCACCGACCTCCCCACCCCGATCGGAAGATCGCGGTCTCGCGCGTCTTGCGTCGAGATTGCGTCCACTGCCGCTTGTAGCTGTCATCCCCGCGCAGGAAGTTGAACGCACGATAACCGCGCTCGATCGCACGCTGGATCATGATCCCCATCAACACGAGGCCGACGCTTTCCCGCTCCCACCGGGGGTCACGCCCGCCCTGGTAGAAGTACACCGTGTCGTTGGACGTAAACCCGTACCAGGCCGCCGCCGGTCGCCCGTCCAGATCCAGGGTGGTGAGCCACAGCCGCTGCTGCTGCGCCATCTCGCCGGCGAACCGCCGTTGTAAGCGCTCGGTGCGTGGGTCGCGAAACGCCCCCCCCTCGCCAGCGCCGACCCACCGCTGCTCGTGCAACGCCATCAGGTGGCCCCACCCCTCGTCGAGCCGGTCCTCATTGTAGTGTGTGACGGCGACGGCGTGCTCCCGGCGCAGACTCCGCTCCTTGCGACGCAGGAGCTGCCGTCGGTTGGGACTGAGGGTGGCGAGGTAGGCGTCCCACGAGCTGGGGAGGTCGAGCTGCGGGCAGGTCCATAGCGGGCTGTGCCGGGATGCGTGGCCGCGTTCCCCGAGCGCGGCGCGCAGCCGCTCCGCGTTCGGCGCTCGCTCCGCGAGGTTGCTCAGGATCACGACCTGCCACGGCAGGGCCTCGAGCGCCGCCGCGAGCGCCGACAGGTCGGCCTCCGGGAGGGCCGGTACGTCGAGCTCGTCCGGGCAGCCGACATCCCCGACGGCCCAGATCAACGCACGCACCCAGACCCGGCGGAACCTCACGCGGCACAGCCGGATCGGGAGCAGACCGTGGAGCGATCGGTCCGAGCCGTGGACTGCCAAGACCTCACTCGCGTGTAGCTCCTCCGGGGGCGCGGAGTCCGCCCACGCGCGATGCCATGCCCAGCTCATGAACGGCGACGTCGAACCGGCACGGGCCACCAGTTCGTCCCAGGCGACCGGGCCGTGCCCGAGGGCCTCCACCAGCGACGTGCGCGTTACTCCTGCAGTCCGGCTGCTGGCTACATCACGTGCCCAGCTACTGGCGTTGCCGCTGCGCGCAGCGAGCCCCGTGGCCCACGGCAAGTCTTCCACTCCCGTTTCCTCCCGATCGACAGGACCTTCTCTTGCAAGAGCCACGCCGTACGGGACCCGTTGCACCGAGGCTACACTCTCGCTGGGAACATCCGCAGCCACTGCAGCGTCTCGACGACGAACGGTGCGGGATCACCCCAGCGCCAGACTTCCGAGCGATCGCGGCCGGGGCGAACGCGGAGAAAGTCGAGCAGGGCCTTGAGGCGCGAACCCTCCCCCGTGTCGCGGAACCGCAGATACAAGTGATCCACGTCACCCCAAAACCAGCGACTCCGGACGCCCACTCGGTAGCGACGGCATTCGGGCACCGTCTCCCCTGCGGCGCAGCGGACGAGCAGCGAAGGGAAGTCGACGCCAGCGTCGATGGCCAACTGCAGCGAACCCCAGAATCGGCCGTTGACTTCCATGATGACCTGGCGACCGGTCGTGTCCTCCCGCTTGCACTCGACCATGGCCACGCCCTGCCAGTTCAGGGCCTCGAGCAAACGAAGGCCCGGACCGACCAGCGCTTCGTCGAGTGGGATGCTTTCGCGGTACACGCTGACGCCGCCGGCGGGTGGCTTCTCGCGCAACCGGCGGTGCGCGAACATGGCGACCGTCCGACCACCCCAGCGCAACGCGAAGAAACCCTCGCCGATACCCGTGACCTGCCGCTGCAGCAAGACCGGGAACGCCGCGCTGGGAAGCGCGCCCAGCGCGCGACGGCACGCAACCGGGTCGGCGGTCAGCGTCACGCCCACCTTGCGTCTCATCCCGGCGACCGTAACCACCGAGCGATGCGGCTTGATGACGACCGGAAAGAAGGCGGGGTCCGACAGAGCTCCGTCGCACTCCCCAGCCGTCGCGATGATGCGCGTCTCGGGCACATCGAAGCCGCTCGCCCGCGCGAGCGCAAGCACGTGCGCCTTGTCCGAGGCGGCATGGTAGGTCGAGAGTTCGGGAAACGGCACGGCAACCTCCGACGGTAGCGCCGCGCGGTGCTCAAGCACCGCCTCTACCGACGGATCGGTCATCGGCAACAGGACGTCCGTGCCCTCCTCCCGGGCGATCCGGCCCACCTCCGCCGCGTAGGCGCCCGGGTCGCTGAGGGAATCGGTCGCTAGCGCGCGCGGCCGCACACCGCGCGACACGCCGGCGAGGGACGCCAGGGTGGGCGCCGTCACGCATACCGTGTGGCCGGCGCGGACCAACGATCGAGCCGCCGCGAGCGCCACACGCTCGTTCCCATCGGTGATGAGGATGCGCATGATCACCCCGATGCCATTGCAACATGCGGGCCAGGCTCAGGGGCCATGGCGTGGCGTCAACGCCACAGGCGGCAGGCGGTCGCATCGATCGGTCCAAGCCGCCCCGTGGCTTCGGTCTTGCACGACGGGAGACGCATGGCGAATGCGGCGCGGTGGCAGCGTGCCCCGCAGTACGAGCGTCACGACGGGCAGTCGCCGACCCCGGCAGCAAGGACTCCCGGATGGGATCTGCTCCTCGTGTGCCTCGCGGTGTACGTCGCCACGGCCGTAGGGCGCATCCACGAGCTGTTCCCGACGCTGCTGCCTCTCAAGCCCGCGCTCGTGGCCGCCATTCTAGCGATTGGCTTGTACGCGCTCCAGCACTCGGGCCAGCGGCGCGTCGGCCTCCTCCGCTCGCCGACGACGACGTATCTGCTGGGCCTGGTGCTGTGGGGCGCGGTGTCCGTCCCCGCCGCGTTGAACCAGGGGCTGGCCTTCCAATCCTGGACGGACTTCGTCCGCACCGTCGTGATGTGCCTCGTGGTCGCCGGCAGCGTGCGACGGGTGCGCGATGTCGAGCGGCTGATCCTGGTCTACTTCGCGGCGACCGTCGTGTACACTGCCGTCGTACTGTCACGGTTCCAACTCGGTGCCAACAACTGGCGCCTCGGCGATCTCTACACGTACGACGCGAACGACCTGGCCACTTTGATCGCCACTGCGATGCCGATGGGGCTGTACTTCGTGCTCGGGCAGCGGCGCCCCCTGGTCCGGCTGCTCGCCGGCACCGGGCTGGCCGTGCTGGCGGTCGGCCTGATCCGCTCGGGCTCCCGGGGAGGTCTCCTCGCCTTCCTGGCGGTGACGGCTTTCGTGCTCGTCCGGGTCACCACGATACCGGCGCGATCCAGGTTAGCTGGGCTGGTGGTAATTCTCGCCGTCGTCTTCGGAACCGCCAGTGACAAGTACTGGACCCAGATGCAGACGATCGTCCACTTCGAGCAAGATTACAACATGACGTCTGACGAAGGCCGCGTGCAGATCTGGAAGCGCGGGATCGGCTACATGGTGGATCACCCTGCGTTCGGCGTCGGCATGCGCAACTTCCCGGTCGCCGAGGGCACGATCTCGCCCAAGGCCAAACTCCGCGAGCGTGGCCGCGGCGTGTGGTGGGGTGCGGCGCACAACAGCTACGTCCAAGCGGGCGCTGAGCTGGGGCTTCCGGGTTTGCTGCTCTTTATCGGATTGTTCGCCAGCGCGTTCGTGGCCTTGGGCCGGGTGGCGCGGCGGGCACTACAGGTGAGTCCCGCCGGCAGCGACGTGTCGCGTCTCGCGCAGTGCCTCATGGCGACCCTCGTCGGCTTCGCCGTGGGAGCCTTCTTCCTGTCGCTGGCCTACGCGGACATGCTGTACATGCTGATGGCGTTGACGATCGCCCTCGCGAAGAGCGCGCGCGCCCGCGAGGCGGCGCGCCCCGCCTTCGTCCCGCGCTACGGCCCCCACCCCAGCTAGGGCGCCGCGGCGGGGTTGCGCCAGCGGTTCACGATCACGGCCATCTTGCCCGAGCGGGCGCGCTCGATGCAGTCCACCCGCGTGACCGCCACGCGCATCGGCCCTAGGTGCCGCTCGATCCTGCCGCGCAGGTGGGCCACCTGCTCGGGACTGGGGTCTGTGGGGCTCAGCAACGCGATCGCCAAGTCGGCCGGCCCCTGCTGAACGACCTGGAATTGGCGCACGCCAATCCCGTGCTGCTGCAGCTCCTCGAAGAGATACATGAAGAACTCCCCGTGGAAACGCCGACCGTCGCCCGTCTCGATGAAGTCGTACTCCCGCCCCCAGATCCGCTGCAGCGTCGGGAACCCACGCCCACACGGACAGGGGCTGGTGCCCGCCACCGCGAAGTCGCCCAACCGGTACCGAACGAGCGGCATGGCGCGGTTCGCGAGGTCGGTGACGACCACTTCCCCGCTCTCCCCCGGACCGGCGGGACGGTCGCCAGGGCCAAGCAGCTCGACGTGCAGGTGGTCGGTCATGAGATGCAGCGCGCCACGGGGGCACTCGTACGCGATCGGCCCCGCCTCGCCGCAGCCGTATTCGTTCTGCACCGGACAATCGAAGGCGCGCTGCAGCCGCGCCCGCTGCGGATCCGAGAGCACTTCCGCGGTGGTGACGACCAGCTTCAGGCCCAGCTGCCGTCCGTCGACGCCGGCCTCGATCAGGTGGCACGCGAAGGCGTCCAGCATGGACACGTACCCGTACAGGTAGTCGGGACGGTAGTCCCGGCACCGTTGCCAGTACGCGTCCAGGTCGGCGCGATCGAATGCGAACGCTGAAAAGCGGATGCGGTGCATCGCGAGGTCTGCCGCCGCGAAACGGAGGCGGCGGCGTAGCGTGAATGGCTCCCCCCAAAAGCGAATCGCGCGGTCTCCGACCCGCACGCCGAACCAGCCATACGCCAACCACGACGCCGCCATCTCGCGCGCCGTGGCGCCGCGATCCTTCAGCAGGGTCACCGCCTGCCCCGTGGATCCCCCGGTGGTCTTGCGCGTGACCCGCCGCGGCCGTCGGTCGGAGATCAGCTCGCCGGCCGCATCTTGCAGCTCGCCTTTCGTGAGGAAGGGCAACCCCGCCAGGACCTCGCGTGCGCACTCCGCCGGCACGTCTGGGGAGGTGCCCCACCGTCTCCGGTAGTACGGCACGTGCCGGGCGGCGTGGCTCAGCGTTTCCGCCAGGGCGGCGCACTGCCGCCGCGCCAGCTCTTCAGCGGGAAGCCACTGCGTCGCTTCGAGCTCCCGGAGCGTCCGGAAGACGTCCTGCTCGCCCCGCAGGGCGACGACGGCGGGATAGACCAGGCGACGGTGCAAGAAGCGGCTCAGCGTTCTCAAGGACGACGACCCCCGCCGGCGACGACGCGCTGCAGCGCGTCGAGCAAGCGTTCGGCGTCGCGCTCCCAGTGGTAGGTCTCGCGCACCGCCGCCCGCCCATGCTGGGCGCAGGCGAAACGGACGTCGGGATCGACCAGGGCTGTGATGGCGCGCGCCAGCTCGGCGACGTCGGGATGGCGATAGACCAGCCCCGCCCCCGTCTCGCGGATGATCCGGGCCGCCGGACGGGCGTCCGAGGTCACCACCGCAAGCCCGGCCGCCATGTAATCGAAGAGCTTGTTGGGCACGGTGGTGTGCCAGCTCTCGTCGGCGAAATGGGGGATGACGCCCACATCCGCCTCCGGCAGCGCCGCGAGCGCCTCGGCGTTGGGGACGTGACCGCGAAAATCCGCCTGCGATGCCGTCAAGCCCAGCGCCCGGGCGTGCGCGCGGAAATCGGGCAGCTCGCGCCCGCCGCCGTAGAGCGTCAGCCGAAACGGAACGGCGCGCCGCGCGAGCAGCGCGGCGGCGTCGAGCAGAATCCTGACCCCCCGAGTCTCCTCCATGAGCCCGAGGTAGACGACGTGGAGCGGTGCGTCTGGGGCGATGGCGCGCCGGCGTGACCGCGCCAGGCGCTCGAGCGAGGGCGTGTTCGAGACCACCGTGAGGCGCTCCGGCGCCAACCCGTGCGCGACGAGGCGCGAGCCCGCTTCCTCGATGACCACGAGCACATGGTCGACACGCGGCAACACCCAACGCTCGACCAACCGCGCCAGCCCGGGATTCCGCACGATGGCATCGATCGGCCGCATGCGCCCCGCCTCCCAGCGCGAGCGCAGCATGGCGGGGTAGTTCTCCGCCAGGTCCAGGACCACCGGAATCCCCACCTGCCGGCCTGCCAGAATCGCGGGCACGGCGAGCGGCAGGTCCCGGCACAGGATCAGGTCGGCGGGCACCCGGCGCGCCGTTCGCGTGATGGCCCCGATCCAACGCGGGTTGAAGAAGGCGGGGAACATCGAGGCGGCATTGAGCCACTGCGGAGCCCAGGACCAGGGCGTGAGGCGGTGCACCGTCCCCTCGGACAGGTGCTCGGTGGCCGGGTCGCCGCGGCGGTTGCGGGCGACGAGGTGGACAGCGTGACCGGCCCCCGTCAGGGCCCGAGCGATTTTTTCCACCCGCACGTCCCACGGGTACTCCGCGTCCCAGACCTTGCACACCGTGAGCGACCGTGCGGCGTCGCGCGCAGCGCCGACCGCTCCCCATCCCGGGGATTGCAACCCGCGACCGGGAGGTCTAGCCGTGGCTGGCCGCATACGTCTCCCTGGCACCGAGCAGCCGGGCGGATGGATCGGCCCCCGCGATCGGGGTCTCGCCGATGACCCAGCGCCGGTACCACAACTCGAGCGCGGCGACGCGCCACAGCGCCTCCTCAAGATGACCCCGGTGACGCTCGTGGGCCTGCAGAAGCTGCGCGACATAGCCGTAGTTGACGCCCGGCACCACGCGCTCCGTCAGGATACTGGTCCACAGCCGGCGCAGGGGACCGCGAAACCATGCGCCGATAGGGAGCTGAAAGCCGATCTTCCGGTGCAGGATCGTCTGGTAGGGCACGCCCCAGCGATGCGCCAGACGGCGCAGCACCACCTTGCTCACCCCCGGGACCGCGCGCGCGGCGGCCGGCAGCCGGCAGGTCAAGTCGACCAGATCGTGGTCCAGGAACGGGACCCGGGCTTCCACCGACGCACCCATGGTCGCCCGGTCGGTGCGGACCAGGAGGTCGTCAGGGATGCGGCGGACGAAGTCGAAGGCGCCTAGGGCGGCGAGGTCAGTTCCCACCGCGCGCGGTGGGGCCGCGCCGCTCCCCAGCGGTGCGAGCAGCTGGCGCAGCTCGGTCGCGCCGAACACGGCCGCGGTGCCCATGTACGCTTGGCGCCGGACGAAGTACTCGTCCACCCGCGGCCGGTCTTGCAGCCCTAGCACGCCGGCGGCCTGCAGGGCCCGGGTCACCGCGCAGCGTCCGGCCGTCGTCGGCACCACGCGCGCCAACGCACGCAGCAATAGGAACTTGTGATAGGAGCCGTAGCCGCCAAACAGCTCATCCGAGCCTTCACCCGAGAGCAGCACGATGCAGCCGCGATCCCGCGCGAGTCGGCTGACGTTGTACAACGGGAGGCTCGATGCATCGGCCACGAGGTCGTCATTCAGCTCCACCCACCGCGGCAGGGCGGCGATGAACTCGTCGTCGCTCGCGACGTGTTCGTGGTGCTCGCTCCCGAAGCGCCGGGCCACGCGCCTGGCGAACGCGCCCTCGTCGTCGCGTGACCCCGGGAAGGATGCGGTGAAGGTGCGGATCTCCGGGTGCCCGAGGCGCCGCATCGCGGCAACCACGGTGCTCGAGTCCAGCCCCCCGCTCAGGAACGCGCCGACCGGCACGTCCGCCACGAGCCGGCGGCGTACCGACTCGAGAAAGGTCGCTTCGAAGGCGTCGAGCGCCTCGCCGGGCCGAAGCGGCGGACCGCCGTCGTCCCGCTCGGACGGCAGCATCCAGTAGCGCTCCAGGGACGAGCGCTGCGTGTCGAGGTCGTAGGTGAGCAGCGAGCCGGCGGGCAGCTTGTGGATCTCGCGGAAGAGGGTGTGCGGAGCGGGGACGCACCGAAAGGTGAAGTAGGCGGCGAGCTGGTCTTCCGCGAACTCGGGTCGAATCCAGGGAAGCGCGAGCAGCGCCTTGGGCTCAGACGCGAAGAACAGGCCGGCCGGGACGTCGGCGAAGTACAGCTGCTTCACGCCCAGCCGGTCGCGCGCCAGCAGCAAGCGGCGACGCGGCACGTCGAGGTACGCGAACGCGAACATTCCCCGGAGCGCGTCGAGTCCGCTGCCGCCCGACCGCATCAACGCGCGCAGCAGCACTTCCGTGTCCGAGGCGGTGCGGAACCGTACGCCCTCGCGCTCCATGGCGCGGCGGACGTCACGGTAGTTGTAGATCTCGCCGTTGAACACGAGGTGATGCGCTCCGTCGACGCTCATCGGCTGGTCCCCCGTCGCGAGGTCGATGATCGCGAGGCGCCGAAACGCGAGGACCGCGTGCGCGGCGGCGACGACCGCCACACCCTCCGCGTCCGGACCGCGGTGGGCCAGGGTGCGGACCGCAGTCCGCAGGGCCGCGACGTCGTGCGGCTCGACCGCCTGCCGAAAGATCCCGCCGACAAATCCGCACATCAGTGCCTCCGGGTCGCGGTGGACATGATCCGCGAGACGCGGTCGGCCACGCGCTCCCAGGTGAAGAGGCGCAGCGCCCGCTCGCGACTCCGGAGCTGCATGGCGGACACCGCGTCCGACCTGGCCAGGGCCTCGACCAGTCTGGCGGACAGAGTCGCGGCATCGTGTGGCGGCACGACCCAACCGGTCTCGCCGTGCGCGATGATCTCCGGAATGGCGCACCGATCGCTTCCGACGCACGGGAGCCCGTGCAACATTGCTTCGACGAACACCACGCCGAACGGCTCGAACAGCGAGGGCATGCAGAAGACGTCCGCGCTCTGATACAAGGCCGAGAGCGTCGCCTGTCCGTTGGGGGCGTGCTTGGCGACGGGGCCGAGGACTTCAAGCCCCGGAGCTGCGGCGACGGGCGGCGTGCACCCCACGACCACAAGCCGCGCGTCGGGGATCGCGCGGCGGACACCGCGGAAGGCCTCCAGCAGCAGCGGGCCTCCCTTGCGCTCCCACTGTTTGCCCACGAACAGGATCGTCGGCGGACCGTCGCGCTTGCCAGGCAACGGCGGCAGCGATTCGAGATCGAGGTTGGCGCCCGCAAACACCGCTTGGACGGCGTCCTCGGGTACGGCGAAGTCGGCGATAAAGGAGCGTCGCAGGTACTCGCTCATGGCGAAGACCGCGTTCGCGCCGGCGTACACGGCACGTTCGCGCGCCACTACGGCGTCCCGCTCGGAGCGTCGTAAGGCCGCGACCTCGCCGGACGGCGCGTCACGGGCGGTGAGGCGTACGTTGGAGTCGCAGTACACGAAGCCCGGCAGGTCGGCCCAGCGGAGCGCGTCGAAGGTCGCGCCGATCTGGAGCACGGCATCGACCTGGCCGCGGTGGCGGGCAACGAGCGCCCGTGCGCGGCGGCTCCGTCTGCGGAATCCGAACGGGCCGAAGTGATAGCGCGCCGCCCACCGGCGGCGGTTGGGCACCCAGCTGCGCGCCAGGCCCGCCCATCGGTCCCACGCCCGCTCACTGACGTCGCCGCCGATCACCCGGTGACCCAGCGCCCGCAAGGCGCGCAGGAGGCTTCGGGAACTCCCGGACCAGGAGTCCCACGTCTCCGGGTCGCCATCGGCCAGCAGCAGGATGCGCATCAGCGGGCGGGGGCGGCGCGTCGGCGCACGGCCCACATGCTGACCGGATGCGAGCCGCCGGCTGTGCGAGGGTGCCATCCGCCGTTGCGCCACGCGACCAACGGAATGAGCAGCCAACTGAGGCGCAGCCGGAGGCTGCGGAGACTATTGACCCCGGCCATGCCGATGCGGGGACACGTGTACACGTCGAACCGCGGTCCGGTCGCCCGTCCCTCGATCGAGAACGCCGCTTCCATCCCTGCGTCCCGGGCCGCTTGGACGGTGGCGCCGTCGTACAGGCCGTAAGGATAGGCCAGGAACCTGCGCACGCGCGGCAGGCGCTCGGCCAACCAGGCATAGCTGCAGGCGATCTCCCGGCGCTGTTCGTCTGACGGCAGGGCGGGCAGCGCAGGATGGGAATCGGTGTGACAGCCGAAGTCGATCAAGTCGGCCCGCGCGAGCTCGCGCAGCTCGGGTTCAGAGAGCGATCGTTCGGGGACGACGCCGACGACGCGCTCCAGGGCTGCCAGCGCGGATTCGGCAGCGCTGGTCAGACGGCCGGCGCTCGACGCCACCAGGGCGGCTCGCACTGCGTCCGGTGACGCAATCGGGAGATCGAGGCCGGTGTCGAGCAGGCCGGCAGCGAGGCCGGGATGCGCCCGCTCCATGACCCAGGCGAGCCGATCCCACCAGTACCGAGCGCCCTCGCGGGCATATGCCGTCGCCACGAAGACGGTAGCGGGAGCGGCGAACCGCTCCAGCAGCGGTAGGGCGAGCTCCAGCACCCCGCGGTATGCATCGTCGAAGGTCAGGGCGACGCAGCGTCGCACCGAGCGCCCGGTGCGGCGGCGCTCAATCAGCTCGCGCAACGGGATGATGCGGTAGCCCTCCGAGACCAGGAACTCCAGCTGCTCCGCGATCGCGTGGACCGTGACGTGCATCGCGGGCGAAAACGGCACTCGCGTGACGGCGTGATAGGCGACGACACCCCCACACCCGACCAGCCGATTGAGCGGGGCAAGCGTGGCCACGGGCGACCAGGTGGAGTTCGTGGGCATCGCTCCGTCCACAGCGCAAGGCCAATGCCAGCCCCTGCGTCCGTGCAGACGGGACCTTACAGCGGCGGCTGTAGCGCCGGCGCGACAGGCGTGCTGGGGCCGTTCAACGCACGCGCGCGGGCAGCCTCCACCACCGGAAGTCGTCGAAGTCCAGCGCCATCGGCAGGTCGGTGACCCGATCCCCCAGGGAGCCGTTCATGTACTCCCCCAAGTTGATCGTGCCTGTCTGATAGGTATCCAGCTGCTCGACCTCTTGCGTTGTCGACCAGACCTTGGTGCCCCCCGGCGGCGTGATGCCCGCGGCCGCGGCCGACACGTCCACGATCTTGGTCCCGTCGATCCACATGCGCGCGACGCCGTCGGCTGCCCCGACCCACGAGGCCGGCTGGTACAGGTAGGTCGCGCGATGCCACTGATTGTCGTTGACCTGGTTCCAGTACGGCCCCACGGGTTGGTAGCCCACCGGCCCACGGCTGGCGGGGTTCACATGCCAGAGCGGTCCCGTGGTCGCGGTCCCCGCGGTCACGCTAAACTGCGTGCGCGCCGCCGCCCCCACGTTCCAGAACTCGATCCACTTCATGCCGACGGCGGTGTTGCCGTAGCCCGGACTTCCACCCGGCCCACCGTTCTTCGAAATACGAAACCAGTACTGGACCACGAACGCCGCGCTGGGCGGCGCGTACCACCGGCGGTTGTCCTCAGGATCCGTCTTCCAGATGAACCGCTCGCCCCCGCCCTGCTCGTACACCAAGCGGAGCGCTTTACCGCCGGCCCCGCGCCCGGGGGTGACGACCGCGTAGTTGTTCGGGTGCTGGTCGGGGTAGAAGGGGCGCAACGCGCAACCGCGCGGCCGGTCCATGTCGTGCGGCGTCGCGTACTCGTCCATGCTGTCCTGGTAGATCATCGTGTCGCCCGCTGCCGGGTTGAACAGCGGCTCGGCCGATGCGGCCGGCCCGCTCTGAACGCTGTCCGGAGCCGTGGCGCAGACGTGGTCACAGGCGGCGACGATCGTCACCGCGCCCATCGCCAGGGCCTTCACGAGTCCGTGCACCGTTGCACCTCCCGCGTAGCGCGTAGAGCAGGACACGCTGCGATGGCAGGCAAATTCCGCGCCGCGCCCTTCCGAAAAAACAGCCGTCGGTGGCCCACCACCGGATCGGTGATGGGCCACGCGACGGCCCCCCCACTGCTCGACAGGTTGTGGCGGCGGCGCCAGCCTCAGGGCAGACGGGCCGGCAGTTTCCACCACAGGAAGTCGTCGAAATCCAGCGCCATCGGCAGATCGGTCACCCCGTCGCCGGCCGCGCCGTTCATGTACTCGCCCAGATTGATCATGCCCGTTTGATACGTATCCAGCTGGGCCACCTCCGCCAGCGTGCACCACACCTTGGTGCCCCCCGGCGGCGTGATGCCCGCGGCCGCGGCCGACACGTCCACGATCTTCGTCCCGTCAATCCACATCCGCGCGATCCCATCGGTCGCCCCGGCCGACGCCGCCGGCTGGTACAGATAGGTCACGCGGTGCCACTGGTTGTTGTTCACCTGGTTCCAGTACGGCCCCACCGGCTGGTAGCCCACCGGCCCCCGGCTGGCGGGGTTCACGTGCCACAGCGGTCCCGTGGTCGCGTTCCCCGCGGTCACGCTGAACTGCGTGCGCGCCGCCGCCCCCACGTTCCAGAACTCCACCCACTTCATGCCCACCGCCGTGCTGCCATAGCCCGGCCCGCCGCCGGGCCCGCCGTTCTTGGAGATGCGGAACCAGTACTGCAGCACGAACGCGGCGTTCGCCGGCGCGTACCAGGTGGAGATGTTCTCCGGATTCGTCTTCCAGATGAACCGCTCCCCGCCGCCGTTGATGTACACGAGCCGCAGCGCCTTGCCGCTGCCCCCGTGCGCCGACGTGATCACGGCGTAGTTGTTCGCGTACTGATCCGGGTAGAACGGATGGATCGAGTACCCCGGCCAGCTGTCCATGTCGTGCGGCGTAGTGTACTGATCCATGTTGTCCTGATAGATCTGCACGTCCCCCGCAACCGCATTGAACACCGGCTCACCCGACGGCAGCGAAACGACGACCGTGATGGTCGCGCTCCCGCTCTGGCCTTCACTCGTCGCGGTGATCGTGGCTGTACCGGCCAACCCACCGGTCACGAGCCCATTCCCGTCGACGGTGGCGACCAGCGGCGCGCTGCTCGACCAGGTGACGACACGGCCCGTCAGCGTGTTGCCACTGGCATCCTTGAGGAGGGCCGCGAGCTGCCGGGTTTGCGCGACGCCCACGCTCGCCGAAGCCGGGTTGACGGTCACGGACGCCACCGGCGCGGTCGAGGTGCCGGTCGTCCCGCTCGCGATGTTCGAGAAGGCCCCGAACACCGCATCCACGTTCAGCGTACCCCGAAACGCCACCAGACGGAACTGGTAGCTCGTGGCCGAGGCGAGGCCCAGGACCGTGCACGTGCGTGTTGCCCCGATCGCCGTGCCGGCCACCGGAACCGCGCACGTACCCTGGCTGACGCTCGTCGCCGCGGCCCACGAGAGGGCGCCCGCGGCGTAACGGATGTCGTAGCTGGCCGGCTGGCCGGCGCCGTTGGTCACTTCCGTGAACGACAACGTGACCGAGTTGGCCGCCACGCTGGCTACGGCGAGATTCGTCACGGTCCCGGGGTCGGTGACCGTCGCCGTCACGGTGACCGCCGCTGTACCGCCCTGCCCTTCGCTGGTCGCGGTGATCGTGGCCGCGCCCACCGCGCCACCCGTCACCAACCCGCTGCCGTTCGCCGTCGCAACTGTCGCGTTACTCGTCGCCCACGTCACCACCCGGCCGGAGAGCGCGTTCCCGCTCGCGTCTTTGGGCGTGGCGGTAAGCTGAACCGTCTGTCCGGACTGTACGCCCGCCGTCGCCGGACTCACCGCCACCGAGGCGACCGGTACGGTCGACACCGTAATGGAGGCGGTGCCGCTCTGGCCCTCGCTAGTCGCGGTGATGGCCGCCGCGCCCACCGCGCCACCCGTCACCAACCCGCTGCCGTTCGCCGTCGCAACGGTCGCGTTGCTCGTCGCCCACGTCACCACCCGGCCGGAGAGCGCGTTCCCGCTCGCGTCTTTGGGCGTGGCGGTAAGCTGAACCGTCTGTCCGGTCTGTACGCCCGCCGTCGCCGGACTCACCGCCACCGAGGCGACCGGTACGGTCGACACCGTGACGGCAGACGTGTCGGCCAGCGAGCCGCCGTTCTGCTTGGCGATCACCCGGTAGGTCCCGGGCGTCGGCCCGGCCGTGTACGCACCGCTCCCCGAGATCGTCCCGCCGGTCGCGGCGTAGGTGACGGAGACGCTGACGCTGTCGCCCGTGTTCTTGCGCCCGTAGACCGCAAACTGCTGGCTGCCGCCCGTGGGCAGCGTGGTGTTCTTCGGGCTGATGACGATCTGGATGAGGCGGCGCTTCTTAACCTGGGACGTTCCACTGATAGAGGTGCTGGCGAGCGTCGCCGTGATGGTCACGTCCGCGGCGGCAGTGTCCGCCGTGTACATCCCACCCGACGTGATGGCCCCGGCCGAGGCGCTCCAGCGGGCCGAAACGGGCACGCTGTCGCCGGCTTGGGTGCGGCCGAAGGCCAGGAACTGGTGGGTCTCGAACGGATCGAGTGTGAGGGTGTCTGGGGAAACAATGACCTGCGCCACGGGGTTGTCCACGCCCGTACCCAGGTTCCGCGGAACCTCGCACGCGCTAATGACCGCGGCGGCGCAGGCTCCGAGTGCGGTGAGAACAGTCGGGGCCCAAGTCGTGCGAGAATGCATAAAACCCCTCTTTGAAAGCTTCGGCGGCTCGACTGGCCTGGCACGCGAACGGCGTGCGGTAGCCTCGGAGCTTTGCGTCCCCGGCTTTCGCCGGGTTTGCCTTTGTCGCGCTCCCCTTGAGGGGTGCGATCCCACCGAAAATGGACAAAACGAAAAGGCCGCCTACGGAACTCGAATGCATCTCGAGTCGCTGGCGGCCGGGCTGACAAGGCGACCGGTCGATCGCCGAAGTCCCCTAGCTCTGCGTCACCGTCTTTCGGCGGTTTTGCTCTGAGCAGCGTATGGAACCACCGAGGCGGAAGCGCAACAGTCGTGCCGCGCGCGCTCTGCAGATGACCGAAGGGGGGTACCTAAGGGGCAGAATAAACGACTTATGAAACTTGTGAAATTATCGAATTTAGTGATTTCGCCTATCCTTCAACTGGCATTCTGCAATGAAACTTGCAATACGCGTCGTGAGATGACGTACAATCACCCAGATTGGAGCTCAACCACACCCTCGACCGGCACACATGTTGCCTCCGCAGCAGAGATGAGCCTCCACGTTCGGCGCCATTCATGATCGCGGTCGCTGCGCTCCCGCTTCGCGGCATGTGCTTCGCGCACCTCATCGAGTCCGACGGTCCGGGAGGAGCCGAGCGGATGCTGGCCAGCGTTGCCACGGAGCTTCAGGCGGCTGGCACCCGCAACGTGGTCATCGCGCCGGCCGGAGGTGAAGGATGGCTCGCGGGCGAGCTGAAGGGCACCGACGTGCGAGTGGAATCGTTTCGCCTCACGCGCCCGCTCTCACCCGCGTTCGCACACTGGCTCGAAGCAACGCTCCGCCGGCACCGCGTCGATCTCGCCCACAGTCACGAATTCACGATGGCCGTGTACGGGGCGTGGGCCGCACGCCGAGCCGGCGTCCCGCATCTCTTCACGATGCACGGCGGCCGTTACTACGCCGCGCGGTTGCGGCGCCGGGTCGCGCTACGTGTGGCAGCCGAGCTGAGCGGATCGGTCGTCGCCGTCTCCGAGAGCCTGGGGCGACACCTGAGCAGAGATCTGTGGATGCGCGCCTCCCGCGTCATCACGATTCCGAATGGCGCGCGCGGGGCGCCGGGCGCGCGAACCTCCTTGCGGGACGAGCTGAAGTTGGCAAAGGCGGATCGTCTGGCAGTGGCGGTCGGCAACCTATACCCGGTCAAGGGCCATCGCTACCTCCTGGAGGCGCTGGCTCTGCTCACGACCCGCTTCCCGCAGTTGCATGTGGCGATCGCGGGTCGCGGCGAGATGGAAGGCGAGCTGCGCCGTCGCGCGGAGGCGCTCCAGGTCGGCGATCGGTTTCATCTGCTGGGCCTGCGGTCGGACATCGGGAACGTGCTCGCCGGCGCGGACGTCTTCGTGCTCCCGTCCCTCTCCGAGGGCGTCCCTCTCGCATTGCTCGAAGCCATGCTCGCGGCTCGGCCCATCGTCGCAACCGCGGTCGGGGAAGTGCCCACGGTGCTGGGCGGTGGACGCGCCGGCGTGCTCGTCCCGCCTGGAGACGCGGCGGCCCTCGGGGGCGCGCTGGGCGGCCTGCTCGCCGATCCCGCGGAGGCGCGCCGGCTCAGCGGTGCGGCTGCGAAACGGGCGGGCGAGGAATACACGCTCGATAGAATGATCGAGCGTTACGTCGCCCTCTACACGAAGTTACTCGCGCCGCTACCGCCCACCCACCGCCCGGATCCACTGCTCCAGTCGCACCAGATCGCGGCTGGCAAGGCGGCTATGGGTAGGCAGGGTGCATAGGCGCGCGGCGAGCAGACGACTGCCGGGGAAGGCGGCGTCCGGATTCAAGCACCGTGGGCCGACCGGTTCGACCGCACACAGGGCCTTCGGGTAACCGGGCATCACGCCCAATCGCCTCGCTGCACGTTCGGCCACCGCGCGACGAACCTCTGGTGATGCGACAACGGGCAGCCGCAGGTAGCCCGGCCGCGCGGGACCGGGCGTGCTGATGGTTTCAAACCCAGGCTGCCGCCGCAGCTCGACGAGCAGCTGCTCCGCGTTACGCCGGCGCACCTCCACCTCGAGGTCGGCCAGCCTCCACGTCGCGGCGATGACCGGGCACGATATCGTGGTCGGTGCTCGCAGGGGGCGCGGTTCCCGATAGATCGTCTGGCCGAGACGCAGAAAGGGCAGCGCCGCCGGGAGCGCGTACAGGTTCGGATGCTCGAGGAGCAGCTGCGCGGCGATCGCTACGAGCTCCGGCCACCCCCGCCGCGGCTCACCCAGCAACCCTCGCGCGCGCTCCAGGATCCGCTCGCCGACGTCGTCGTAGGCCAGCAGGGCGCCGCCGCTCCCCCCCGTCAGCCCCTTCCCCCGCCCGAAGCTCAACACTGCGAGGGAGCCCTGGGTGCCCGCAGGGCAACCGTTCAGCGCGGCACCCGCAGCCTGAGCCGCGTCCTCGATCACCACGGCGCCCACCTCGGCCGCCAGGCGATTGACCTCGCCCAAGTCAACGGGATACCCGTACAAATGAGCGACGACGATCGCCGCGGCGCCCTGACGCAACGCCGCCCGCAGGTGTGCGAGGTCCGGGGCGAGCGTGTGCGGGTCCACGTCATACAGGAGGACCTGCGCACCGGCGCCCTCCGCCGCAGTGGCTACGTCGTAGCACGCGTACGCGGGCATCGCAACGGCGGCGCCGGCGCGGCCTCGTAGGACGCCGAGGAGCGCCGCGGTCAGCGCCGCCGTCCCGCTCTCGGTCAGCAGCACGGCCTTCGGTGCGTAGCGCTCTCTGAGGAGGCCCGCCACGCGCGCTTCGGCCCGGGCGGGCCCCCCGTTCCGTGACGCAGCGGCCCGGATGCCGGCGAGCAGCGCCGCTGCGGACAGCGGCGAGTGAACGGGAAACTGGTGTCGCCAGCTGTTCACGGCAGGAAGCGGACCAACCGCGGGCCGAGACGATTCGCGATCGGCAGCGGCAGCCGGCGCCACAGCCGCGGGCCCCACGAGAAGGCCGGATCGTTCGGCGAGGGGGTGGCCTTCACCCCGCCAGGAGCGTACTGGCGCCACGGCAGCGGCACGTCGGCGCCGCCCCACTGGCTCTTAAAGCGGTGCGTGCCCCCGCCCGGCGTGCACCGGCCGAAGTCGAACACCCGTACACCACGGGCGATCATGTGCTCCAGGAACGCCCAGTACAACAGCATGTTGGCTGCGAGCGTGCGGGACTCGCCCAACGCCCCCGCCCACGTCATCTCGAACTCCGCGCGCCATACAAAGCCGCACCCTCCCGCGAGCGGCTGGTCGCCGCGGTACACCACGCCGAACACGACGAGAGCGGGAAACGCCGCCGCGACGCGCTCGAAAAACGCTCGCGGCAGGACGGGCGTGCCGAGGCCCCACATGGTCTGCGCGAACACCTCGTAGAACGGCTCGCGCTGGTCGAGACCGAAGCGGACCGTCAGACCTTCCTTCATTGGGCGGCGGATCTGACTGCGCAGTTTGGAGGGGAAGGACTGGAACAGCTCTTCGGGGCTGGTCGGGAGCGGGCACAGAACGGTGATCTTCCTCGACGACACGGGCAGCTCGAGATCACTGCCGTCGCGGGTCCGGAGCTCCAGGAGATCCACCCGGGAACGGCGGGCCTCCGCCACGGCGTCCTCCACGAGTTGCCGCCGGGCGTCGCGTGACCCCAGCGGCCCGCCGTCATTGAGAAAGGGAAGCGACACGAGGTAGTGACCGAAGAGCCAGCTCCGAACGCGCACCAGCGGGAGAACGCCCTGCCATTCGCCATTGTGATCGATCACTACCCGATACAGACACTCCGCTCCCAGCACGTCGCTCAGGATGTCGCGCCAGCCGGCGAGATGGCAGAAACTGCTCCCCTCGGCGCGTGCCACGAACGCGTCCCAAGAGGCGATGTCCTCCTGTAGTGGGAGCGTCACGGTAGAGCCGACACCGCGGCGCGCCCGCTAAAGCCCGCCACCGTGTCTCGAACCGCCGTGAACCGGAACTCGGCCAGTAGCCGCTCGAGCCGCCCGGCCGTCCGGGCGAGTCCGCCGTAATGCCGCAGGCGCGTAAGCCACGACACGTCGAGACGCGGCTGGGCCGGATCGATCTCCCATGCGTGGATGTAGAATGTGCCGGGCACGCCGCAACTCTCGCACTGGCGGAACGCGGCCCGAACGATGCCGTACGGCAGGAGCCGGAAGTACGCGCCGCCCGCCGCCGGCAGTCTCAAGCCGCACCAGCGCAGCGTGGTCGGGGGAATCTCCGCGAGCCGCCCGGCCGGGCGATCGAGCCAATGCGGGTGCGGCAGCCCGTTGGGATAGCCGTAACCCGGGCGTTGCACAGGAAACAGGCTGGAGTCGTAGCGGTAGCCCTCTTCGATCAGGATGTCGAGCGCCCACTCCCGGCCCGGGACGATCGAGAAGCTCGGCGCCCGGAAACCCAGCACCGGCGCACCGGTGATCTCCTCCAGCACGTCCTTGGTGCGCCGGATCGAGTGTCGGAACTCGGCCGGGGTCTGGTGGGTCACGCGGGCGTGGTCCCAGCCGTGCGACGCGATCTCATGGCCCGCCCGCGCGATCGTGCGGATCAGCTCAGCTTGGTGCTCCGCCACCCAGCCGAGCACAAAGAACGTCGCGCGCGCTTCGTGCCGAGCCAGGAGATCGAGGAGCCGGGCGACCTCGGCCCCCACGCGGGACTCAAAGCGCTCCCATTCGCACCGCGCGACGCAGGACTCGAACGCCGAGACCTGGAAGTACTCCTCGAGATCGACGGTGAAATGATGGGCGGTCATGCGCCCGAGAAATGCAACGGCTGTGCCCGGCTACGCGGCGCGACGGCGCGCACCCACCTCGCCGAGACGCGGTCTTCGGAGCGTCGGGTACCAGCAGCAGTCGTCGCGGTGACGCTTCGTCGCGGTGACGCTACAGGAGCAGCACCGAGACCACCTTCGTATCCGAACCCGAGGTGGCGGCCGCGTCCGTCGCCGTTACTGTGACCGTGAAGTTGCGTGGCAGGATGATGACGTACGTGTGGCTCACCGTAAACGAGCCCTGGCTCGTCCTGCTGCCCGTGCTCGTTGAACCGTCGCCCCAGTTGATCGTGTACGACCACGGCCCGTTGTTGTTCGCGTCGCTGAAGCTGACGCTGGTTGAGTAAAGCAGACCGGTCACCGCCGTCTCGTCCGGCCCGGCGTTCACGACCGGGGGACTGTTCGGGGCCGTCACGGTCACCGTCTTCGAAGTCGTCGTGCTCTGCGCGCCTTGGTTGTCAGTGACGCGCAAGCCGACCGTGTAGCTACCCGCCGCCGCATACGTGTGCGATGGATTCTGAGCGGTCGAGGTCGCGCCGTCGCCGAACGTCCAGCTGTAGCTCGCGATCGAGCCATCCGGATCGCTGCTCGCGCTGGTAAAGGAGCAGGTCAGCCCGGTGCAGCTCGACATGAAGTTCGCGGTCGGCGGCTGGTTGGGTGGCGTGACAGTCACGCTCTGGGAGGCCGTGGTGCTCTGCGCCCCCTGATTATCCGTGACCCGCAACGTGACGGTATACGTCCCGCCCGCCGCATACGTGTGCGACGGATTCTGCGCCGTCGAGGTCGCGCCGTCGCCGAACGTCCAGCTGTAGCTCGCGATCGAGCCGTCGGGGTCACTGCTGGTACTCGTGAAACTGCAGGTCAACGCGCTGCAGCTCGACGTAAAACTCGCCGTCGGCAGCTGGTTCGGCGGCGTGACGGTCACGCTCTGCGAGGCCGTCGTGCTCTGGGCCCCCTGGTTGTCTGTCACGCGCAGTGTCACGGTGTACGTGCCGCCTGCCGCGTACGTGTGCGACGGATTCTGGGCCGTCGACGTGGCCCCGTCCCCAAACGTCCAACTGTAACTCGCGATGGAGCCGTCGGGGTCACTGCTCGTGCTGGTGAAGCTGCACGTGAGCCCAGAGCAGCTGCGGGTGAACGACGCCGTGGGCGGCTGGTTCGGCGGCGTGACGGTCACGCTCTGGGAGGCCGTGGTGCTTTGCGCCCCCTGGTTGTCCGTGACCCGCAGCGCCACCGTGTACGTGCCCCCCGCGGCGTAGCTGTGCGACGGATTCTGGGCCGTGGACGTCGCCCCGTCGCCGAAGGTCCAGCTGTAGCTCGCGATCGAGCCATCGGGATCGCTGCTCGTACTCGTGAAGCTGCAGGTCAATGCGCTGCAGCTCGACGTGAAACTCGCCGTCGGGGGCTGGTTGGGCGGCGTGACTCCGACGGTCCTAGATGCCGGAGCGCTGGTGGCGGTCTGATTATCGGTCACGGTGAGGGTCACCGTGTAGGTCCCACCCGCCGCATACGTGTGCGACGGGTTCTGAGCGGTCGAGGTCGCCCCGTCACCGAACGTCCAGCTGTTGGCGGTAATCGTACCGTCGGGGTCACTGCTCGTGCTCGTGAAGCTGCAGGTCAGCCCACTGCAACTGAACGTGAAGTTCGCGACGGGCGGCTGATTCGCCGGGGTGACCGTCACGTTCTGCGAGGCCGTGGTGCTCTGCGCCCCCTGGTTGTCCGTGACGCGCAGCGTGACCGTGTACGTGCCCCCCGCGGCGTAGGCGTGCGACGGATTCTGAGCGGTCGAGGTCGCCCCGTCACCGAACGTCCAGCTGTAGGCGGTAATCGTACCGTCGGGGTCACTGCTCGTGCTCGTGAAGCTGCAGGTCAGCCCACTGCAACTGAACGTGAAGTTCCCGACGGGCGGCTGGTTCGCCGGGGTGACCGTCACGCTCTGGGAGGCCGTCGTGCTCTGCGCCCCCTGGTTGTCCGTGACCTGCAGCGTCACGGTGTTCGTGCCGCCGGCCGCGTAAGTGTGCGACGGATTCTGGACCGTCGACGTGCCGCCATCCCCGAACGTCCAACTGTAGCTCGCGATCGAGCCGTCGGGATCGCGGCTGGTGCTGGTGAAGCTGCAGGTCAACGCACTGCAGCTCGAGCTGAACGCGGCGACGGGCGGTTGGTTCGCCGAGCTCGCTACCGGCCTTAGCTCGAGCACGGTGGCCAGCCAGGACCGGGGCGAGTTGAATTGCCAGGTCCACCGCGGGTCGACCGACTCCGCGCTCGCGGACACGAGGAAGCGGGCATCTTGTTTGATCGATGCGTCTGACCCCGACCCGCCGATCACGGCAAAGGGGGGCGGCGGCGGGTCCAAGCCAACCACCCCGTTCGACATCGTCACGGCGTACGCGAGCGCGCCACCGTCGATGGTGATCGGGCCGGGATCGGCGACCGTGGGGGCCGAGCCGGCCCCGGACCCCGACCGATAGCCTCCGAGCGCTTGGGCGAACGCGCTCTCGACACCGGTCCACGCGGAGAGCCTCACGCCGCCGTCCGGCACTGAATCGGCGAGGTACGCCCGTACGACGAGGCGCAGGCCCGCATCCGAGCTCGTGTCGGGGAAGCCCTGCGCGTTCGTGGCGACGTAGGTCGCCATCGAGATGCCGCCCGACGTGACGAACTCGACCGGATGATACTGGTTGCCGACTCGCGTTTGGGCGCCGTCCGTGAGCACGTCGACGACCGAATCGACGATGTTGGTCGAGCCGAGCCAAAAGAAGGTGGCGATGATCGCGTCGCCGACGTGCGGGTTCGCGGGCGTGAACCGCGCGAGCAAGAGCCGCCCTGTCTCGCCGAGCGCACCGCTTTCGCGGTCGAGAGCGATGCCGCCGCCGGGAGGCGGTGGGGCCGCGCCGCTGCAGGTGACCGCCCACGAATCCGGCGTCGTCGACCCCGACGACACCGTGACGGTCTGGGGGTTCGCGCTACTGACGGTGCAGTTGCTCGCGACGCCCGCCAGCGCGATGGTGTGACTGCCGGCGGGGAGATTGGCAAAAGTCACGCGGCCGTTGGTCCCGATCGGTTGGCTGTTGTTCCCGTCGACGGTCACGGTGTAGCCGTCGGGATCGAGGTTCGACCCGGACGTGTTCGTCGTCACTGTGAGATTGCCGGCCGTCGAGCTTACCCCCGCGCGGAGGGCGAGAATACTGGCCAGCCACGTGCCCGGATGCTGCTGATCGAAGTTCCACGTCCACTGCGGATCGGCCGTCGTCGCACTCGCCGCCACCAGATATCGGCCATCCTCGCGAATCCGCGCGTCCGATCCCGAT